>Ga0097691_1001374_pt1 | contig 18028 bp, 16 predicted proteins | sample NGESurdeep072012_8_FD_72858 | JGI IMG/M metagenome (GOLD analysis project Ga0097691, IMG submission 72858) | Arctic peat soil microbial communities from Barrow, Alaska - NGEE Surface sample 210-1 deep-072012 | ecosystem: Environmental > Terrestrial > Soil > Wetlands > Peat ... | reverse complement strand
GCTGGCGTCGTATCACGCCGTCGTCTCGTTTGCCGTGATCGGATGGGTCGTGCTCGCGTTCACCGCCGCGCGTTTTGCCGCGATGGGATTCAACAGGATCGTGGATCGCGCGTACGACGCGAAGAATCCGCGGACGGCCATGCGGGAGATTCCGAGCGGCGCGATGAGTGTGAGGGAGGCGAAAGCGCTGGTGATCGCAGCGCTGTTGCTGTTCGAGTTCGCCGCGTGGAAGCTGAACGTTCTCTGCTACGTGCTCTCGCCGTTCGCGCTTTCGTGGGTGCTCTGGTACAGCTTCACCAAGCGTTTCACGCGCTGGTCGCATCTCGTGCTCGGACTCGGACTCGGCATCGCTCCGGTGGGCGGCTATCTCGCGGTCACTGGTGCGTGGAGCGATCCGTGGTGGATGCTTGTCGCGCTCGCTGCGGCGGTGATGTGCTGGACCGGCGGCTTCGACATCCTCTACGCGCTGCAGGACATCGACTTCGACCGCGCGAACGGATTGCACTCGTTGCCGGCGAAAGTCGGCGCGCAGCGATCGCTCGTGATCGCGCGCGGGCTGCATGTGATGACGGTGGTGCTGCTCGCCCTCGTCGGCTACGCGGCTGGTGAGGGCACGCTCTACAATGTCGGTGTGGGTGTGGCGGCGGGGCTGCTGGTGTTCGAACATTCGCTCGTGCACGCGGACGACGTCTCGCGAGTCGACAAGGCGTTCTTCACCGTGAACATGGCGCTGTCGGGCACGTTCTTCGCGTTCGTGCTCGCGCAGCGGATTTGGCGATGAGCGCCGCGGCGAAGCATCCGCCGATCGTGATGGCGCTCACCGGGGCGTCCGGCGCGCCGTACGGTGTTCGCTTGCTGGAGCAGCTGGCTGCATTGGGGCGCGATGTGTCGCTGATCGTCTCGCCGCACGGTCTCCGGCTGTTGCGCACCGAAACGGAGATCGGCGATGTGGACGGTCTCCGCGTGGCGGTGGGAGCCGCGCGGTGGGACGCACACGTTACGGTCTTCGACGACGCTGATCGTGGCGCCGGCCCCGCGTCTGGTTCCGCGAAGACCGGCGGGATGGTGATCTGCCCGTGTTCGATGGGCACACTCGCGTCGATCGCCGCCGGCACGTCGCGCTCGCTCGTGGAGCGCGCGGCGGACGTGACGCTCAAGGAGCGCCGTCCGCTCGTGCTCGTGCCGCGCGAAACGCCGCTCAGCGCGATCCACCTCGAGAACATGCTGCGCCTCACGCGGGCGGGAGCGGTGATTCTTCCCGCGTCACCCGGTTTCTATCACCGTCCCGCGAGCATCGCCGACCTGGTCGACTTCGTCGTCGCGCGCGTTCTCGATCATCTCGGAGTCGAGAACACGCTGGCGCCGCGGTGGGGCGAGGCCGGTGCTGATCGGGCTCATTAGCGACACGCACGGCCTGCTGCGGCCGGAGGTGCACGCCGCGCTCGCGGGCGTCGAGCTGATCCTGCATGCGGGCGACGTCGGTGGCGCCGAGATCATCGACGAACTCTCGCTGATCGCGCCGGTGATGGCCGTGTACGGAAACACCGACGCGCCCTGGGACGGGTCGCTCGTGCCGGCGCTCGACCTCACGCTCGGCGGGCTGCGTGTGCACGTGAGTCACGGGCACGAGGTGGGGACGGTCACCCCTGCAACCCTCGCGAAGGCATACGACGCGGACGTGATCGTGTACGGGCACACGCACATTCAGAAGATTTCGCGCGTGGGCGGACGGTTGGTCGTGAATCCCGGAGCCGCGGGACCACGGCGGTTCAACCTCGAGCCGTCCGTTGGGCGCTTGACCATCTCGGGCGGCGCGAGCGAAGTTGAGATCGTGCCGATCGGGCGGGCGACCGGCACTCGCCCATTTTGAGACAGCGCGCTCACTGCGGGGGTCGTGTCAAAAATGTCGTTCAAGGACTTCGTAATCGGCGTACGTTCTCTTCGCAGGAATCCTGCGTTCACGGTCACGTCCGTCCTGACCCTCGCGCTCGGGATCGGCGCCAGCAGCGCGATCTTCAGCGTCACCAACGCCGTGCTGCTGCGGCCGCTCCCGTACGCGAGCCCGAAGCGGCTGCTCGTGATCACGAGCGACTTCCTCAAGCGGGACGCGCGCGACATTCCGGTAGTACCCGGAGACCTGAAGGACCTGCGCGCGAATACGGCGCACCTTGCGGGGATCGCCGGCGTGTCCACCACGCGGCAGGCGCTCACCGGAGACGACGGAAAGCCGGAGCAGGTGACCGTCGCCAACGTCACCACGAACCTCTTCTCGCTGCTTGGCGTGCGGGTCGTGGAAGGGCGTGACTTCGTAGACGAGGACGGCACACCGTCGGCGGGTGCGGCCGCGCCCGGCGCCGAGGAGTCGCCGTTAGCTCCGTCGATCGTCATCCTCAGCCACGAACTCTGGCTGCGACGATTCGGCGGTGACAAGGGCGTCCTGAACCGCACCGTGAACCTGGGAGGAGGACGGGCGCTCGTCGTCGGCGTCGCGGCGCCGGGTTTCGAGCTGCTGTTCGCGCCGTCCCACAGCGTGGAGCGGACGCCCGACATGTACGTCGCGCTGCGTGTCGATTGGGACAACGCATCGCGGGTCGATGGAATCCTCAGTCTGATCGGCCGCCTGCGCGACGATGCGACGCCATTGCAGGCGCAGTCCGACGTGGATGCCGTCGCCTCGGACCTGCGCGGACGGTTCCCGGTCAAGGAGACGGCGGGAATGCATTTCCGCGTCGAACCGATGGCGGACGATCTGGTGAAGGACGTGAGGCCCGCGCTCGTCGCGCTGATGTGGTCGGGCATTTTCGTGCTTCTCATCGCCTGCGCCAACGTCGCCAGCCTCCTGCTCGTGCGCGCGTCGCAGCGGGAGAGCGAACAGGCCGTGCGCGCCGCGCTCGGCGGCAGCAGCCTCATGCTCGCGCGCCAGGCGCTTGCGGAATCGCTCTTGCTCTCGGCAGTCGGTGCGCTTGCGGGGCTCGCGCTGGCGGCGCTCGGCATACGCGTGATGGAACTCGTCGCGCCTGAGGGACTTCCGCGCTTCGACACGGTATCGATCGACTCGACGGTCGTCGGCTTCACGCTGTTGCTCATGATCGTCGTGACCTGCGTTCTCGGCCTGCTTCCGGCGTTGCGCGCCTCGCGTCCCGACCTGATGTCGGTGCTCCGACCGGGCGGCCGGGTCGGCACCCGATCGGCCGGCAAGGCGCTGCGGCAGGGCGTGGTGATTGCCGAGGTGGCGCTGGCGTACGCGTTGCTCGTGGGATGCGGCCTGATGGTCCGCAGCTACATCACGCTCACCCACGCGAACGCCGGGTACGATCCGAGCGGCCTGCTCACCTTCAGCATCCGGAACGGGCGACTGAAGACGCCGCCGGAGAAGGCCGCGTTCAGCCGGGCGGTGCATGACCGGCTTGCGGCGATCCCCGGGGTCCAGGCGGTCACCGCGGCGTATCCGTTTCCTCTCGACGGAAACAGCGCGAACCTTCGGTGGGGCACCGAGGCGGCGGCCGCCGACCCGGGCAAGTTCCAGCAGGGAAGCGCGCGCTTCGTGCTGCCGGGCTATTTCGAGACGATGCGCACGCCGGTGATTTCCGGGCGGACGTTCTCCGACGCGGACAACGTCCCCGGCGCCAAGGTCGTCGTGATCGACCGGGTGCTCGCGGCGAAGGCATTCCCGAACCAGCCGGCGGTGGGAAGGGTCCTGCTGTCGCGGTTTCGCACGAAGGATCCCGAGTCGTTCGACGTGATCGGCGTCGTCGAGCATCAGCGCCACGAGACGCTGGGGCACGACGGTCGCGAGACGCTCTACTTTTCCGACGGCATGATCGGCTACGGCTTTGCCACGCGCTGGGCGGTGCGAGCGGCGGGCGATCCGGCGAGTTTCGCGATGCAGGTGCGCGCGGCCGTCGCGGCGATCGATCCGATGGTGCCGGTGGCCGAGCTCAAACCGATGAGCGACTACGTGCGGCGTGCGCAGGCGCGGACGCGATTCGCGCTCGTCTGCATCAGTGTGTTCGCGGCGATCGCGGCGGTGCTCGCGGTCGTGGGACTCTACGGCACGCTCGCGATCGTCGTTCGGCAGCGCACCACCGAGATCGGCGTGCGGATGGCCTTCGGCGCCTCGCGCGAGCGGATATTCAGGCTCGTCATCGGCCGCGGCCTCGTGTTGAGCGGAGCGGGAATCGCGATCGGGCTGGGTATCGCGCTCTCGCTCACACGCGTGATGCGCTCCCTGCTGGTGGGGGTGGAGGCCACGGATCCGCTCACGTTCGTGGTCATCTCCCTCGTATTCAGCGGTATCGCCGCGATCGCATGCTGGATTCCCGCCCGTCGCGCGGCGGCGCTCGAACCCGCGGGCGCGCTGCGCGACGAGTAGGGGCGTCCAGTGGAAACGCTTCATGATGGTGTGGCTGCGCCCCGGACGCCGTTGCCGGCACGCACTTGTGAGGTATGTGCGTCTGCCGGTTCCGCCATTCGGGGCGGTGATCAGCAAATCCATCGCAAAACGTTCTCTTGGTCAGGCGGATCGCAGCCGCGGAAACTGAGCGGCGGCGACAGTACGGTCCAGCTCCGCGGGGAATTTCCGGAACCAGCTCGACAGCAGCATGAGCTCGTCCACTTCATGCGCCGGAACCGTCGCGCTTTTGAGCTCTTTGGGCGCGAAAATCCCGGCGGCGCGCACGGCGAGCACACTCCGCTCCTCCGGTGATTGCGGCGCCGGCAGCTCCGCGCGAATGCGGCCGCGACGGATCAGGTACGAGCGATCGTCACCGCCATGCCCCGGCACCGTGTACACGAACGACAGCGATTCCACCGCGAAACGCAGGCGTTCGAACTGTTCACGCAGGGATTCGAGCCGCTGCATCTTGTCACGCAGCTGCGCGGCGCGCTCGAACTCCATGCGCTCGCTCGATTCCTCCATCGCCGTGCGCAGGGTCTCGACCGGGCTATTCCGGCGGCCTTCGAGAAAATCGCGCGCCACCGTGAACCGCGTGCGGTACTGTCGCTGGCTCACTCCCGCGACGCACGGGCCAAGACATTTTCCGATTTCATATCGAATGCAGCCTGGCGTTCGCGCGGGAGCTACCGGAAGTTCGGACTGATCGGAGAAGTACATCGGATGGTCGAGGCGGCAGTCGCGAAGTCCGAGGACGTCGTTGAGTTCACGCAGCGCCTCCTCGAGCTGCCACGCGCCGTGGAACGGGCCGAAGTAGGTGCCGTGCTCATCGTTTCCCGCGCCGCGCACCACCATGAACTTCGGCGCCGGTCCCGGGGTGATGCGGATGAACGCGAAATGTCGCGCGTCGCGTTTCATCATCACGTTCAGTCGCGGGCGGTACTTCTTGATGAGCCGGAGCTCCTCGATCAGCGCCGCGAACTCGCTCGGGTGATAATCCCACATCACCTCGCCGGCTTCGCGAATGATGCGGGCGCTCTTCTCGGCGGGAAAGTCAGCGCGAAAGTAGCCGAGCAGCCGCGTGCGCAGATTCTTGGCCTTGCCGACGTAGAGGATCTCGCCGTCGGGCGAAATCATTCGATAGACGCCAGGGCGCTGACGCACGCCCGCTTTGACGTGTCCGAGCATCGTCTCGACGCGCGCCTCGACGGCGGACGACGCGGAGCGCCGTTTGCGGCTCATTCACTCACCTTGCGATCACTTCTGGCATGTGGTGCACCAGACGGTGACGCGGTTCTCGAGTGCGTGCGACGACCGCAGCGTGGTGCCGCAGCGCTCACAGGGCTCGCCTTCGCGGCCGTACACCTTCACGAGACTCAGGAATCCGCCGCGGCCGCCGTATGGATCCCGGTAGTCGCGGAAGCTCGTGCCGCGCTGCTCGACTGCCGCGCGCAGAACGTCGATCGTCTCGGCATGGAGCGCTGCGGCCCGGGCGTGCGTGAGCGACGAGCCGCGGCGCGTCGGGCGGATGCGAGCGCGCCAGAGCGCCTCGTTCGCATAGATGTTTCCGATGCCCGCGATGCGCCGCTGGTCCATGAGGATCGTCTTGATCGCCCGAGTTGAAGCCCGTACGATTTCCGTAAATCGCTCCGCCGTGAATGAAGCCTCGAGCGGTTCAGGGCCGATGGCGGTCGTGAACGATTCGAAGCGCTTCGGCGCCATGAGTGCGACGGTGCCGAGCCGGCGTACGTCACGAAAGCGGAGCGTGCGGCCGTCGGCGAGCGGGAACTGGATGCAGGTGTAGTCATCGGCGCTGCGCTTGAACGGGGCCGGCTCCACGAGCAGCGCGCCCGTGAATCGCGGCGAAACCACGAGGCGGTCGCCGGTGGACAGATCGGCCACTACGTATTTCGCCCGTCGCCAGAATCGCTCGAACGTGGCGCCGGCAATTTGCAGCGAGAACGCCTTGCCCGTTCGCTCGCGAAGCACGTCGGCGCGGTGCACGTGCGCCGCGATCACCGTCGCGCCGCGGACCGTGGATTCGAGGTCGCGAGCGATGGTCTCGACTTCGGGAAGTTCAGGCACCTGCCGACAGCCGCGCGAGGTCGCGCCAGCCGATGTCGCCGCGATACTGCCGGCCGGCGAACTCCACGCGCGACGCATGCGACGCGCTGAGTTTCTGCGCCGCCGCCAGCGAATCGCCCAGCGCCGTGATCGCGAGCACACGGCCGCCCGCCGTGACCAGCTCGCCCGACGCGTTTCGCTTCGTGCCGGCATGAAAGACGATCACATCGCGCTCGGCCGGCGGCAGCGTGATGACATCGCCGGAGTCAACGGAGCCCGGATATCCCGCGGCCGCAACGACGGTGGTCACAGCCGCGCCCGCCCGCCAGTCAATCGGCGGCGCGCCGGCGATGGAGTCGCCGTTCGCGATCGCGCGCATCGGCTCGATGAGATTCGACGCCATGAGCGGCAGGAGCGCCTCGGTTTCGGGATCGCCAAAGCGGCAATTGAATTCCACCACCTTCTGGCCGTCGCGCGTGAGCATGAGTCCCGCGTAGAGCAGCCCCGTGAACGTCGACCCGGAAGCGCGCAGCGCCGAGAGCGTCGGCAAGAAGACGCGATCGACCGTCTGCGCGGCGAGACCGGCAGTGGCAATGGAAACGGGAGCGTACGCACCCATGCCGCCGGTGTTCGGCCCGGTGTCGCCATCGCCGACGCGTTTGTGATCCTGCGCCGCGATCATCGGCAGCACATGCGTGCCGTCCGTCAGCGCGAACACCGAGATCTCTTCACCGCTCATGAACTCCTCGACGAGCACTTCGTGCCCGGCCTCGCCGAACGCATTTCCCTCGAGCATCGATGCGATCGCGTCGCGCGCCTCGCCGATCGTCGTCGCGACGATCACGCCCTTTCCGGCCGCGAGCCCCGATGCCTTGATCACCACGGGTGCGCCGAGTCGCTCTGCTTCGGCGTTCGCCGCCGCAACGTTGGTGAACGTACGCGCGCTGGCCGTCGGAACGCTCGCGGAGATCATGAGCTCTTTTGCGAATCGCTTTGACGTTTCAATTCGCGCGGCGGCCTTCGAGGGCCCGAACACCGCCAGGCCGTTCGACCGGAAGTGATCGACGATCCCCGCGTCGAGCGGTCCCTCGGGCCCGACGATCGTGAACGCGACGTCTTCGCGCCTGGCGAGCGCGGCGATCGCGGCGATATCCGTCGCCGCGATGGCCGCGCAGCGGCCGAGTTCGGCGAGCCCGGGATTGCCGGGCGCCGAGATGAGTTCGAGCGCCGGGTCGTCTTGGAGGAGCTTCCAGCCGAGCGCGTGCTCGCGGGCGCCTCCGCCGACGACCAGCACCCTCACCGGCGGCCGCCCTTGAACGCGTCGTCGAACGCGCCTTTCGCGCGATCGAACACGTCGCCGATCTTGCCCATCGCCTCACGCGCCTGGTCGCCGTAATAGCCCGCGGCGTCGGAGAAGTCCTGGTTCAACGGGCGTTCGGTCGACGGATCCGAACGCTTCGCGTATTCGCCGGCCAGGATCTTGTCGTACGCACCGCCGTCGATCCAGCGCTGCAGCTCGGCGGCGCGCACGGTGTTGAACGGATGCTCGCGGAACACCGTGTTGAGGACTTTCATGACGGTATCCCACGCGCCGCCCTGCGTCTCGTACTGCGCGGCCTGCTTCATGAATTCGTCGAGGCTGATCTTGTCGTCGCCGCTGCCGCCGCCCGCGAACTTCAGGAACGACATCAGCGTATCGTCGCGGCTCTGCGAGCCGAGGAGCCCCGCGCGATCGGCCGAGAGCTCGCTCTTCCGGTACCACTCGAACAGCGCGACCTGAATCGGAAGGAGCGCGATGCCGGCGAGGAAGGGCAGCCCGCGCAGGCCGACGAGGATGAGGATCGCCGCGAGCGTGCGGTAGATCACGTGCCCGCTCATCACGTGCCCGACTTCGTGCGCGAGCACGAACCGCTGCTCCTCACGATTGAGCAAACCGAGCGTGCCGGAGTTGATCACGATGAACGGCTCATTGAAACCGACCGCGCCCGCGTTCGCCTCGGGTGTCTGCGTGACGTAGAGCTGCGGACGCGTGGGGCAATTCATGGTCGCCAACACTTCTTCGTACAGCTCGTTGAGTCCCGGCCGCTGGTTCGGGCCGATCAGCACGGCGTTCGCGAGGAAGAGCTGGCGCACGCCGGTGTCGCCGAAGAATCCGACCACCTTGCGCACGACGTCGTCGAACAACGGCAGCGCGCGCAGGGCGTTCAGCGCGGCACGGTCGGCGGGATGTTCCCAGGAAGTTGACGAGATGTCGGTGAGGACTTTGCGATCGGGCATACAGCCTCCAAGGTCGATTCCGGGTGCGGCGGTCTCTCCGTACTACGCCTCGGACACGATAAAAGTGTCGTCCGGTAGTTGTCTGGCAGCTGAGAGCAGGCCGCTAAGAGCTCACAGCTCTGACGTCAAAGCTCTCAGCTCTTAGCCGCGAGCCGTTAGCTGTCAGATTCCACGGAACGCCTGTTCAAGGTCCTCCAGCAGATCGTCCACGTCCTCCACGCCGCACGAGAGGCGCACGAGCCCCTCCGTGACGCCCAGCGCGGCGCGCCGCGCCGGCTCCACCGACGCATGGGTCATCGACGCGGGATGGCTGATGAGCGATTCCACCCCGCCCAGCGACTCAGCGAGCGAGAAGACTTTCACGCGGCCGAGCACCGTCGCGGCGTTCGCCTTCGACTTGGTCTCCACGGAGATCATGCCGCCGAATCCGGACATCTGCTTCTTCGCGAGTTCGTGTTGCGGGTGCGACGCGAGCCCCGGATAGAAGACCCGCTCGGCGCCAAGCTGCGTCGCGAGTGCGTCCGCGATCTTGCGGCCGTTCGCGTCGTGCTGCCGCATGCGCAGCGCGAGCGTCTTGGTGCCCCGGAGAGCGAGCCACGAATCCATCGGACCGGGGACTGCGCCCGCGGCGTTCGCGATGAACTGGATGCGCTCGGCGAGGTCGTCGTCGTTCAGCACGCAGATCCCGCCGATCATGTCGCTGTGGCCGTTCAGGTACTTCGTGGTCGAGTGGAACACGATGTTCGCGCCGTATTCGAGCGGACGCTGGAAGAACGGCGTGGCGAACGTGTTGTCCACGATGAGCAGCACGCCGCGCTTCTTCGCGATCGCGGCAGCGGCGGCGAGATCGGTGAGCCGCATGAGCGGGTTCGTCGGCGTCTCGAGCAGCATCGCGACGGTCTTCGGCGTGATGGCGCCCTCGATCTTCTGCGGATCGCGCGTGTCGACGAACGAAAACGACATGCCGAAGTTCGTGAGGATCTTGTCGAACAGCCGGTACGTGCCGCCGTACACGTTCTCGCCGCAGACGATGTGATCGCCCGCCTTGAACAGCTTCATGAGCGAGTCGGTGCAGCCCATTCCGCTCGAGAAGGCAAAGCCGTGCCGGCCGCCCTCGAGTGCGGCGACGTTCCGCTCGAGCGCCTCGCGCGTGGGATTCTTGCCGCGGGCGTACTCGTACCCCTTGTTCACCCCGAGCGCGTCCTGCACGTAGGTGGACGTCTGCACGATGGGCGGCATGATCGCGCCGGTCGTGGGATCGGGGCGCTGCCCCGCATGAATCGCCCTGGTCGAGAAGCGATACGGAAGGTCTTCGTCGAATACGCGAGTCATACAGCTAGATGGAAGATGGAAGATGGAAGACCGGGAACCGAAGACCGAAGACCGAGGACCGAAGCTGGCGGGTGCCTCAAAGATAACGCGAAGCTACCTTTAGTCACGATGACTGACTCTGCCCTCATGATCAGCGTATCCGGCATCCGTGGACGCGTGGGCTTCGGGCTCTCGCCCGAGGTGGTGGCGCGCTACGCGGCGGCGTTCGGCGCGTGGGCGCTGACAAACGCTCCGGGAAGATCGCGCGCGGTCGTCCTCGGGCGTGACAGCCGCGTGTCGGGGCCGCTGTTCCACCAGGTCGCGCGCGCCGCGCTCGAGTCTGTGGGCGCCGACGTCATCGACCTGGGGCTGACGACCACTCCCACCCTGCAGATGGCGGTCGAGCACCACCATGCCGCAGGCGGCCTGTGCATCACCGCGAGCCACAACCCGATCGAGTGGAACGCGCTCAAGTGCGTCGGCCCCGCGGGACTCTTCCTGAACGCCGAGGAAGGCGCCGCGATGCGCGCCTTCGTCGAGGGCGGGATCCCGTACGCGACGTTGGACGCGCTCGGCACCACGCACTTCGACGGCGACGCGATCACGCGTCACCTGCAGGCGGTGCTGAAGCTGCCGTTCATCAACGTCGGCGCGATTCGGGCGCGCGGGTTTCGCGTGGCCTACGACGCATGCCGTGGCGCGGGCGGCGCGATCATCCCGCACCTCCTCGAGCTGCTCGGCTGCGAGGTGCACGCCATCAATCTCCAGACCGATGGCCGGTTCCCGCGGCCGCCGGAGCCCATTCCGGAGAACCTCGGCGACCTCGAACGCCTCGTGAAGGACACGGGAGCGCAGATCGGCTTCGCGACCGATCCCGACGTGGATCGCCTGGCCGTGGTGTCGGACGAGGGCGTCGCGATCGGCGAGGACTACACGCTCGCGTTCGCATGCCGTGTCGTGCTGCGACACCGGAAAGGACACGTCGTCACCAACCTTTCGACGAGCCGCGTGGTGGACGACGCTGCCGCCGAGCACGGCCAGCGCGTGATCCGCGCGCCGGTCGGCGAGGTGAACGTCGCGCTCCGCATGCGTGCGGAGAAGGCGGTGATCGGCGGTGAAGGGAACGGCGGCGTCATCCTTCCCGAACTGCACCTCGGCCGCGACGCGCCGCTTGGGGTGGCACTCGTCTTGCAAATGATGCTGGAAGACCCGCGCACGATTTCAGCGGTCGTGGCAGGCGCGCCGCGGTACGCGATCATCAAGGACAAGCTGGCCAGGCCCGATGCTCCGCTCGACACTGTGTACGCCGCGCTGAAAGCGGCCTTTCCGGACGCCGAGGCGGATATGCAGGACGGGATGCGCCTGGACTGGCACGATCGTTGGGTGCACATACGGCCCTCGGGAACGGAACCGGTGGTTCGGGTCATCGCCGAGGCGCCCACGCGGGTCGACGCGCAGAAGCTCGTCGACCGCGGACGCGAACTGCTGGCCAAGCTTTCATAAGGAGCGAGGTAAAGACACACGCCATGTGCGGAATCATCGGATACATCGGGCCGAGAGAGGCGACGCCGCTGCTGATAGAGGGGCTGCGGCGCATGGAGTATCGCGGCTACGATTCCGCGGGCGTCGCGCTGTGGGACGGCGAGGCGATCGAGGTCCGCCGCGCGGCGGGAAAGATCGCGAAGCTCGACGCGGCGATCGCCGCCGACCCGGTGGACGGGATGGTCGGCATCGGGCACACGCGCTGGGCGACGCACGGTGCGCCGAACGAGCGCAACGCGCATCCGCACCTGAGCGCCGACGGCAGCGTGGCCGTCGTGCACAACGGGATCATCGAGAACGCCAGCGTGCTTCGCGGTGCGCTGCAGGACCTCGGGTACGTCTTCCGCTCCGACACGGATACCGAAGTGATCGCGCACCTCGTGCAGGAGCTGTTCGACGGCTCGCTCGAGGAGGCGGTGATCCACGCGCTGCGCAAGATCGAGGGCACGTACGGCATCGCCGTGATTTCGAGCCGCGATCCGGGCAAGATCGTCGCGGCGAGGAAGGGTAGCCCGCTGCTCATCGGCGTCGGAAACGGCGAGAACTTCCTCGCGTCCGACGCGTCCGCGATCCTCGCGCACACCAGGCAGGTCGTGTACCTCGACGACGGCGACGTGGCGGTGATCGAACGCGACAGCTATCGCGTGATCGACCTCAACGCCATGCCGCTGCCGCGCGACGTCGATCGCATCGACTGGGACCTCGCCGAGATCGAGCGCGGCGGCTACGCGCACTTCATGCTGAAGGAGATCTTCGAGCAGCCGCAGTCGGTCGAGAACACGATGCGCGGCCGGTTGATGCTCGAGGACGGCACGGCAAAGCTCGGCGGCCTCAATCTTTCGCACGAAGACCTGCTGCGGATCGACAACATCATCATCACGGCGTGCGGCACGAGCTGGCACTCCGCGCTGATCGGCGAGCTGCTCATCGAGGAACTCGCGCGCATTCCCGTGGAGGTCGAGTACGCTTCGGAATTCCGCTACCGGAATCCGATCGTCACCGAGCGCACGCTGTGCATCGTGATGTCACAGTCGGGAGAGACGGCGGACACGCTCGCGGCGATGCGCGAGGCCAAGCGGCGCGGCGCGCGCACGCTGGGGCTCGTCAACGTCGTCGGCTCGACGATCGCGCGCGAGGACGACGGCGGCGTGTACCTGCACGCCGGGCCCGAAATCGGCGTGGCGAGCACGAAGGCGTTCACGAGCCAAGTGGTGGCGCTCGCGCTGTTCACCCTCAAGCTGGCACGCAAGCGCGATCTTTCCGTGGTGCGCGGAAGAGAGATCGCGCAGGCGCTGCACGCGCTTCCCGCGCAGATCCAGGAGGTGCTCGACCGCGCGCCGGCGGTCGAGGCGATCGCCGAGCGGTTCAAGGATGCGACGAATTTCCTGTACCTCGGGCGCGGATTCAACTTTCCGGCGGCGCTCGAAGGCGCGCTCAAGCTGAAGGAGATTTCATACATCCACGCCGAGGGCTATCCCGCGGCGGAGATGAAGCACGGCCCGATCGCGCTGATCGACGAGCACATGCCCGTGGTGTTCATCGCGCCGCACGACGCGGTGTTCGACAAGATCGTGTCGAACATCCAGGAGGTGAAGGCGCGCAGCGGCACGACGATCGTGATCACCAGCCGCGACGAGCCGGCGCTCAGGGGGCTGATCGACCACGAGATCCGGATTCCGGAGACGCTCGACATGCTGATGCCGATCCTGGCGTCGGTGCCGCTGCAGCTGCTGGCGTACTACATCGCGGTGAAGCGCGGGGCGCATGTGGACCAGCCGCGGAACCTGGCCAAGAGCGTGACCGTCGAATAGGAGCATCGGTACGGCAGCGAACAACTCGCCGAAAAGAAGCAGAATCACGGATCTTCACAGCAATCAACAGCCGGATGATCGCGGATCAATCCTGGGGGAACTGCAACCGCGAGAACAGGCACCCAGCCATTATCCGCGAGAATCCGGCGAGTGATCCGTGGAATCCGCGGTTGTGCGCTTTAAATTCCGCAATGCCTCACGCGCGCCCTGCGCCTCCCGAGACCTCGGGTACCGGTCTATGAGCATGCGCAGCTCGGCCATCGCGCGTCCCGGATCACCGAGCGGACCGAGCAGCAGGTCGATGATCTTCTGGCTCGTGTAGCGCTGCAGCTCCGGTTTCGCGGCCGGCAGCGAGCGCGCGAGGCGAAATCGCTCGATCGCCGTCGCAGGATCGCCGAGTTCGCGCGCGTAGAGTTCCGCCGAGCGCACGAGCGGCCACGGATTGCCGGGTTCGGCGACGGCCACCGCCTCCCATGCCGACACCGCTCCCTTGAAATCACCGCGCACCTCGAGGGTGACGATCTCCGAGTGTTCGTTCGCGTAATGTCCGGTCGTCGCCGGCATCGTGAACGTCTGTGCGGCGTGGCCGGAGCCGCTCAGCAGGATCCAGCCGAACGTCTTGCCGAACGCATATCCGATGATCCCGCCGATGGGAAAGAGCAGAAAGAACGGAACCGGTGACGGACGCCCCGATGCGTACACGCCCATCGGAAGGAAGAAAAAGAGGAGGCTGGCGCCCCAGACGCCCTGCATTCCACCTCTGTGCACCCATGCCGTATAGCGTTCGCTCTGAGACATGCACTATTCTACTCGGTCATGCGCGTGCTGCTCCAGCGGGTGTCGCGGGCCGAAGTGCGGGTCGAGGGCCGGAGTACCGGCTCCATCGGCGCGGGATTCCTGTTGCTCGCGGGTTTCACACACACGGATACGGCAGCGCAGGTCGTGTGGATGGCCGACAAGATCAGCGGGCTGCGCCTGTTCTCCGACACGGAGGGGAAGATGAATCTCGGCCTGGCCGACGTCGGCGGCGCGGTGCTCGTGGTGAGCCAGTTCACGCTCTACGGCGACGCGGCGAAGGGGCGCCGGCCGAGCTTCATCGATGCCGCGCGCCCCGAAGTCGCCGTGCCGTTGTATGCCACATTCATCGCTCTGCTGCGCGAACGGGGACTCCACGTGGAGACCGGCGAGTTCGGCGCCATGATGGACGTCGAGCTCGTGAACGACGGGCCCGTCACGCTCTGGCTCGAGAAGTGAGCGTCCACTCGGCGCGCGTGATCCTCGCGTCGGCGTCGCCGCGGCGCCGCGAGCTGCTGCGGCTCGTCGGCATCGAGCACGAGGTTCGCCCGGCCGACATCGACGAGTCGCTGCTTCCGGGCGAGACTCCGGCCGCGCACGCCGAGCGGCTCGCCCGCGCGAAGGCACACGCGGTCGCGGAGCACGAACCCGGTGCGGTGGTCATCGCGGCGGACACGATCGTCGTGGTCGACGGCGAGGTGTTGGGGAAGCCGGGTGACGAAACGGCCGCGCGCGCGATGCTCAGGCGCCTGAGCGGACGCACGCACACGGTGCTCACGGCGATCGCGGTCGCTCGCGAATCGCAGACGGAATCGGCGGTCGAATCGGTCGACGTCACCTTTCGTCCGCTGAACGACGAAGAGATCGGCGCCTACATCGCGACCGGCGAACCGATGGACAAGGCGGGCGCCTACGGCATCCAGGGATACGGCGCGACGATCGTCGAGCGTGTGAACGGGGACTATTTCAGCGTGATGGGGCTGGGACTGCGGCGGCTGGTGGAGTTGCTGGAGAGGGTGGGGGCGCCGTATCGATTCGAGCCTCGTGGGACCCTGACCGGGTGAGACTGAGATTGGAGTGGCGAGATGAATGCGGGACTTACCCACTCGATGCAGGGTGCAGGTGAGGAGTGCGGGACTCGGATAAGAAGTGAGAGGCGAGTTCGAGTGCGGAACGCGGGAACGACGAAGGGCGCGAACTCCAATGGAGTCGCGCCCTTTCAGCATCCCGCATCCAAACTCATCTCTCGCCACTTACCCTGGTACCCGCATTCCTCACCTGCACCCTGCATCGAGTGGGTAAGTCCCGCAACCACACTCGCCTCTCCCCACTTAGGCCTGCTCAATCTCGCTTCTGCCGCCGCGCGCATAGCGCGTCCTCCACAACTCGACCTTATCCAGCACGTCGCGAACGCTGATCCGCCCCATCCGTCCGTGCCGATTCTCCATCGTGACCGGATAGTCCTCTCCCGGTTCGCCATACACGTCGATCATGAGATCGCGGAATTTGCGATAGGGTCCGACGCGCTTCGGGTTCGAGTACCCGATGAGCGACACCACCGGGCGGTCCAGCGCGACGCTGATGTGCAGCGGGCCGGTGTCGGGCGACAGCACGAGCGCCGCGCCGTCGAAGATCGCGACCAGTTTCCTCAGTCCCGAGCCGAGCGCAGAAACCGGCTTGTGGTGCGTGAGGTCGAGTATCACCCGCTCGGCGTGTTCTTCGCGTGGCGACCGGCCGCCGACGAGCACCGCCTGCATACCGAAGTCGGCGTGCAGCGCGTCGCATACCGCGGCCCAGCGCTCGGGCATCCAGTCCTTGTCGGCCTTGCTCGTGGCGACGACGATCGGCACGGCGGGGCGATCGAGTTTCGCGTAGAACTCGCGCTGCCACTCGCGTTCGCCGGCCCAGGGTCCCAGTCCCCACTCGACGGGCTCGTGCGGCACCTCGAGCCAGTCGCAGAACTCGAAGTACTGGTCCTGCACGTGCTGCATCGCATGCGGGGGGATCTTGTCGGTCGTGAAGAGCCAGTTGAAATCTCGGGCGCGTGCCCGGTCGAACCCGAGCTTGACGGGCGCCCATGTGAACGACGTGATGATGCCGGCCTTGAAGTAGACCTGCAGGTTGATCACCAGGTCGAACTCGCGCCCGCGCAAGGCGCGCCGGACCTCGAGGAACCCGCGCAGCCCGGCCGACCGGTCGAACAGGACGATCTCGTCCACGAGCGGGTGGCCGCGGACGAGCGTCGCCGGGCCCGGCTGAAGCACCCACGTGAGGTGCGTCGCGGGATTCGCCCGCTTGAGCGCGGTGATGACCGGCAGCACGTGCACCACGTCGCCGACGGCGCTCATCATCACGATGCAGATGCGATTGGTCGGTACGCGGCTCACGCGCCCGTCTCCTTGCGGCCGAGGCCGAGCGTGCCCGCCAGCGGCGCGAGATCCGTGAACTCGTCGATGTCGAGATTCCAGCGCTTGCGCCATTTCCGCGCGGAGCGGATGAGCCTCGAGAGGTTTTGCGTGGCGATCTCGGCGCTCCCGGCCGCACCGAACTCCACGCGATCGACGTCGAGCACGAACGCGGTCGGTCCGTCGCCGTTGGGCGTGATGAAGACGTTCTTCAGGTTCAGGTCGGGATGCAGTGCACCGGCCGCGCGCAGGGAGCGCAGCAGTCCGGCGAGCGCAGCCAGCAGCGACTTGCGCGCGACTTCATCACCCGCCGCCCGCCACGCATCGGGGAAATCCGCGCCGCGAAGCGTGCGCGTGGCGACGTCCGCCCGTGCGAACGGCCCGAACGCGGGATACACGGCATAGGCGACGACTTCGGGAGTCGGCACTCCCGCGTGCGCGAGCCGCAGCGCCGTTGCGAGCTCGTGCGGGGCGCGTGTCGGCGCGAAGTAGAGGTCGCCGGTGAGCGTGGCCAGCACGCCGCCGTGTGCCGTGTGCCTCACGACCACCTCGACGCCGTTCGGGAGCGCCGCGGCCCACGCGGTGCCGCGTCCGGCGAGGGCACGGGCGCCGGGCTGCCGCGCCGCGAACTCGTAGAGTGACGCCGCCGCCAGCGCCTCGCGAACGGCACCCGCGAGCGGCTGCTGCGCGACCACGTGCGCGCGCCCAACGAGGAACGACTCGTAGCCCGCGGGCGCCTCGAGCCCGCTCACCGCACCACGGTGTAAACCTTCACCGGTTGGCTCTTGTTCTTGAGCTCCATCGGCGGCATCGGCTTCATGCGGGGCGGCGTCTTCAGCGCGGCCTTGAACCCCTCGCTCACGAGGATCTCGCCGGGGCCCGCCGCACCACACAGCCTGCTCGCGGTGTTCACGGTGTCGCCGATCACGGTGTACTCCTTGCGCCGGGGAGAGCCGATATTGCCCGCGACAACCTCACCGAAATGAATGCCGATGCCGATGCGCAGCGGCCAGCTGCTGGCCCTGTTGATGCGGTCCATCGCCACCAGCATCGCGCGCGGCGGCCACCGCGTGATGCGCAGCTTCAGGCGCTTCGAACGGCGCGCCGAACAGCGCCAGAAATCCGTCGCCCAGAAACTTGTTCACGATGCCGCCATGGCGGTCCAGTATCTCGACCAGCACCGCGAACGCACCGTCCAGGCGATCGACGACGTCCTGCGGGGAACGCGAGCGCGCGGCCGCGGTAAAACTGCGGAAATCGACAAACATGACCGCGACGCGTCTGATGTCGCTGGCCGTACTGGCGCCTTCAACCAATAATCGCTCGACCACCTGCGGCGAAACATGCTGGCCGAACAGATTGGTGACACGATCGCGCGCGGTCGCCGCCTGAATGCTGGCCGCGAACTGCCGGCGCAACTGAACCCCGAC
>Ga0097691_1001371_pt1 | contig 18045 bp, 8 predicted proteins | sample NGESurdeep072012_8_FD_72858 | JGI IMG/M metagenome (GOLD analysis project Ga0097691, IMG submission 72858) | Arctic peat soil microbial communities from Barrow, Alaska - NGEE Surface sample 210-1 deep-072012 | ecosystem: Environmental > Terrestrial > Soil > Wetlands > Peat ... | reverse complement strand
TGCAGCAGTGCTTGAATCTCGCGAGGATCGCGCACGGCGAAATCATCCTCCTCACCTGGGAGAATGTGCCGTCGCTGGTGCAACACCGCCGTGATTTCCCGCTTGGCATCGTCGATGCGATCCGTCGACGCGGCGGAGACCAAGATGCTTCCCACGCGATCGTTGCCGACGATTCGACGTGAAAACGTCGAAAACGGCATGAAGAGGACGTCGTCCTGATCCATCCCGAATGCGGAAGCACCCTTCCCCTCGAGCACGCCGATCACTCGACAGACAACATCGTGAACGCGCATCTCCTTGCCGATTGGATTCTGGCTCTCGAAGAGCGCCTCGCGAACGGTTTGGCCAATGACGCAGACCTGTGCCGTCCGTCGATTGTCGTCCGGGAGGGGCAATCGACCGACCGAGACCGCCCACTGGCGAATGTCGAAGTACTCGGCGGTGACGCCGCCGACATTGACGTTGCGATTGTTCGATCCGGCAACGGTGCGTAGCATGCGCGAGTTGACCGGCGCCAGTAGGCCGACGTTGTGCGCCTGCCGACGAACGACTTCCACGTCAGTCATCGTAAAAAGGGGCACGCCAATCGTCGGAGGGCCAAACGAGCGTGTCGCTCCAGGTGCCACAATCAGCATGTTGGAGCCGAGCCCTGAGATCGCCTCCCCGACATACGCCGTTGCCCCTTGTCCCATGGCTTCCATCATGACGACCGCCGCGACGCCGATGACGATGCCGAGGGTCGTGAGCAGCGAGCGCATCTTGTTGCGCAGCAGCGCGGAGAGGGCGAGTGGCGTGGTCAACGATAGTGTCATCGGGCAACCTTCCTCTCGTCGGCTACGATCCGGCCATCACGGAAGCCGACCTGGCGCGCCGCGTACGCGGCCCACGTCGCGTCGTGCGTAACCATAATCACCGTGATCCCGCGGTCTCGGTTGAGCCGCGCGATGAGGTGCATGATTTCCCCGCCGGTGTTTGAATCGAGGTTGCCCGTCGGTTCGTCGGCGAGGATGACCTCAGGCTCGTTGACGATGGCGCGGGCGATCGCGACACGCTGCTGCTCGCCGCCTGAGAGCTGATTCGGCCGCGCGTCCTCTCGCCCGGTCAGCCCCACCGCAGCAAGCGCCGCTTCAGCACGACGTTGACGCTCGCGCAGTCCGATGCTTGCGTACACGAGCGGCAGTCCGACATTCTCGAGCGCCGACGTCCGTGCGAGGAGATTGAACGACTGAAACACGAAACCGAAGCGCAAGTTGCGCAGTGCGGCGAGCACGTCTGGCCAAAGCCCCTGAACCGGGATGCCCTCGATCCGATAATCGCCTTCGCTCGGCAGCTCGAGGCAGCCGAGGATGCTCAGGGCCGTGGACTTGCCGGATCCAGAGGGCCCCGTGATCGCGACGAACTCGCCCGCGTCGATGTCGAGGTCGATCTGATCGAGCGCGCGCACGATCGCCCGCTGCTCGCCATACACCTTGGTGACGGCCCGTAACGACAGAAGCGGCTCAGCCACCGCGGCCGGCACGGGCCGCTCTTCAACGGCCGCCGGCATACGCCTTCCTTCCCTCCGGCGTCAAATCCACGAGGACGTTCGTGCCGGGAGCCAGCGGGCCTGGTGCGATCTCGGTCAATTCTCCGTCGGAGATCCCCGGGCGTACCGTGACGCGACGGAGCGCGTCTCCTTGGAGGAGCCAGACCCCGGGGGTGTCGGTGCTCTTCGCGCCGGGCGGTGTGAAGTGGAGCGCGGCATTCGGGACGCTGATCACGTGCTTCGCCGAGGCGGTGCGGATGCGGATCGACGCGGTCATCCCTGGCTTCAGTGCCAGGTCCACGTTGTCCACCTGAACCACGGTCCCGTACGTCACGACATCCTGGACGACCACGGGCGAGTTCCGGACTTCCGTCACGACACCCTCAAACACCCGATCGGGATACGCGTCAACGGTGAACGTGACGTGCTGCGCGATCGCGACCTCCCCGATGTCGGCTTCATCGACAGCGGCCACAACCTCCATCTTGCGCAGGTCGGCAGCCACGGTGAACAGCACAGGCGTCTGGAGCACTGACGCGACCGTTTGACCGGGATCGATGTTGCGTGTGATGACGATGCCGTCGATCGGCGCACGAATGACCGTGTGATCGAGATTCGTGCGCGCGACGTCGTAGGCCGCCTGCTGTGCGGCCAGTTGCGCTTGGGCCGCCGTCACGCGCTGCTCGTTGAGCTGCGCGGTGGCACGCGTGGTGTTGTACTCGGCATCCGCGAGAATCCTCTGCGCGTGAAGCTGCTCGGCCCGTGCGAGATCGCTGTGGGTGCGATCGCGGTCGGTCTTGGCCTGCTCCACGGCCGCGCGCGATGCCGCAAGCGTCGCCTGCGTCTGCGCGAGCTGCGCGGCCAGGGCGGTGCGATCGAAGCGCGCGAGCACCTGACCGGCCTTCACGTGGGCGTTGTAGTCGACCTCCACGGTCGCGATGCGTCCAGAGATTTCTGCTCCCACCTGCACCGTCGTCACCGCGTCCACGTGACCCGTGGCGCGCACCTCGCGCACGAGATCGCCCTGCGACACGGCCTGCATGCGGAAGCGTGCGGCAAACGGCACGGGCCGCGGCCGCAGCGCGACCCACGCGATGGCGATCAGCACCGCGATGGTGGCCGGCAGCGTCCACCACAACGTACGCCGACGCTGTCGCCGCGTGCTCTCGCGTTCAATCAACTCGGTGAGTGAACGACCTGGCTGCCGAACAGGGATTGCCGTCTCAGCCGTGGTCATGCCTGGCTCTCCTGCAAAAAGCGAAGCGTCGCGCCACACACCCAACGTTCGACGCGCGACGACATTCCGGCAGTCGCACTGCATTGCCGCCGGTATTCCGCCCGTCACCCGCGCGAACCACAGGGTTTCGACTCGGATCGCGGATTCATTCAAGGGATTTGCAAGCCTATGACCGCGCCTCGGTCACGCTGCGCGTTGTGGGCTGGCAGCGTTGATGCTCCATATCGCTAACGTGGTACGCGATGTGCGTTCCTTGGATTCAGAGTTCCGCGAGAGGGGGAAGAAATGCCCGGGTCTCCGATGACCGTTACTGCCCCGCCCCTCATCGAGTGTCCTATCTGCGGGTCGCAAGGCAAGGTACTTCGCCATGATATCCGCGCGTCGCTGGTCTATTCCTGTCAGCGGTGCCTGCACGAGTGGCAGATCGATCCGGCACAAGAACTGCCGCAAGCGGACTCCATGGTGGCCGAGCGTCCGCGAACGCCTTCGGCGCGCAGCGTGCCGCCTCGCAAACTGTGACTTGCCCAGGAGTCGACCATGGGATCGCCCATCGAGACGCTCGAGCCCGCTCAGGATCTCCAGCCGGGAAGCGCGACACAGTCCGCACCGTTCAGGCGAATTGCGGTGTGTGTCGACGGTTCCGAGATGGGCGAAACCGTCGTGCTCCACGCGACCATGCTTGCCGCGGCGTTCGGGGCGCCGCTGACAATTCTCCGCGTCCTCGAAACCGAATCGAACGCGGACACCACTCCGCCCGACCCGCTCGACTGGGGCGTTCGACAGCGGGAGGCGCGCGCGTATCTGGACCGGCTGGTCTCGCTGGCACGCCACCGCGACATCGACGTCCGGGCCGAGCTCATTCAGGGGCGCGCCGCGGAGCAGATCTGTTCCTGGGCCTTGCAGCACGGCGCGGACCTGACCGTTCTGGCCAGCCACGGCAAGCACGGGCGATCCGAGTGGGAACTTTCGAGTACGGCCCGCAAGCTCGTGGATGGGGTGCCCGGCTCGCTGCTGCTCATTCCCGCAGATGGCGACCGCCGAGACGTGAGTGCCGTTCGCTACCGGCGGATCATGGTCCCGCTCGACGGCTCCGTTCGGGCCGAAAGCGCGCTGCCGATTGCGACCCGGCTCGCGATCGCCCACGAAGCCGACCTGCTGATTGCTCACGTCACACCGGCGCCTGAACTGACCAAGGTGGGTCCACTGACTGCTCAGGATCTCGACCTCGAGCAGCGCGTCATCGCCCGCAACGAGCGCGTCGCGCGCAGCTACCTCGACCAGGTTCGCGCACGCGTGTCTGAGGCGGGCATCGCGGCCCGCACGATCATCGCCCGGAGCGGCGACGCTCGAACGCGACTCGCGAGACTGGTCAGGCGGGAGGGCGTGGATCTCATCATCCTCTCGGCATACGGGCGGCGCGGCCCACGGGATACGCCGTGCGGGAGCGTGGCGGCCCATCTGCTGACTCATGTGGCTGCGCCGCTGCTGGTCCTTCGAGAACGACCTCGTCGAGTCATGAAGCGCCTCTCGCAGGAAGCGGCGAGGCGGACTGCCAGCGCACGGCCCCCCGCGCAAGCCGTGCCATGACTGCGCCGGTCGAGGCGCCGCACAGTGCCCTCGACACCGAGGCGCGCGCGCTGGCTGACAGTCACGCGCTGTCGGACAATCCGCCGCGCCCCATTGCTGCGCTCGCCCACCTTCACAACGTTCCGGACTGGCTCGTGCGGACACGCTCGGCGCTCGCCGATTCCGAGGGTGCCGTCGAGAAGGCGGCCGAGTGGCTGCTCGACAACGAATATCTGGTCGCCCGTGCCGTTCGGCAGATAGGCCAGGATCTTCCGAAGGGGTTCTACGCGCGCCTCCCGACTCTCGGCGGCTCCGACGCCAGCCGACCGCGGATTTGGAGCATCGCCCGCGTCTTGCTGCGGGCATCTCGGCTTCAGCTCTCTGTCCCGACGGTCACGCGATTCGTGGACGCGTATCAAGAACGCACGCCACTCACGATCGCCGAGCTCTGGGCCCTGCCGACGTTCTTGCGCCTCGGTTGCCTCGAGGTGCTGTTCGCCGCGTTCGAACGGCTCGACCGGTCCCTGCGCCCGCCCTTCGCGATCGACGACATGCCAGACATCGCGCTCGAGGATACAGAGTGTGTGGGACGCGCGATCTCGAATCTCCGCACGATTGCGTCAATCTCCTGGAAGGACTTCTTCTGCCGTGCCAGTCGAGTCGAGGCGATTCTTCGCGAGGATCCCGCGCGCATGTACCAGAGGATGGACTTCGAGACGCGAGACGCGTACCGCCGTGCGATCGAGCAACTGGCCCGCCGCAGCCCGCATTCCGAGCTGGAAGTCGCTGAGCGGGCCGTGGCCTGCGCGCGGCAGGCTGTCGGCGGCCCATTGCGGCACACCGACGTTGGCTACTGGCTCGTGGACGAGGGCGTCGAGGAGTTCGAGCGGTCAATCGGCTGCCGGCCCCCGCTTCGCCGACGCGCGAGCCGATGGCTCTTTCGCCACGCCGCCATCCTCTACGCAACAGCCCTGGTTGCAGCCACCGCGGCGACCATTGTTCTTCCGGCCTGGTACCTGACAGCCATTCGAACCCCTCCATTGGCGACGGTACTGACCCTCGTCGTCGTCCTGCTCCCTGCATCGACGCTGGCCGTCACCTGCATCCTCTGGCTCGTCACGCTGCTCGTGCCTCCTCGTACGCTGCCAAAGCTCGATTTCGAAGCCGCCATTCCGGAAGAGTGCAGAACCGCCGTCGTCATGCCCACGCTCGTGGGAAATGTCCATGAGGCACGGCACCAGCTCGAGCGCCTGGAGTTGCACTATCTCGCCAATCCGGATCCGTCTGCGCAGTTCGTCCTCTTGAGCGATTTTCCAGACGCGTCGCGCGAGCACGAGTCATCTGACCAGGACATCCTGACGTCCCTCGTCGCCGAGGTCCGCCGTCTCAATCAGAAATATCCGTCCAAGCCGTTTCACGTCCTCCATCGCCCGAGGCGCTTCAACGCAGCCGAGGGCGTCTGGATGGCCCGGGAACGCAAGCGAGGGAAGCTCGAGGCGTTCAATCGTCTGTTGGCGGGTGACCCCGCGACGGATTTCACGCTGCACGAGGGCGACCGCACGCACCTGGGAGGCGTTCGCTACGTCGTCACGCTGGATGTCGATACGGTCCTTCCGCGTGGGACCCTCGGGCGCCTCGTGGGGACGCTGGCGCACCCGCTGAACCGCGCCGAATTCGACGAGGCCAGCGGGCGGGTCCGCACGGGGTACACGGTCCTGCAGCCACGCGTCGAGATCTCACCCGAGTGCGGCAATCGTTCTCGGTTCGCTCGGTGGTTCACCGGCGACACCGCCATCGACATCTACAGCCGCGCCGTCTCCGACGTGTATCAAGACCTGTTCCGGTCCGGCATCTATATCGGCAAGGGTGCCTACGACGTCGAGGCGTTTCGCCGCAGCCTCGACGGCCGCGTGCCGGAGAACGCTCTCGCGAGCCACGACCTGTTCGAAGGCATCCACGGTCGCGCAGCCCTCGCGACCGACATCGTGCTGTACGAGACGTTTCCCAGGCAGTATCTCGAGTTCACGCGCCGCCAGCACCGCTGGATCCGTGGGGACTGGCAACTCCTTCCGTGGCTGTGGCGCTCCGTGCCGGGCACTGGTGGCCGTCGCGTTCGCAATCGTCTGGCCTGGATCGATCGATGGAAGATTGTCGACAACCTCCGCCGGAGTCTCCTGCCGCCGGCGCTCATCACGATGCTGGTCGCGGGCTGGTTGATCCTCCCGGGCCATCCTGCCCTGTGGACGATGCTCGGCGTTTTGGCTCCCGGCGGCCACATCTTCACGGACCTGGTCACCGGCTTCGCGCGGGGACGCCGGCGCAGCGCGTTCACCGGCACGTTCCAGCGGCTCTCCGACCAAACGGGCCGCTGGCTGCTCTTGCTGATCTTCCTGCCGCATGACGCCGCGGTTGCCGTCGATGCCATCGTGCGGACGCTGGTTCGGGTCTTTCTCACACGACGCCGTCTGCTCCAATGGACATCCGCCGCCCGTACCTCCGAACAGCTTGCCGCCGGAGACACCCGGCGCTTCATTTGGCGGGAGATGTGGATCGCCCCCGTGCTCGCGGCTGTCGCGCTTGCGGCCATCCTGACGCTTCGACCGCATGCTCTCCCAAGCGCGCTGCCGCTGCTCGTGATGTGGATCGCTGCCCCAGACGTCGCCTATTTTCTCGGCCATGCTCGCCCGGCGCGAGGACGTCAGCTGGATGCGGACGACCGCATTGTGCTTCGGAGGATCGCCCGCCGCACGTGGAGATACTTCGAGGTCTTCGCCGGTCCCGACGATCAGTGGCTTCCTCCGGACAACTTTCAGGAGCAGCCTCGAGGTGAGGTGGCACATCGGACATCGCCAACCAACATCGGCATGATGTTCCTTTCGTCGCTTGCGGCCTGCGATCTGGGATACCTGGGACTTGACGAGCTTGCGTCACGCCTGAGGAACAGCCTCGAGACACTCGCGCGCATCGACCGGTACCGCGGCCATCTGTTCAACTGGTACGACACCAGGACGCTCGAGCCGCTCACTCCCCGATATGTGTCCACCGTCGACAGCGGCAATCTCGCGGTGAGTCTGCTGGCGCTCAAGGAAGGATGCCTGGAGCTGGCCGACGGACCGGCCCTGCGATCGCAGCAATGGCGCGGGCTCTCCGATGTGTTGAAGCTTCTGGATGACGCGGTTGAGCATCTGTCGCTCGGCAACGACGAGGCCTCGTCTCTTCGGGGCCATCTTGACGCCATCGAGAGCCGGCTTCGGAGTGTCGAAGAAGATCCGGGCCGATGGTGGCCGACGCTGCGCGACCTCTGCGACCGCGATGTCCCAGAACTGGATCGGCACCTGTTGAGCGCCGTTGAAGAAAAGAAGGGCCACGCCGCAACGCTCGCGCGGGTTGGGGAGGTACGCATCTGGCTCGAACGGCTACACCATCATCTGCGCAGTATGGATCGAGAGTACGGCTCCTTGTTCCCGTGGCTTCCTCTGTTGACACAGGCGCCACCTGCGCTTGCCGGCCTCGCAGCGGCGGTCGCGACGGCGGTTTCCCCAACGCTCCGGCTCACCGAGACGGCCGACGGGTGCCGTCAGGCGCGCGACCTGTTAGAGCGGCCGGCCGCGGCGGAGCCCCCGGCGCACGAGCCCGCGCTCGCGGAGTGGAGAACAGCGCTGTCCCACGCACTCGATCAAGGCGAGCAGGCGGCAGCCGCTCTGGGCACGTCACTCGAGGAGATGGCCGCGCAGGCTGAGGCCCTGGCCCTGGCGATGGATTTCGCGCTGCTCTACAACAGGGAGCTTCGACTGTTCCACATCGGCTACAACGTGAGCGCCGACCGGCTCGACCCGCATCACTACGACCTGCTCGCATCGGAGGCGCGGCTCGCCAGCCTCTTCGCGATCGCCAAGGGCGACGCACCGGTGGAACACTGGTTCCACCTCGGGCGAGCGATCACGGTGGTCAATCACGACCGCTGCCTGCTCTCATGGGGCGGCTCGATGTTCGAGTACCTGATGCCGCGGCTGCTCGTGCGAAGTGAAGCGGGCTCGCTGCTCGCCGAGAGCGAGTACGTGGCGGTCGAGGCTCAACGACGCTACGGCCGAACGCTGGGGATCCCCTGGGGTATGTCGGAATCGGGATTTTCCGCGACCGATATCGACCAGTCGTACCAGTACCAGTCCTTCGGCGTTCCGGCGCTCGGTTTCCGCCGCGGGCTGGCCACAGAGACGGTGGTCGCGCCCTATGCATCGCTGCTGGCGCTTCCCGTCGACGTCGGGGAGGCGCTGGAGAACATCCGTCGACTCGAAGAGCTCGGGCTGATCGGCGACTACGGCTTCTACGAGGCGGCGGATTTCACGCCGGATCGCACACCTGAAGGCAGCATCTTCGTTCCAGTGCTGTCCTATATGGCGCACCATCAGGGCATGATCCTCGCGGCGCTCGACAACACGCTGTGTGACGACGCCCTCGTCCGACGCGCTGCAACTGATCGGCGGATGCGTTCGGTCGCGCTCCTGCTGCACGAGCGCGTGCCCGTTGACGTGCCGCCGGAAGCCGCCGCCGCCGACACGGCCAAACCACGGCGCACGGCCGCTCGCGCGATCCCCCCGATCGAGCCGTGGACACCCGTGAAAGCGGGAGCGTTTCCCGAGATGCACCTGCTCGGCAACGGACGGCTGGCCACCTGGATCAGCGACTCGGGCGCGGGAACCCTGCGCTGGCAGGAATGGAACGTGACCCGGTGGGTGGCCGACCCGACGACAGACGACACGGGCATCTGGATGTACGTGCGCGACGAGGAGACCGGTTCCCTCTGGTCGGCGGCACGCCAGCCGTGTGGCGCCACGGCGGATGCGGTCGACGTCGTGTTCTATCCGCACCTCGCCGAATTCCATCGACGTGACGGTGACCTTGGTATCCGCCTGGAGATCGTCGTCGCTCCGGCGGATGACATCGAGATCCGTCACGTGACGATCATCAACGACGGCGATCGCGTGAGACGGCTGACCATCACGACCTGCGGTGAAGTGGCATTGGCCCGGGCGGCGGACCACGAACGCCACCCTGCCTTCAGCAAGCTGTTCGTTCACAGCGAGCTCATCCCGCAGCTCGACGGCATCCTGTTTTCGCGCCAGCCGCGGAGTCCGGATGAACGCCCGCCGGTTATGCTCCACCGGCTCGTCGCAGACGATCCCAACGTTCGCTTCCAGGGTTTCGAGACGGACCGCGCGGCGTACGTCGGGCGAGGGAGAACCTATCGCCAGCCGGTCGGTGCCGTGCGGTCGGCCCCCACCTCGTCCGGCTTCACGCTCGACCCGATCCTTGCGCTGCAGGTGTCGGCCGAGATCGAGCCAAGCGCGTCGGCGCATCTGGCCTTCATCACCGTGGTGTCCGGTTCTCGGGAGTCCGTTCTGGAGCTGGCCGAGCGCTACCAGACCATGAACGCGGTCGATTGGGTGATGGCGGAGGCCGAAGCGGAGGCCGGACGCGAACTGCAGCGGCTCGGCGTCGAGCCCGGGCGAATGGCCGAGATCCAGACCCTCGCGTCCCTGCTGGTGTACCGTCACCGAGCGTTGCGCTGCGATGCCGAGACCATCGCCCTCAACCGTCTGGGACAGGCGCGTCTATGGGGGATGGGACTCTCCGGTGACCTGCCCATCCTGCTCGTGAAGCTGCGAACGTCGGACGACATCGACCTGCTGCGCGATCTTGCGCGCGCGCACGAGCTCTGGAGACGACGAGGTCTGCGCTTCGATCTCGTGGTTCTGCGCCACGATGCGTCCGGTTACGAAGAACCGGTCGGCGAGAAGTTGCGCGCGCTGCTTCACGGACTCGGCACCCGCGATCAACTCGGCCAGCACGCGGGGATCCACTTCCTCTCCGCCGACCACATCGGGGAGGACGAGCGACGGTTGCTCGAGGTCGCGGCGAACGTCGTGCTCGATTCGGAGAGGGGCTCGCTCAGCTCACAGCTCGCGCATATCCACGAGGAGCCGGCGGCGTTGCCGCGGTTTCTGCCAGGCGCGCAGGACGAGGACCTCGATGAAACGCCGGCTCTCGAACGTCCCGCCGATTTGCTCTTCGACAACGGTCTTGGCGGGTTCACCACGGACGGCCGCGAATATGTGATCCACTTGGGCCCGACCGACACGACACCCGCTCCGTGGTGCAACATCGTGGCGAACCCGGAATTCGGCACCCTGGTCACGGAATCCGGTGGCGGCTTCACCTGGGCCGGGAACAGCGGGGAGCACCGCCTAACGCCGTGGACGAACGACCCGGTGAGCGATCCTCCAGGTGAGGCGATCTACGTTCGAGACGAGGAAACCGCGGCCGTCTGGACACCGACGCCCCAGCCGGCGGGCGCCGGAGGCGCACACGAGATCCGGTACGGCGCGGGCTACGCGCGCTGGCGCTCACACAGCCACGGGCTCTCGCAGGATCTCCTGGTCTTTGTGGCGCCGGATGCGCCCGTGAAAATCATTCGGTTTCACGTGCGGAATCACCGGCGCCGTCCCCGGCGGTTGACCGTCACCTACTACGCCGAGTGGGTCCTCGGCGCATCTCCACGGCAGACGAATGCGGCCCTGGTGACCGAGTACGAGGCGAGCCAGCGCGCGATCTTCGCGCGAAATCCCTGGCATACAGAGTTCGCGAATCGCGTCGCGTTCTTGACGGCGAGCCGCAATCCCCATGGCATCACGGCCGATCGGACGGAGTTCATTGGGCGCGAGGGCACGCTGCGACGGCCAGCGGCGCTGGAGCGCTGGGGTCTCACAGGCAACGTGCAGCCCGGACGGGATTCCTGCGCGGCATTCCAGGTCCATCTGGATCTCCCCGCCAACGCCGAGGACGAAGTGGTGTTCGTTCTGGGAGAGGGCCGGGATCGTGAGCGTGCCCTCGAACTGGTGGCCAGATGGCGGCAGCCGCGCGCGGCCGACGAAGCGTGGGAACGGCTCGGGCGATTCTGGGACGATCGGTTGGACACCATCCACGTCGAGACTCCGGACGGCGCGATGAACGTCATGCTCAACCGATGGCTCCTCTATCAGTCAATCGCCTCGAGGATGTTCGGCAGGACCGGCTTCTATCAGTCCGGTGGCGCCATCGGCTTTCGTGATCAGCTCCAGGACGCACTGGCGCTCGTCATCGTCGAACCCACGCGGTGCCGGGCTCATCTTCTGGAGTGTGCCGCGCGACAGTTCGAGGAAGGAGATGTGCTGCACTGGTGGCACCCGCCTGCTGCGCACGGTGTCCGGACCAGGTGTTCGGACGATCTCCTGTGGCTGCCCTTCGCGGTGGCTCATTACGTGTCGGCGACAGGGGATTCCGCCGTGCTTGACGAGCAGGTCCCCTACCTGAAAAGCCGTTCGCTCCTCGAGCAGGAGGAAGAGCTCTACGCGTCGTTCCAATCCGGCGACCAGTCAGGGACGCTCTTCGAGCACTGTGAGCGAGCGCTCGAGCGCGGGGTCACGCACGGCGCGCACGGCCTGCCGCTCATCGGTTCGGGCGACTGGAACGATGGCATGAACCGGGTCGGACGTCTGGGCCGGGGGGAGAGCGTCTGGCTCGCGTGGTTCGCGATCGCGGCGATGAATGGCTTCGCCAACATCTGTCAGCAGCGAACGACACAAGAACAAGCTGATCGTTGGAGACGGCGCGCACGTGAGTTGGCGCACGCCGCGGAGGAGCATGGGTGGGACGGCGAGTGGTACCGGCGTGCGTTCGACGACGAGGGGCGGCCGTGGGGTTCTCGAGAGAACACGGAATGCCGGATCGATTCGATCGCGCAATCGTGGGCCGTCATTTCGGGAGGCGGCTCGACGACGCGGGCGGAGCGGGCGCTGCGCGCAGTCGAGCGTGAACTCATCGATGTCGACGAACGCCTCGTGCGACTGCTGGCGCCTCCCTTCACGTCCAATGGCCGGGACCCTGGGTACATCAAGGCGTATCCGCCTGGCATCCGGGAGAATGGCGGACAGTACACCCACGCAGCGATCTGGGTCGGGTGGGCGTTCGCCGACTTGGGCGACGGTGAGCGCGCGGCTCGCGTCTTCGACCTGCTCAATCCCATTGGTCAGACCCTCAACACTGCCGCGGTCCAGCACTATCGCGTGGAGCCGTACGTCGTCGCCGCTGACGTGGGAGGCGCACCGCCTTACGTCGGTCGTGGCGGATGGACGTGGTACACGGGATCGGCCGCGTGGCTGTGGCGGTTGGGGATCGAACGGATCGTGGGACTACGGCCCGAGGCAGGCGGGGTGCGGATTGAACCGTGCGTCCCGCGCAGTTGGCGCCGGGTGGACGTCACCATTCGGCGGCCGGGAGGCGGGCTTGCGATCACGATCGAGAACCCCGATGGCGTTGAGACGGGCGTGACCGAGCTGCTGGTCGAGGGCGTGCCCGAGGGCCATGGCGTCGTCGCGTTTCCTGCTGACGGGCACGACCGGCACGTCGTTGTCCGCCTCGGGTCGAACAAACGTGACGTACCGCGACGGGACGAGACGATCGGTACACCAAACGCCGCGACGGCTTGAACGACTCTCCCGCCGCGCCACGGTACTTTACGGGCATAGCACTTGCAACTTCCTTATGCGCAAGTGCGTGTCGGCGGTTCCCCGGCATGGACGAAGGAAAAAAGTAAAGGAAGGGGCAAGGAGGAGGCAATGACAAGAAGAGCTTGGCCGGTGCTGCTGCCGGTCTGCCTGTTGCTGCTGGGCTTGGGCGTCACCCGTGCCGCCGGCGGTCAGCAAACGCCGCCGCCGATCACCGAGGTGAACGTGCAGCAGTTGGGCCCTCAGCGCCTCGGTCCGCTGCCGCCGGTGGTCGCGCCCCCGAACAACCCACCCTCGAGCGCGAAGATCCACCTCGGGAAGCAGCTCTATTTCGATACGCGTCTCTCGAGCGATAACACCGTCAGCTGCGCCACCTGCCACGACCCGGCCAGAGGGTGGACCGACGCCGGGCCGACCAGCAAGGGCATCAGAGGCCAGATGGGCGGACGCCGGTCGCCGCCGGTTTCGAATTCCGCCTACAACCCGCTGCAGTTCTGGGACGGACGCGCGGCCTCGCTCGAGGAGCAGGCCAAGGGGCCGATCCAGAACCCGGTCGAGATGGGCAACACGCACGAGGTGATGATCCACACGCTGGACACCATCCCGGGTTACGTCGATGCCTTCATGCGCGTGTTCGGCGAAAGCCCGATGACCGTGCAGCAGGTGGCCGACGCGATCGCCGCCTTCGAGCGAACCGTCGTCACCACCGACTCGCGCTTCGATCGCTACGTGCGCGGAGACCACGGCGCGCTGACCGCGCTGGAGCAGCAGGGGCTCGAGATCTTCAACGGCAAGGGACACTGCACGGCGTGCCACTGGGGCCCCAACTTCAGCGACGGCCGTTTCCACAACATCGGCGTGGCGGAGAAGGATCCCAAGAATCCCGATCAGGGACGCTACGTCGTGACGAAGAACCCGCGCGACATGGGCGCCTTCAAGACCCCCACCGTGCGCGACGCGGCGTTGCGCGCTCCATATCTGCACGACGGCTCGGAGCCATCGCTCGAATCGCTCATCGAGCTCTACGACCGCGGCGGCGAGAACCTCAACCGTGAGAATCTCGATGCCCTGATTGTGCCGCTCGGCTTGAGTCCGCAGGAGAAGAAAGCGCTGGTGGCCTTCATTCGGGCCCTCGACAGCCTCAATCCCGAGGTTTCTGCAGTTCAGCCGATTCCACCGGCGGGACTCCCAAAGTGAGGAGGGGCCTGTGAAGAAGATTCTGACAATCATGCTCGCCAGCGCCGCGCTGCTGATCCTCATCAGCGAGAGCGCATTCGCCATCCCGGCCTTCGCCCGGAAGTACGGCTTCAACTGCAACATGTGCCACGTGGCGTTTCCCAAGCTGAACGACTTCGGCCAGCGCTTCCGCGACAACGGCTACCAGATTCCCGGCCAGGCGGGTCTCGAACAGACCGTCTTCGAAACCGCCATCCCGATCGCGCTGCGGACGACGGCCGGCCACTCGCTGTACAACAGCACGGACGGCACGACGTCCGCGTTCCATCTTTACGGCCTGGACGTCCTGGCTGCCGGCGTCCTGCACAAGAACATCTCGTTCTTCTTCGTCTACACGCCGCGCATCGACGACCCGGCCGCCGACTACACCGGCCCGGGATCCGGCAACAACCCCTCGCAGTTGGGCGCCATCGAATCGGCCAACGTCGTCTTCAGCAACCTGGTGCCGGACAAGCTGAACCTGCGCGTCGGCCGCTTCGAGCCGGCCTATCAGCTGCTCAGCTCGAAGCGCCTCTACTACGTCCAGCAGTCGTTCGAGATGTACGGCTTCGCCGGCAGCAGGAACCCCTTCGATTTCTCCGCGAATCAGATCGGCATCGAGGCCACCGGCCGCTTCCCGCACGGCGTGAAGTACGCCCTCGGCCTCGTCAACGGCAGCGGAGCCGATCCCAAGAACAACACGTTCAAGGACGTGTATGTCGTCCTGTCCGAAACCTTCGGCAGGGGCGAAGGGCAGTCGGCCGGGCAACGCGTCGGCGTCTTCGGGTATTCCGGGCGCCAGCCGACCACCAGCGGCACCCTCGTGTCTCCCAACGGCGATACCAACGGCGGGCAGAATCGTGGTTTCTACCGCGTGGGCGGCGACCTCAGCCTGAACTGGAAGACGCTCAACCTGCAGGCGATGGCCTTCCGGGCGGTGGACGACAGCGCGTTCAACGTCGTCCAGTCGTCGAGCGACTATACGTTCTATGGAGGGGTGATCCAGATCGATTGGGCCGGCCTGCCCAACAATCGCCTGGTGACATCGGCGATGTACAACTGGGTCCGCCCGCCGAGCAACGACGACGCGCGCCGGATAGACAGCTATTCCGCACTCGGGCGCTCCTATCTGGGGAGCTGGCAGGCCGTGAACGTCGCGCTGCACGGTGAGTACACGCATCGCGCCGGTGGCGGCGCCAGCGGGCTCAAGGACAATTTGTTTACCGTGCTACTCGATTTTGATTTCTAACGAAGGAAGTCCCACGATGAGCACGATCACCACCAAGGACGGCACAGACATCTACTACAAGGACTGGGGCTCAGGACAACCTGTCGTTTTCAGCCACGGCTGGCCGCTCAGCGCCGATGCGTGGGAACGCCAGATGGTCTACCTGGCGTCCAACGGCTATCGCTGCATCGCCCATGATCGTCGCGGCCACGGCCGTTCGAGCCAGCCCTGGAACGGCAACGAGATGGACACCTTCGCCGACGACCTGTCGGAACTCATCGAAACGCTCGACCTGAAGGGCACCACCCTGGTCGGCCACTCGATGGGCGGCGGAGAGGTCGCCCGCTACATCGGGCGCCACGGTACCAAGCGCGTCGCCAGGGCCGTGCTGGTGGCCGCGGTGCCGCCGCTGATGCTCAAGACGGACGCCAATCCCGGCGGCCTGCCGATCAAGGTGTTCGACGGCATCCGCGCCGGCGTCGCCGCCGACCGTTCGCAGTTCTTCAAGGACCTCACGACGCCGTTCTACGGCGCCAACAGGCCGGGCGCGAAGGTCAGCCAGGGCGTCCGCGACGCGTTCTGGTTTCAGGGTATGCGGGGCGGTCTCAAGAACGAGTTCGACTGCATCAAGGCGTTTTCCGAAACGGACTTCACCGAGGACCTCAAGAAGTTCGACGTGCCAACCCTCATCATTCATGGAGACGACGACCAGATCGTGCCGATCGGCGCCTCGGCTCACGCCTCATCCAAACTCGTCAAGAACGCGACCCTGAAGGTCTACCCGGGCGGCTCACACGGACTCGCCGACACGCACAAAGACGAGCTCAATGCCGACCTGATCGCCTTTCTCAGGGCCTCATGAAAGGCTTTGTGCAACGGGGACCGGTGAGGCCGTAGGATCTGTTTCGTTCTCGTCATCGGTCACCTTTTCTCATCTGTCAGTCGAGCATCCACAACGACCCTGTCGCCATGCTCTTTTCCACGTCCTTGTACTTGCCGAGCGACTGCTCGCGGAAGGTTGGGTCGATATGCACGGCCTGTTCAGCGATCCGCTCGCAGTAGCGGCACTCGTTACAGTCCCGCATCGCGCAGTCCCGCCCCTGAAAGCTTTCCAGGAAGTCGGCGGGGATCGCGGCTGAGTCGATCCGGATCGGGCTATCCGCTGTCGCAAAGAGCATCCCCTGGCTCTTGATGAGATCGAGGATTTTGCGGCCCCGCCGGAGGCTTACCTGCCAGGGCTTGATGAAGTGCCGCAGCATCCAGAACCGCTGCCGCTTCACGGGTTTCTTGAAGCCGTACGGCAGGAGGATCTCGGCCAGGTTGCCCTCGAAGCGGCGGTCGCTGTAGGCCTTCACCCGCTTGAGCAGATCCTCCGACGGCATGTTGCGCTCCAGCAGCTTGAAGGTCCCATAACCCATCGCTTCGTAGGTTGGCAGGTCTTCCGGCCGGATCCAGGCGGACTTGATGAACAGGCTTGGGTCCTCCAGCCGCATCCGCGAGCAGCGCAGGAAGCAGTAATCAATGAAGATGTTCTTCGAGCCATCCGAGCTATGCGCGATGCCGTTCTGGTGGTAGTACTGCAGGGGGCAGTTCGGCAGGCACGGGTGGTTGGCGATCAACTGCAGGTCGCAGCGGACCGCCCGGCGGATGGCAGCCAGCCGGCTGAAGTCTCGGTTGATCGAAAAACTCTCCAGGTTGATCGCATCCGCGCCGAGGTCCTCCCAGAACTTCGCCCGTTTGACCGTGTCGACCTGGGCGTAGATCCCGACCTTGACGTGGAACCGCGGAAATCGCGCCTTGATCAGCTCCAGCAAGAACGGTGTGGAGACCGTCAGCGAACTGATGCCCCACTGCTCGAGGCTGCCCAACAACGAGGTGATCTTCTTCTGAAACCGACGGGTCCACTCGCGATTGCCCTGGCAGGAGCTGTTCAATAGGTAGTTGAAGGCGATGCCGTGCTTACCCAGCAGGGAGACGTAGTGCCGCAGGTCGGCCTCGCTGAGCGGCGTACCCATGTAACTGGGCCGGCCCCCACCGACGAAGTCCACGGGGAACTTGCCGTAGACCTCCGTCACCGGGTACTGCTGCAACTGCGGCACGACGTCCGGATCGTAGTTGGCGGCGACCGTGAGTCTCATTGGGGCAAGCTAACTCGTCGGCATGATATTAGGCCACCTGAACAACACAAGAACCAGGGCACAGCTAATGCTGAGGCGTCGGGCCGCCAAGAAACGCCACGAGAACCATGGCACCACTAGTCCAGAAGGAGTGCGCCATGTCAGTCTGGTCTCGAACCCGTCGAATCCGCTGGTTCCTAGCCGCATTGCCCGCCACAGCGGTCGTCTGCTTCGCGCAGGCACCTGAAGATTTCCCCACGCTGGTATAACGCCTTCAAGCGGAGAAACCGACGTTCGCGAAGCGCCAACAGGATTTGCTCGCGGCGCGCTACGATCTCGCTGACCGGCCGGCCAAGGGAACGGTCATGTCGCGCGGCAAGCCGGTGCAAGAGGGCGTGCGCGTCAAGTTGCCCGCGGGCATGACCTGGGAGAAGCTCGCCGCCTTGTCGCCGGAGGAAATAAAGGAAAGGCAGCTCTGGCCCGCTGGCTTTCTTCCGTTGCCGCATCCCCACCACGAAGCGGGCGGCATGGTCTTCCCCAAATTCCTCATCGAGGAAACGAAGAAGCAGACCGATCGGGATCTGACTCGCTTCGACCTAGACTTCGACTTGCCG
>Ga0097691_1001370_pt1 | contig 18063 bp, 18 predicted proteins | sample NGESurdeep072012_8_FD_72858 | JGI IMG/M metagenome (GOLD analysis project Ga0097691, IMG submission 72858) | Arctic peat soil microbial communities from Barrow, Alaska - NGEE Surface sample 210-1 deep-072012 | ecosystem: Environmental > Terrestrial > Soil > Wetlands > Peat ... | reverse complement strand
CGCCTGCCTGATTGCAGCCATTCGGCTGCGGGGAGAGCCCATCCAGCCAAGCCCCAAGTTGAAGGCAACCATTTACGATTCCGTGGCATCATGCCGCTGTCCTTCGGCGGGTGCGCCACATAGCGGGCAGGGCATGGGGTCCCTGAGCACGAAAAATTGTCCTGACTGCTGAATCGCGGCGAGGCGCTTCAAATCATTTGTGTATTGCTGGTCGAGTAGTCGGAACCTTTCGAGCAGTTCTACGATCTCATTGTGCCGCGCGACCAAACGCGAGTAGGTTTCATATGTCTCGCGACGTTGTTTGGTCGTGGTGTTGATTTTTCCTTCCATCGCGCGGATCGTCTTCTGCAGCTCGTCCATTTCCGCGTCGATCGCATTCTCTTCTTCGTCCAGACCATCGGGATTGTTGGTGATCTTCGCAAGCTCATCTTCATAGTCGCTGATCATCTGCGCGATGGCGTCAGGACTCAATGGCTTCCGCATGATTTCCGGTTTGGCATCGGTGGAGACTTCGGTTTCGGGAGCCACCGCTGAATCGTCCAGGCCCGTCAGCATCAGCCGGAACACGCCGTATTCGCGTGTGACCTCGGTGTATTGGCCAGTCAGAATTGGGCTCTTATTGCTGGTGATGCGCGGGTATGCGATCACGCATAGATGCGCGAGTGCCCGAAAACCGAGCGAACGGAGAGTGCCTTTTTCCTTGCTATAGAGGATCTCCTTCCTGTCGAGGCCGACCTTCTGCAGCAGCCAGTTCGAAAGGTTGTTGTAGTTTTTGCTGCTATGGCCAGCAGAGAGTTTGGTTCCGGCGTTGGGATCGTCGGGAATCTCGGTAAGCAATCCATCAAAGAGGCGGAACGCACCTTTGCAAGCTCTTCTGCTTGCGCGGGATGCACAGGACGTCCTGCGCTGCTCCTGGGTAGGATTCGATGACTCGGGGCGCTTGCGGGAATTGCTCAATCGCTTTGCGCAGACGAATGCCTCGTAGGGTCAGCTTCGCCATGGAGTCGATAAGGGACGGGTATGCGGGAATCCCGATGCTCGCTAGGTCATGCTCAGCGACCCGCATGATGCCCGCTTCAGGATCGATTGAAGCTCCACCGCCAGGTAGACCTAAAGGCGAGTCTATGCTGACAATCCTTGGTTTGTGTTTCTTGACATACGCAAGAATCTCCTCGTCTGAGTACAAGGAACAAGTTTCGACCGTGCTGCCGTCAAGAAGAGCGACGCCTGTTGCCTTGTCACCGGCGGTAAGATCAACACCTACAACTCGGGATCCATAAGGAACATTTTGTGGAGGCTGGATACGGGCCTTGAGCAGACGTCGCCGAGAATTAACGTCGTCGAACGGCAGCTCTGCCTGCACTGACACTTGCGTGGTCTTCGTAAGTGCACTTCGTTTCGCTCTGTTATCCGAAATCCATTGCTTGAGTTCGTCGTAGTCGAACCGGTTCAGGACGACCGGTGCATTCAGTCGCTGCAGAGCTGCGGCGCCAAACTTAAGATTAACAAGATGGGAGCGAGCATGCGCATCTGAGCCGAGCGAAATAGCACATCCTGCGTCGATGGCCTCTCTCAGCAAGTGTGGAGATAGGTCCAACCGGGATGGGAAGCAATTCATTTCGAGAGCAACGCCCCAAAGAGCACACTTCTCGAACACCTCGTTCCAATGTACGTCCGCTGGCGGCCTCAGGTAATCCGGCACCCCGGGCTTTCCGATAATGGCGGACGTAGGGTGGGCGATTATGTCGATACAACCCGATTCGATTGCCGACAACAGCCGGTCAGTATTTGCGCGAACATCGTCCGTCCAACTTGAGTGCACGGAGGCGACGACGAGATCTGCAGCGGCGAGAAGGGTCTGCGGAAGATCTAGCGTGCCGTTTTTCAGAATATCCACCTCGATGCCATGCAGGACTGGACATACGGGTGCTGCTAGGCTGAGGGCATTTGCCTGGCGCAGCCATAGAGGCGGGGTTAGACCGCCCTGAAGCTTAGCGCTTCGGCTGTGGTCGGTCACCGCAAAGTGCTTCAGTCCACTTGCGACCACGGCAGTTGCCATCGTGCTTACGGAAGCGCTGCCGTCGGACCAAGCAGTGTGCAGGTGCAAGTCCGATCGAAGGTCGCCTTGGGGATTGGACGCGAATGGATCGAGAGCCTTCGCCAACTCAGGAATGCTGTGGTGCGGCGGTCGCGCAGGACTGGACTGTACAGTGAAAGTCCACCCCATTTGGTGGTTGATCCGAATGTGGTCACCGTCCTGCTGGGAGTCGCGACGAAAATGCCTTTCCCGCCTGAGCGCTTTGTTAATTGCGCTTGAAGCCGAGTCCCACGCCGTGTTGACAGCAACACTTACTGGGCCTATGACAGGCTCAAAGGGATCGGTGACCCCAGACACCTCCCAACCAAGAGTCTCGTCATGAAATTCTTGCACCGTGTGCAGAAAGCGCAAAAGTGGTGGGACAATGTGCGCGGTTTGCCACGGCCCAACGTTGCGACCGTGATACAGATCAGTAATGCGATCACGGTTGGAGGCCAGGTTCGTTAGGTCCTGGCTGAGCCATTCTTCCGACAGATTACGTAGAGACACCGTTAAAGCTATTTTGCTCGGACCCAAACCGCGTATCGAGCGAAGACGCAAACAACGATAGAACCGTTCGCTACGATATAAGCGAAGTTCAGGTATCGTTCCGCTCCGCCCGATGTTGATCAAGTACTGCCGTATTCGCGATGACGGGACGTAATCGAGATCTTCATCACTGGCTGTTCCGTCGAGCCAGCGGTCAATTGTCGTCCCGTACCCGTCGAGGCTATACCCCGCACGCCATAGCGAAAAAGTTCTATATTTCGGCACATCCGTGCCCTTAGCAAGCGCGTCAACTTCGAGAAGAAACGCAAGATCGTACAGAGGCTGAACGTACTCGAAGTCTCTGATACGAAAATAGTCGACACTCAACGACTCGGGAAACGCCGTTTCGCTGTCTCCAATAATTGGAGCGGCCTTCGATCGATTTGAGGTGGATTTAGTCACTTGCTATTGGAGTTGCACATCGACAAGCGAGGAGAGCCGTTTGTAGAGCGCCGGGTCTTTGACGAAATCCCATTCGTCCATCGGTATTAGAATTTTCGTTCCAGGATATCGCGTAAAGTATTCTTCGTAAGCTGTGTTTACGGAGCCGTAGTATCCGGAATCGATTCCCAATTCGAAATCACGCCTTCTCGCGGATATCCTTTCCATCAAGAGATCTGTTGGTGCTGACAGGAAAACGATCAATGCGGGCCGAGGGGTCTTCTCCAGACAAAGTTCATACAACTCACCGAACAATCGCCTGGCGCGCGTCTCCTTGAGATTCAAGTCCGCGTACAGAAGGTCCTTACCAAGATGGAAATCAGCGATGATTTCCGATCTTGACACCAAATCAACCTGACTCTTGAGCTGATGAAAATGCAACAAGAGAAATGCAAACTCGGTCTCCGTAGCGTTGTCGACCGGGTCTTCATAGAATGCGCGAAGGAACGGATTACGCTCGAAGTCTTCCAGAAGAAGCTTGCTGCTGCGATAGGCCGCGAGGCCTTTAGCAACAGTCGATTTGCCTGCGCCCACGCAGCCCTCAATCGCGATCAACATAACCATTCGTCGACAATTCCGCTTGAACACTAACCCGCATCATGGGGCCACACGAGGCCAAAGAATCTCTATTGCCTAGCAAAACGTATCCCGTGAGGCGACGAGAGCAACCTGCGAACTGCGGATCAGTTAGGCGGCCCTGATACAGCGCATATGACCCCAAGCCTCGATTATCAATGCGGCAGAAACGCTGTCAAGGCTTGCTGTTTTAGTCGAACGTGCTCCGAAATCTGCGGGAAGTATCGACGAACCCCATCTTATATCGTTATACATCGCGAGGATTACCGCGGGATACGAGACGCGAGTCTGTCTTTCAATCATCATTGTGGCTTTTTGTAAGCAATCTGTGAACCATGCTTCTTTGCTGTTAGGGACTTAGACCAAGAAACGGTCAATGCGATGGTGTGCGGCCTCTGTACGCAGAATCGTCGGCCCGATTGGAGCGAGGGCGGTAGCAGCATAAACGAGGCATGCAACGTACTGCCCGTCAAATAGAGGAGTCTGCGCACCCGCTCCACTACTAATCAAAAGGCTCGACCTGGACCTAATCTTTTCGACCCCTTTTCGAGATTGCACCGCCGATGAACCGCTTGGATGTTCTCTGGATGGTCGTCTCTCCGAGCCCCTCCCATGCCTTTGGGCTCGATGTGGTCGGGCACAATCTCGTTGTAATCCGTGAAAGCTGCTCGGCAGAATGCACACTTACCTTCCTGCTCGATGATCTTTCGGTTCAGCAGCTTTCGCATCTCTGCTGACGACCGGAGTTCCCGATATCCTCTGGGGTGGTGCGGATCTTCGATGCGCTGAACACCAAGCTGAAATCTGCGTTCTTTCCGCCCCTGCTCGCGACCGCAGCAGAATAAGGAGCGGTGGATTGGGCAGTATTCATTTCGACGGAGTTTCATGGGAATGCTCCAGTGTGATTTGTATTGATCTCGGTTCGTTGGTCTGCCAGGGACACTGTTTCCGGCAGCGCGGTTCAGAACCGCCATTGAGTGTTGAGGTGCAGAGCTTGAAATGAAGTCCGAGATGGGTAGCGGGCCGCAGTGGCTAAACCATTACAATGTCGTGAACATCCGGAGGCGCCATGAATCGTTCCCGCGTGCTTGTGCTGTTGGTTCCGCTTCTTCTGTCCGACGTCGCGCTGAACGCCCAGCCGTCTGTCACGCTGTCGCCGCTCACTCAGAAGTACATACGGGTGAACTCGCCCCGAGTGCTACTGGCTCATGTCCGCGTGATCGATGGCACGGGCAAGCCGGCAGTTGACGACCAGAACGTGGTGATCGAAGGCGGCAAGATCGTCGCTGTCCAGCCCGGCGCAGACGTCGCCTCAAGCAATGGCGTAACCGTGCTCGACCTGCGCGGATACACCGTGATGCCCGGCATCGTGGGTATGCACAATCACCTGTTTCACATCGCGCGACCCGACTTGGAAGCGAATGGCGACTGGGAAGCACCGCTGCTGGTGCCGCAGATGACGTTCTCCTCGCCCCGCATGTACCTGGCGGCGGGCGTCACCACCATGCGCACCACCGGGAGCGTCGAAACCTACGCCGACCTCAACCTCAAGAAGATGATCGACTCTGGCCTGGTCCCAGGACCGCATATCGATGTCACCGGGCCTTATCTGGAAGGGCCGAATTCCTACCTTTTCATGCAGATGCACCAGCTCGCCAGCCCCGAAGATTCGCGCCGGCTGGTGAACTACTGGGCCGACCAGGGCGTCACCTCGTTCAAGGCATACATGGACATCACCCGCGACCAACTCAAGGCCGCCATCGAAGAGGCGCACAAGCGCGGACTGAAGGTCACCGGCCACCTCTGTTCGGTAACGTATCCGGAGGCGGCGGCACTGGGCATCGACGACCTGGAGCACGGCTTCTTCGTGAACACGCAGCTCGATCCCGGCAAGCAGCCCGACCAATGTCCCAAGAGCGGCGGCAAGCCGACCATGGAGAAAATGGCCCCTGACTCACCCGACGCCAAAGATCTGATCGCGACCTTGGTCAAAGCCCATGTGGCAATAACCTCGACGCTGCCGGTCTTCGAGCACTCGGTGCCGGGACGCCCACCGCTGCGCCCCGACATGCTCGACGCCATGTCGCCGGAAGCGCGCACGGCGTTTCTGTATGCGCGGAACCTGCGCGCCTCCCGGCCAGCGGGCAATTCCGCCGAGATGTTCCAGCGTGACATGCAACTGGAGCACGCCTTCGCCCAGGCTGGCGGTCTGTTGCTCGCCGGCCCCGATCCCACCGGCAATGGCGGTACGCTGCCGGGATTTGGCGATCAACGCGAGATTGAATTGCTGGTGGAAGCGGGATTTACTCCGGTGGAGGCGATCAAAATCGCCACCCTGAACGGCGCAACCTACATGGGCAAACAAGACCAGATCGGCTCCATCGCGCCCGGCAAGAACGCGGACCTGGTGGTGATCAAAGGCAACCCGGTCAGTAAGATCGACGACATCGAGAAGGTCGAGATCGTCTTCAAGGACGGCGTGGGCTATGATTCACAGAAACTATTCGACTCGGTCCGCGGCCGCTACGGACAGTATTAGATGAAAGATGGCGGAGTTTACTGGAAGATGACCGCCGGTATATTCACGGAGAGGTCCCCAACACATTGAATCAGCCAACAAGCTCACGCGCCATCCTCGTCGCCACGTGCCTGGTCGGCATCGTCCTTTGCGGACACCTTATCCTCCTTCACGCCGCGTCAGCCCCGCCAACAGGCAAAACCCGCACCTACTACGTCGCCGCCGACGAAGTGCAGTGGGATTACACTCCCTCTGGCCGTGATCAAGCCATGGGCATGGAGTTCGATGAGATTGGTAAGGCCTTTACCGAATCCGGGCCGCATCGCATTGGCCACGTGTACAAGAAGGCGATGTATCGTGAATACACCGACGCAACTTTCTCGACGCTCAAGCAGCGCAGCCCCGACGAAGCCTATCTGGGCATATTAGGTCCCATACTGCGTGGAGCCGTGGGCGACACCATCAAGATTGTCTTCAAGAACAACGGTTCACATCCCTTCAGCATGCATCCGCACGGCGTCTTGTATCTGAAGGATTCCGAAGGTGCAGACTACAACGACGGCACAAGCGGCACGGACAAAGCTGACGGCGCAGTGCCGCCTGGCGCGACCCATACCTACATTTGGCAAATCCCCGAGCGGGCCGGCCCCGGTCCCAACGATCCAAGTTCTGTGTTCTGGCTCTACCACTCGCATGCCGACGAACTGCAGGACGTGGCCTCCGGTTTGTTTGGCGTCATCGTTGTCACCAGAAAAGGCATGGCGCGCGAAGATGGCCGTCCCACGGATGTCGACCGCGAGTTCGTCTCCATGTATATCGCTATCAACGAGAATGAAAGCTGGTACCTGGACGACAACATCCGCGACCACACCACCGATCCCAAGGGTGTCAATAAAAAGGACACCAATCCGTTTACTCCTGGCGGAATGGCCGGCACTGTCGCTGGTACCGGTTTTATCGAAACCAATATCAAGTGGTCCATCAACGGATACATCTTTGGAAATATGCCGATGCCGACGATGAAGAAGGGTGAGCATGTGCGCTGGTACGTAGCGACGCTCGGCGACTTCTTTAATGCCCATACCCCACATTGGCACGGCAACACTGTTCTGGTTGCCGGCCAGCGCACCGATGTGCTCGTCGTCACCTCCGCGAATATGGTGACGGCCGACATGGTGCCTGACGCTCCCGGTATCTGGCTCTATCACTGCCACATCAGCGATCACATGCTTGCCGGAATGGTTGCCCGTTATGAAGTGAAATAGCGCTAGGACTCTGCGACATTGTCGGTTGGCTGGCTTCGGGTCTGGCATCCTGCAAGGATGCCGAGGCGGCTTGGATTGTGGCTCACGCTACAAACAAAACGGCGAGATCGATCGGATCACACTCACGGACGTCGGCGTTGGTCACTGCGATGCGAGTGTCCGTTTACAAGCAGACTGGCGCGCCCATATACTGACACCCTTTATGCGTTTCGGTACCAAGGAGATCAAGATGGCAGATACCCGCCCTACCAAGATGGCGCACGTTGTGTACCGCACCCGGCGGTTCGACGAAATGCTGCAGTGGTATCAAACCGTCTTTGGCGCCAGGATCCAGTACCAGAACCCGGCGCTGGCCTTCGCGACGTTCGATGACGAGCACCATCGCTTTGCATTTGCCAACCTGTCGCTCATGCAGCCTAACGGCTCCAGCGAAGACCGGCCGCCCACCGTGGGAGTGGATCACGTAGGTTATACGTTCGCCTCGTTGTCTGACCTATTCGAAACCTACGCTCGCCTCAAGCAGGACGGAATCCGTCCCTATTGGTGCGTGCATCACGGAATCACCGTTTCGGTTTACTATGCTGATCCCGATGGCAATCAGATGGAGTTCCAGGTGGACTGCTGTCGCTCGAACGAAGAGGCCCATGCCTTTATGAACGGGCCCCAATTTGGTGAGAATCCTGTTGGTGTGGAGTACGACCCGGACGAATGGCTCGCCCGTGTGCGTGCCGGTCAAACCGTTGCAGACCTTCTGCCGAGCTCGGGAGATCCATCACCCTCGCCGATTCGCGGAACGCTGGGCTCAATCCTACAGAAGGCCTAGCCGCATCCGTTGTTTGCCGCACATGTCCCGACTTGCGGATGGCCGTGTATTTCGCTGCGACCATCCCAAACCGAAGTAACGAGCAGCCTCCATGCGAAAGCGGCATCGAGGTTTCAATGCCTGTCAGTCGTTTGTGATTGCTTGGCGAGCGTTGGCACGAACAGAAATAGACCAATAGGGGAGGGTTCTGGATGGCCAAGTTCCTGTTTACCATGCTGCCGGCAAATGACCTCGGCTTGCCGACGCGCCTTGTACCCATCGCGCGAGCACTCGCAGATCGCGGCCACGACGTCGCCGTGTTCAATCCCGCGCCGGTGCCCGCAAAACTGATCGAGGATGCAGGGTTGAAGAACCTCCCGGTGCCATTGCGTCCAATGCCGGATTCGCCGGGTGACCTCGCTCAAGTGAGCCTGGGACGTGGAACAAATGTTCGGCGCCCTGTTTGCCGATGAGGGATTTGTGCGGGCGGCCACAGCTGTCCATGTCGATTTGATTCGCGATTTCGATCCCGATGTCGTAGTCGATTCCTTTGGACTGTTCTCCTGCCTCGCGGCGCGCATTCTCCAGGTACCCCTCGCCAGCGTGCTGCAGGGCAATTTTCATCCGGCAAGCCCTGGTTTCCTGTGGTGGGAAGGCGAGCGTCCGGACGGATTGCCCAGCGCAGCGCCCGCAATTAACAAGGTGGCAGGGGAATATGGCATAAAGCCCATAGAGCGCTGCGTCGATCTGCTGGCGGGCGACCTTTCCTTAATCGTCGGTACGCCGGAAACGGATCCTGTTTCCGCCAACGCAGAGGTCACTCACATCGGGCCAATTATCTGGCAGCGCGGCAATGCGACGCTGCCGGACTGGGTCCTTGCGCTCAGTCGCGACCAACCGGTGATATGGGTCTACTCCGGCAACCCCAGGTACGCCGACGCTCCCACTCCTATTGACTCGATAGTGGTGATTCGGGCGGCAATCGCGGCCCTTGCTGATGCCCCCGTGCAAGTTGTGCTGACAACTGGCTACCAGGACGTACCCAGGGAATTCGGTACGCTGCCGGCGAACTTCCATCACGCCGCCTATGTGCCGGGTCTTGCCATGGCTGAGCACTGCGACCTGATGGTGCATCATGGGGGTCACAGCTCGGTCATGACCGGCTTGTCCGCCGGCACGCCAGCGGTGATCATCCCGACCATAACGGAGCGCGAGAGCAACGCCCGTCGTCTGGTGGCATTAGGTGCTGGCGAGATTGTGATGCCTATGGGCGGCGCAAATTGTGAAAAGCATATCGACGCGAAGGAATTCAGCGCTAAGGTGCACCGTGTGTTGAACGAACCCGGCTATCGCAGTTCGGCTCGCCGGGTCGCCGAATCCATGCGCCAATATGGCGGAGTTCAGGAGGCCGCCAACCGAATCGAGAGACTAGCGGACGGTACGCATTTTGGGTGACGTATAACCCGTTAAGTTTTGCTTTAGCAACTCTGGGAGCGCACGCCATGGGTAGCCTGCCAGCTTTCGATCGCTATATCGGCGTCGACTATTCCGGCGCGGAGGCGCCGCAATCGATCCTCAAGGGCTTGCGCGTTTACATGGCAGACCGCAACGGACCTCCCACTGAGGTGCCGCCGCCACCCAGCCCTCGCAAATACTGGACAAGGCGAGAAATCGCCGAATGGCTGGTGGAACGCCTTTCAGAAAAGCAACCAACCCTGGTTGGGATTGACCACGGATTTTCCCTTCCACTGCAGTATTTCGAGAAATACCGACTTCCGCACGATTGGCCGGCATTCCTCGATGACTTCCACGGGCATTGGCCAACGGACGAGGACATCTACGTTGATTTTGTGCGCGATGGTCTCTTCGGCGATGCTGCCGCTCGGTGCGGGAGTTCTCGATGGAGGCGCATCACCGAAGTGAGGGCCGGGGCGAAGTCCGTTTTTCACTTTGATGTACCGGGCTCTGTGGCTAAGTCCACCCATGCCGGACTGCCGTGGCTGCGGTATATCCGCCTGGACCGTACCCACTGCGCACTTTTGGCCTTTCGATGGCTGGGATGTCCCGCCGGGACGGTCAGTTCTTGCAGAAGTATATCCATCGCTTTGGAGGCAAGGCTTTGCGCAGGAGAATCGCAACGACGACCAACATGACGCATTTTTCGCTGCAGAATGGGTGCGCCGCTCGGACCTGGACGGGACGCTTGCGGGGTTTTTGACTCCCGCGCTCTCGCCTCAAGAGCAAGAAGTGGCTCGCATTGAGGGCTGGATTCTCGGGATCAAATAACGGCGGTTCGCGGGCGTTTCGATCACCATCCTCTCCGGTTTCCCGGCCCGGGCAGGACCTATTTCCGCCCTTGGCATGTTCTGCATACACAATGGCGTGTTCTGCATGGCAAAGAACTGGCCGGCGATCTAAAGTGAAGGGCATGTACAAAGCAAAAGCCTATTCCGCTGCAAGTGCAACGTCGCCCCTTACCCGAACCACGATCTCCCGGCGCGATCCCTCCGAACACGATGTGCAGATCGAGATTCTCTTCTGCGGAATCTGCCACTCCGATCTACATGCGGCCCGGAACGAGTGGAGCGAGTTCATGTCAACGACGTATCCGATCGTGCCGGGGCATGAGATTGTCGGCCGTGTCACGAAGGTTGGCTCGGCCGTGACCACATTCAAACCGGGCGATCTCGCCGCGGTGGGCTGCCTGGTCGATTCCGACGGAACATGTCCTGAGTGTCGCGCCGGCTTTGAGAACTTTTGCCCCAACTTGACCCTTACGTTCGGTATGCCGGATAAGCATCTCGGAGGGGTGACGTATGGTGGCTACTCCGACAGCATCGTTGTGGACCAGAAATTCGTGCTGCGGGTACCGTCGAGTTTGAACCTGGCGGCCGCCGCCCCCCTGCTCTGCGCCGGAATTACGACGTATTCGCCGATGCGCCGTTGGAAAGTCGGCAAGGACAAGAAGGTTGGCGTCGTAGGACTCGGTGGACTCGGTCACATGGGAGTAAAGTTCGCTCGGGCGTTTGGCGCCCACGTGGTTGTCTTTACAACCTCTCCCAACAAGAAAGAAGATGCCCTTCGATTAGGCGCCCACGAAGTCGTCGTCTCGCGTGACTCCAACGAAATGCAAAAGCACGCCCGCAGCTTCGATTTCATCCTGGACGCGGTTTCAGCCGATCACGACATCAATGCCTATCTCAACCTGCTCGCCCGCGACGGTAATCTCACGATCGTCGGCGCGCCGGCGAAGCCCCTCGGTGTGCTTGCGTTTGCCCTGATTATGCGTAATCGCAACTTCTCCGGCTCGAACATTGGAGGCATCCGCGAAACCCAGGAGATGCTCGATTTTTGCGGAGAACATAACATCACTGCCGATGTGGAAGTCATCCCAATCCAGAAAATCAACGAAGCTTACGAGAGACTGCTCAAGTCGGATGTGAAATACCGGTTTTCGATTGATATGGCATCGCTCAAATCCGAGTAAAACGATGAACAAGCACCTTCGTTTCTCAGGTAGCACATTCTCGAAGTTGGAAGAGCATGGAGTTTCCGCCTCTGCGGTCCTGCGCCGAGCCGGACTGCCGCAGGAGTATGCCAAACAGCCGCTGGTACGCCTCAAGACCGAGGAACTGTTTGCGCTCTGGAATGCGATCGGTGAGGTCAGCACCAATTCCGCGATCGGCCTCCTGCTCGGCACGGAGAACCGTACCGAGCGGTTTCACCCCATCGGCCTTGCGGCTCTCTCTTCGGAGACGTTCGGTGCGGCCATGGACCAGATGGCCCGCTACAAACAGCTCACCTGCCCGGAAGAGATCCTGCAGAAGAAGGATGACGGAGAGTGGAGCATTCAGTTCCGCTGGCTTCTCGCGGAGGAAGTCGAGCCCCAAGTGATGATCGAATGCGCGTTTGCGTGGGTGCTTTCGATCGCCCGTCACGGCACGGGCACCCGGCTGTCTCCGCTTCGCGTCGAGTTCGTGCAAGCCCGCTCGAACCTGAAGGCGATGGAGCGTCACTTCGGTTGTCCCGTCCTTTGTGGGCACCCTCGCAATGCGATTGTGTTTCGTGCGGCCGACGCCGAGCGCAAATTCGTGACTCGCAATGACGAACTTCTGGGATTGCTCGCGCCTCAATTCGAAAAAGAACTGGAGCAGGGAAACGCCGACGAAAACTTCATTGAGCGGGTCAGATCGGCGATACAGCAACAACTGACCGGGCGACGCCCCACGATCGAAGACATCGCTAACGCGTTACACATCAGCTCTCGAACTCTGCAACGGCGCCTGCAAGAGGAGGGTTCCAGCTTTCAGCACGTTTTGGAAGAGGCCCGTCACCAGCTAGCACGCCGCTTCCTCAATAATTCCGTCCTCGAATTAAATGAGGCTGCCTACCTTCTCGGATACGAGGACGGGAACTCTTTTGTTCGTGCGTTCCGCGGCTGGGAAGGAGTTCCGCCCGCCACGTGGCGCCAACAACAGCGCGCCAGGGCTGCATCATGAATTGCAAGCGACCTTACATCATCTGCCACATGGCTTCATCGATTGACGGCAAAATCGATGGTCCGGCGCTGCGGAAAGTCATGCCACCAGGAGAGTTCGAAGCGCTCCATTCAATACTCGGCGGCGACGCCTGGATATGCGGTCGCACGACGATGCAGCAGCACTTTGCTGAAAATGAGCCGTTCGTATTCGCAACGAACACACCAGCGGGACCTCAGCCTCCGTACGTCGCACGGCGGTCAGAGTCGTACGCGATTTCTGTCGACACGAATGGAAAGCTACGCTGGTCAAGCAATAATCTCGATGGCGATCACCTCATTTGTGTGGTGAGTGAGCGTGCCCCGTCAGATTACCTCGACATGCTGCGGGAGAAGGAGATCTCGTATGTGGTCTCTGGAGCTTTTTCCATCGACCTGGCGCAAGCTGTCAAGCTACTAGGCGAGCACTTTGGTATCCGAACGCTGCTGCTCGAAGGAGGCGGCCACATCAATGGCGCCTTTCTGCTGGCTGGCTTGGTGGATGAGGTGAGCCTCTTGCTGCTCGCAGGTATCGATGGACGCCATGACATTCCGGCGGTCTTCGACGGTGTTACTGATTCGAAGCACAACGCCGTTCCTCTCAAATTGATATCCGTCGAGCAGCGTGAGAGCGATGCTCTTTGGATTCGCTACGAAGTGCTCCGTGACTAAGCCGGGAGCACCGCACTCAAGGAGCAATCATGCAGAAACGTAAATTAGGAAAGCTCAATCTCGAAGTCTCGGCCATCGGCCTTGGCTGCATGGGCTTGAGCTTCGGTTACGGCCCCGCAAACGAGAGGCAACAGGCGATCACGCTCATTCGGACGGCATTCGACCGCGGCGTGACATTCTTTGATACGGCCGAGGCATACGGTCCGTTTGCGAATGAGGAACTCGTGGGCGAAGCAGTTGAGCCTTTTCGTAAGCAAGTTGTGATCGCGACCAAGTTCGGCTTTCAGGACGGAGATTCGCACAAAGGATTGGATAGCCGTCCGGAGCGCATCAGAGAGGTTGCCGACGCGGCCCCGAAACGGCTCAGAACCGATGTCATCGATCTCTTTTACCAGCACCGCGTCGATCCAAAAGTGCCAATCGAAGACGTTGCCGGTACGGTAAAAGACCTGATCCAGCAGGGCAAAGTAAAGCACTTCGGTCTTTCCGAGGCGGGTGTTCAGGCAATTCGTCGTGCTCACGCCGTCCAATCCGTCACTGCAGTACAGAGCGAATATTCGCTCTGGTGGCGAGAGCCGGAGCGGGAGATTCTGCCAGTTCTTGACGAACTGGGAATCGGATTTGTTCCGTTCAGTCCGTTAGGAAAAGGATTTCTCACAGGTGCAATTAACGAGAATACGAAGTTCGATACCACTGATTTCCGCAACATCGTTCCCCGTTTCAATGAGGAGAACCGCAAAGCGAACCAGACTCTGGTGAATGTGCTCAGCGACATCGCAGCGCAAAAGAAGGGCACACCAGCGCAGATCGCGATTGCCTGGTTGCTTGCTCAGAAACCGTGGATTGTCCCGATTCCCGGAACTACGAAGCTGCATCGGCTTGAGGAGAATCTGGGTGCGGCGAACATCCAACTGTCCGAGAGCGATCTCCGCGATATCACTGCAGCTGTTTCGAAGATCGCGGTGCAAGGCGATCGATACCCGGCGCATCTGCAGCAGCGAGTCAATCGCTGATCTCGGTGCCGCGGTTCTTGGGCCGCGCCCTTTTATCGCATCATTTCGAATTGTGAGGGTCTCGATATGGCACCAAACGAAAGAGCACAAAGGATTCACGATGAATTGTTTCCGGGTCACGTTTCCACGCTGGCGGTGACGGACCCGGAGTTGATTGACGTCTTCGACAATTTCACCTTTGATGAAGTGCTCAGTCACGGCAGCCTCGATGCGCGGACCCGCCTGATGCTGCAGCTCGCATCAATGATCGCCTCGCAGGCGCTGCGCGAGTATCGCGTGATGATTCGGCCGGCGCTCACCGTCGGTGTCACCGCAGTCGAAATCAAGGAAATCGTTTACCAGGCTGTCCCGTATGTGGGAATGGCCAAAGCGTTCGATTTCCTCCTCGCAACCAATGAAGTCCTGAAGGACAACGGAGTCGAGTTTCCACTTCCGGGCCAGTCTACGACCACGCCGGAAGACCGCGCCGAAAGGGGCTTAGCGATGCAGAAACAGATCATCGGCGACAGTGTTGTCGACAACCTGTACGCATCCGCGCCGGAAGACCAGAAACACATTCAGAGATTTCTTTCCGCCAACTGCTTCGGCGACCACCTGACGCGCTCAGGGATTGATGTACCAACACGCGAGCTGCTCACCTTCAGCATGCTGGTATCCCTTGGCGGGTGTGACCCGCAGGTAAAAGGTCATGTCGCCGCTAACCTTCACGTCGGCAACAGCCGTGCCAAGTTGATCGAGGTGCTTACGCAGTTGTTGCCCTTCATTGGCTATCCTCGCACCCTCAATGGGCTGCGGGCGGTGGATGAGGTCACGCCGCCGCAATCGCCGAAACCTTCGGGGAGAACTGAGCATGTCTAACAAGACTGTGCTCGTCGTAGGCTCGACCGGCAGCATTGGACACCTCGTCGTGGAAGAGGCAATCCGGCAGGGGTACGCAGTCCGCGACTTGGTGCGAACGCCGTCGAAGGCCCGCAAATTCCCTCCTCAAGTAGAGGTGATTTCGGGAGATGTGACTCGCCCGGAAACGCTGACCGCCGCAGTAGACGGTATCGATGCCATCGTCTTCACACTCGGCTCAGACGGGGCCGGAAAGGTGGGAGCGGAGAGCATCGACTATGGCGGCGTTCGCAACATCTTGTTTGCGCTTGGCACGCGAACCGCGCGGATCGCGCTCATGACTTCCATCGGGGTCACGAACCGCACCGGTTCCTACAACAGCTCTACGGAGTCGCACGATTGGAAACGGCGGTCCGAGAGGCTGGTGCGCGCAAGCGGACTGCCGTACACGATCGTGCGTCCCGGCTGGTTCGACTACAACGGTCCCGACGAGCACCGGCTGATGCTCCTGCAGGGTGATACACGCCAAGCCGGCAATTCCAGCGATGGAGTCATCGCCCGCAGCCAGATTGCTGAGGTTCTCGTTCACAGCCTCACATCAGATCAAGCCTTGGGCAAAACATTCGAGCTGGTTGCGACCAAAGGTCCAGCCCAGAAGGACTTCGACCCTCTCTTCGCAGCACTAGATCCTGACCCGGAAGAGGGCCTGGACGGCGTGCGCGATATGCCGAACCAGCCGCTGGAAGATGAGCCCCAGAGCGTGAAGGCCGATCTGCACACCGTGTTAGCAGACCTCCGTAAAAGGTAGCCACGGGGAGAGGTGTTTCAAGCCATGAAGAAGAGCTACTTGCAACTCCTAGCCGCGGGTCTGATCCTTCTAACTACAGCGGCCTTATCCCTGAACGTAAAGCTGTCGTTTTAGTTCTGAATTTTGTTTTGAAGGTGCCGTGCACCAGTAGAGCTGGAAACGGAAAGTGGTTAGGCATGGGGCCTAGCCTGTCACGCAGGGATATCGGTATTGCTGCACCATGTTTACTCCCAGCCAGGGACACGAAGATGGGGTACAAGAATGGTGAAAAGAACATTTCCCTTGTCGAAGGTCTACGGCCTGCTTGAGCCAGGGCCGGTCGTACTGGTGACAACCGCCCACAAGGGACGAGCTAACATCATGACTATGTCTTGGCACACGATGATGGAATTCGAGCCGCCGATTGTGGGCTGCGTGATCAGTAACCAGGACTACACGTTCGGTATCTTGAAGAAGACCAAGGAATGTGTGATCAACATCCCGACGGTGGAGCTGGCGGCCAAAGTAGTGGGCTGCGGGAATACCTCAGGGCGCGACGTCGACAAGTTCAAGTCCTTTCAACTTACGCTAGCCGCCGCCTCCCTGGTGAAGGCGCCACTAATCGACGAGTGCTATGCGAATCTCGAATGCAAGGTCGTCGATGCGCGGATGGTGGCCAAGTACAACTTCTTCATCTTGGAGGTCCAGAAGGCGTGGATCGCCCCCTCAACAAAGCACCCGCGGACACTTCATCATCTGGGGAAAGGCATGTTTGTGGTTGCCGGCAGGACGATCAAGTTGCCTTCGAAGATGAAATAACTTCCGTTGTGAAGAGCGAAATTGGCGGCGCACGGTCCGTTCGTCTGCCCAGTTCTCCGATGAGCTGAGGCATCTGATACGACTTAAGGACCGTACGCCGACATCACGGTAGGGGTTACTGAGGGCGGACCGATTGCAGAAACGCCGCCAACTTTGCCGTGGCCTTGTACTGCGGAATTGGTTCCAGCTCCTTGAACGCACTGGTGAATGCGTTGGACAGGCTCCACATGGTTCGCGCCTGGAACTCCTCGTGCACGGGCTGAAAGTACAGATCATGCACTCGCCGCGCGAGGTGCTTGGGAAACCCAGACTCCTCCTCGATGAACGCCTGGTAGATCAGCAGCTTTGCCGAAGCCGTTGACAACTGCAGCGCCTGCCATTCTTCGACTTGCTGCTTCAGCGGCCCGAAGTTCCTCTGCATCCGATCGACACCGATGGCCAGGCTGTCTTCGAGTGAGAAGTGCTTGGAATGCTTCGCGAGCACGGGAGTGTATTCCCCGTGAAACGCGAGGTTCTCGCAAACGAAAACTCTCAGCCCAACGGTGCATGAAAGCCGGAATGACTTATCATGGGAATTCCGCAATCCGATGGCGAAACGGCATCCGTCGAAGCCGGAGCTCAAATCCATCACCCCGAACATGCGCATCCCGTCGGATGACACGGCGTATTCCTCCCGCACCACGCCGATCTGGCGAAAGCCGAAAGCTTCGATCAGCTTCTCCACCACCGCGAAATGGGGAATGGGTTTGTGGGTTGCTGTGGCCGCCGGCGTTGCCACGCGGGCCAGTTCTTCCCGGGTTAGCTTTGCTCCGTAGGAGCACAGCGTCATCGTCGGAGCGGGCGCCGGTACTGGGCTGATGAGGACCGCACCTGGCTGTTCCTGCTCGATAAGGTTCGTCTCTTGCATCGCATTTCCTCCAAATGAAGATCGGGAGAGCCAGCAGACGACTGAGTCCACCGCTCTCCCGAGTGGTTGTGCCGCTTCCGGCGGTTCGGCGCCCAACATCATCAGACGTCTCCGTCTGTGCAATTGGGCAATTACATGGCTTTGGTGCTCAAGCTGCGCAAACTAAGCCATTGGTGATCAAATCGAGAAACCAGATTTGGTCTACTCTCCGCAGATCAATGTCGGTGGGGTGTTCGAGGATGAAACGCCGCACGTCTTTCTCGTGGATGAGATAAATATCCCCG
>Ga0097691_1001367_pt1 | contig 18105 bp, 18 predicted proteins | sample NGESurdeep072012_8_FD_72858 | JGI IMG/M metagenome (GOLD analysis project Ga0097691, IMG submission 72858) | Arctic peat soil microbial communities from Barrow, Alaska - NGEE Surface sample 210-1 deep-072012 | ecosystem: Environmental > Terrestrial > Soil > Wetlands > Peat ... | reverse complement strand
TCCTTCATCCGCTTCGCCTGATCGATCTCAAGACCGCCGTATTCCTTGCGCCAGCGATAAAAACTCTGCAGCGATATGCCCGCATCCCGGCAGGCCACCGGCGTAGGTTTGCCCTGTGCCATCAACACCTCAATCTGACGAAGCAACGTCACGATCTGCTCCGCGCTAAATCTCTTCTTCGGCATGACCAGCTCCTTTCCAAGCTCATTCTCTCACAACGCTTGGTCTAGAAAAGCCCGGTCAGGTCAAAGCTCCTTCGAGAGCCGTTTAGCCTCTTCATTCAGCACGGCCATCAATGCCTCGAAACCGATCCTCTTGCCGGTCTTGGGGTGGTCCCATTCCCGGTCGCTCGCAACGGTGACAAGAAGACATCCGCACGGCATTCAGCCACTTCGCCCAGTTCGCGTCTTCGGCCTCCGCAGCAATCCCAGCGAGGCCGAATTGCCACCTGACCAGAAACGTATCTGGGGCTATTTGCCGACTAAGAGCGTTTGGATTTCGACGGCGGATTCAGTAGCCAATCCGTTTGTCATGCGGTGAGCAGTCCGCCCTATATCTTACTTCCCATCTTAATTGTAGCCGTGTTCGCAGCATGACTTTGCTTTCGCGCACACGCACTATTTAAGATGAGCCATCCGGGCTGAGACAATCAGCGGGCACGTAGTTGCGCCAATTGCCTGGCATTCGCGGCATCTCCATGAATGAACGGCGTTGATCGGCAGCCACGCCGATCAGGTCTCGGGCGTTGAGACCCTTGTTCTGGAGGTATTGCGTGAACTCCGCGATGGCATTGGTCAGCAGTTTGTTGCCATAGATCATTACTGGCGATGCGATCTCGACGGCGGACGCGCCTGAGAGCATGAAGCGTACGACATCGAGCCCCGTTTGCGCCCCGTTTATGCCGATTAGCGTTTTGTTGCCCCCGATCGCTTTGCGGGTCATCGCCAGCCAATGGCAGGTGATTGGTAGGTTCCAGTAGCCGCCGATGCCGAGGCTGGTATTTAACATCGGCTTGAGCGTCTCGACATCGGGAATGAAGCCGAGCAACCGTCCGGCCATGATGACGGCGTTGGCGCCGGCGTCGAAGGCCGCCGCCGCAAGCGACGGTACGCGTTCGCTCTGTCCGGTGGTCTTGACCCATAGCGGCAGCGAGACCGCGGCACGCACCGCCGCGACTTGCGTGGCGAGTCGCTCGGGCGACAGCTCGGTCGTGACATTGCCTTTCGATGTTTGGCTCGCGTAGGGAACGCCGACATTGAATTCGAGGACTCGCAGCCCAGCAGCTTCGATGCGGCGCGCCATTTCCACGGCCGGCTCTATTTGTCCGAGAATGAGGCTCGCCACCACATAGCAGTCGCGGGTCTTGGCTTCCGCGTCGAGCTTGACGGTCTGCTCCAGCCAGGAATCGAATGGCATAGGCGACATCCCCGAGCGGCAGGCCAGAGTGGCGCTGCGCGGCGCCTGATCGTTCCACGGAATTTTTCGCCAATGCTCGTCGACGAGCATGTATTCGGACCGCTCGAGCTGGTCTTTTGCCCCCGCAACCTCATTATTCGACTTGACGACGACCGCGCCGACGCCGCTCTCAAGCGCGCGAAGTATTCCGTTGCGATCAATGACATGCTCGGCCGGACCGGCAATGATCGGGTTCTTCAAGGTAACGCCGCCGACTGTCGTCGAAAGATCAATTCCCATCGCGTCCGGTCCTATTGGTTGTGGTTGTTCGGGCCTGCCACGAGGCGAAGCCATAGCCGAGATTGCGCGAGCTGTTTTGTGCCCTCCGTTTAATGGCCACGATCATCGAGAGGTCTACGAAGAAACGGTTCAAGGATTAAGTCAGTTAGCGCAATTGACAAAACTTGACGAGTGTCTGTAGCGTTTAATAGTACGCTGTTCGCGACAACGAAACACCATCTTTGGTGGAGACCCAGCCCCTTTATCATCGCGCTATTGGCCGTGACGTCTCCGTCCGTCCGCAACATCGTTCCGATGAGAAGCGAGCTGCGGCAATTATTTGAATAAGTCAGGGAGGATTTGGAGATGCTTAAATTATTTACGATGCGCACGCTGGCTGCCGTTCTGTTGGGCCTCGGTCTGATCGCGCCGGCGCACGCCGAGGATTTCCCGGCGCGCGTCATCAAGATCGTCGTCGGCTTCGGCCCCGGCGGACTCGGCGATCTCACGGCGCGGCTGGTGGCGCAGAAGATGTCGGATTCCATGGGCAAGCCGGTGGTGGTCGAGAACATGCCCGGCGCCGGCGGCATCACCGCCGCCGCGCACGTCGCGCGTGCGGCGCCGGACGGCTACACCATGCTCCTGGCCAGCGGCCAGAACGCCGCCAGCCCTTCGCTGTTCAAGTCGCTGCCATATGATGCGGTCAACGGTTTTGCCATGGTTTCGACCCTGGGACTGTTCGATTTCGTGATCGTCGCCAAGCAGGACGGTCCATATAAGACCCTAGACGAAGCCGTCGCCGCCGCCCGCCGCGATCCCGCGCAATTCAATATCGGCACGATCAGCTCCGGCAGTGTGCAGCACCTGGCCTCGCTGCTGTTCACTTCGATGGCCGACCTCAAGGTTCCGACCATCCCGTTCAAGACCACCGGCGACGTGGTTGCCGCCTTGATGTCTGGCCAGGTGCAGATCGGATTCGAAACTTTGCCCGGCGTCATGGGCCAGATCAAAGGTGGCAGCCTGCGCGCGCTCGCCGTGGCTTCGGGGTCGCCGGTTGCGCTGCTGCCGGGCGTGCCGACGATCGCCGAAAGTGGCGTGCCGGCGTTCAAGCTCGTGTCGTGGAATGGCTTCGTGGTGCCGGCGAAGACGCCGCGCCCCATTATCGACCGGCTGAACAAGGAAATCGCCAATGCGGCCGCTGCGCCGGATGTGCGCCAGCGCCTCCTCACCCTCGCCATCACATCGCATCCGAGCACGCCGGAGGTAATGCAGGACATCTACAACGAAGATATCGCCCGATGGAAACGCGTCATCACCGACGCTAAACTTGAACAGCACTGACGTCGCACGGCCACACACGCAAATTCAGCTCCGGCAAGATCAGCAATGCTCTCGGCCAATTAAATGACGCCGCCGTCTGCAAGAATCGTGCGGCCCGTGATCCAACCGGCCTCGGGCGATGCCAAGAAGGTCACGATGCCGGCGATATCTTCGGGCTGGCCGATCCGCCCGAGCGATGTTGCCGCAATAATTGCTGCGCCCCTTTCGGCAACGATCGCGGACGTCATTTCGGTCTCGATAACGCCGGGGGCTACCGCGTTCACCGTTATCCCTTTCGATCCGAGTTCTTTGGCGAAGGCGAGCGTCAACGTGACGATGGCGGCCTTCGAGGCAGCGTAAATCGAGCTCGTTGGAATCGGGCGGAACGCAAGAGCGGACGCAAAGTTGATGATCCGCCCGCCCGGGGATGTCAGGTGAGGAAGGGCAGCCTGCGTGACCAAGACCGTGCCAAGAACATTCACATCGAAAATCGCGCTGACGAACGCAGCATCGATAGCGCTCAATGGGCGGTAGGGGGAAACACCTGCACAGTTAACAAGGATGTCGATCCGGCCATATTGGGCCACGGTGTCGCGCACAATTTTTTGCGCGGATTCGGTCTGCGAGATATCGCCCGCAATGGCGATACATTGCCCCCCCGCTGCCGCAATTTCCGACATCAGCATTTCGGCAGCATCGCTGCGCGTTCGATACGCAATCGCCACGCGACTTCCAAGCGACGCAAATCGGCGTGCGACCGCCGCGCCAATACCGCGCGATCCCCCGACGACCAGGGCGACCTTGTCGCTGAGTGGATGAGAGCTAGTCACGTTTGTTTTCTTCTTCGCGAACGGTAATCCACATAAGAGCCATTCTGGCCTCTGCCGTGTCCGAGCTTGCGTGATATCTGCTCACTTGCCTCCTTAAGCGCGGCTATGTCGGATGGCTTCGGAATTTCCGGAAGGAATTGAATTGAACCGACAACGGCAAGCGATCCAATACAATTGTCGTGATTATCGAAAATTGGAGCAGCAACAGCGTTGATGCCGAGTAACGCTTCCTCTGGAGCCGAGGCATAGCCGCGCTTGGCGATGTCGACCAGTGCTTGTTCGATGCGCTCAGGTGAGATTATTGTCTTGGCAGTGAATGCTTCAAGCGGTTGTGCCAGAATTCGATTTTGGAACGGGCGTGGCGAGAAGGTGAGAAGAATCTTGCCTTGCGCCGAAGCATGAAATGACAGTTCACTTCCCGGGCGTACGCCGATCTCGATGGCGGATGTGCTTGCGAGCGTGGCAAGCACGAGGGCGCCGTGCGGCGTCATGGCCGATATAACCACGGTATGTCCGAGCGCATCGCGCAGTTCGCGCATGGGACCTTCCGCGAGCTGAATAAGATCCGCGTCGGGGGCGAGATGCGCCAGCAGGCGGCTCTTTGGGCCAATCGCATAGCGGGTGGTAGCAGGATTTTGAGTGAGATAACCGCGATCGACCAGGGTGTGCAGATGCCGATGGACCGAACCTTTGGTCACGTGCAGCCGGTCGGCAATTTGCGTAACGCCTAACTCTTCGTCCGAGAACGCGACAGCCTCCAACACGTCGATCGCGAGCTGGACCGAGCGCACCCCTGCCGAACCGTCTGCAGCCATCAGAGCTCCCTCGTCGTGCGCAGAATTAAGCGTTTGCAATGGCAAAACAACATATGCGATTAAAGGACGCGGACAAACCAATAGAGCGCATATTGGCAATAATCAGCCGGAATTCGACCAAAAACGTCTTATCTTTTTGACTGACTAGCAGCAATTGGATAGCATTAGAAACACTGTTTCGCAACTGAGAACAGCCTACAGTGCAGGTCGGGTGCAGAAGTCCGCGCCACCCAGCGTGCGGCGGCGATGAATTTTATCGAGGCGAAAAAGCATGGCGCCAAATCTGGGTATGAACAAAGACATCGAGCATCGAATTGACGGTCTGTTGCTGGGTGCGATCGATCCGCACGTGCACAGCGGTCCATCGATCGCGGCCCGTGCCCTCGATCACCTTGAGCTGGTCAAGCAAGCATCGGCCGCCGGCTTTGCGGCCGTGGTGACGAAGGATCACGACTACAGCGGCGTGATGACGGCCGCGCTCATCACCAAACATTTCCCGGAATTAAAGACAAAAATCTATTCGAGCATCGTGCTCAACAATGTCGTTGGCGGGTTCAATCCATATGCCGTCGAACATACAGCCGCGATGGGTGGCAAGATCGTGTGGATGCCGACACTGGCCGCGGAAAACCATTTGCGCTGGGAAAAGACCTCCAATTGGGTGCATCCCGCCTCGACTAATAAAATGCGGCCCGCCGTGGGAATACCCGTTCTCGATGGCAACAAAGCGGTGCGTGACGACGTCAAAGAAGTCCTCGATATCATCGCAAAGAACGACATGGTGTTGGCTAGCGGCCATCTTCACGTGAGCGAGACATGGCTGGTGTTCGAGGAGGCAAAACGGCGCGGCGTGAACCGGATTGTTCTGACTCATCCTGAAGATATCGTCGATGCCAGCATGAACGATGTGAAGGGCCTGGCGACCATGGGAGCTTTTGTCGAGCACTCGCTCTGCATGTTTATCGAGGGATCGAAGTTCAAAACGCGCACAGCGGACGATCTTCGAAAGCATATCGAAGCGGCGGGCGTGGAGCAGACCATTCTTTGCTCGGACCTCGGGCAAACCGGGACTATCAGCCCGCTCGAAGGATTCCGCAGAGGCATCAAGCTATGCATCGATCTGGGTTATGATGACGAGCAGATCCGCAAGATGGTGTCATTGAATACGGCTCGCATGCTCGGAATAGAAGCTGACCTGCCGGCGCGGCGATGACGGCGTTTCGCATTTCGAGGTGATGGAAGCTTCTGCGCAACAATAAAATGGACTGGGAGGCCATGCATGTACGATGTCAGCGATCCACGCGCGGCTTTGACGAAGGCGCCCGCTGCCAAGGAGGCGCCGGACGGTCCGTTCGGTGGCGCCGAGTATGTCAGATTTTATAAAGAGCCGCCGCAGGAAGCCGGTCCCGCCGGCAAGAGCTGGTACGGGCGCGGCCAGAATTTCATTCTGGTTGTCACCGAGCCGAGCAAGGACGCGATCTTGGCGCGCGAAGCGCAACCCGACGAATATGCGGTACTGATCCCCGACGCAAAGACCGTGGTCGAGATCACCACCAAGGACGGCGTGCAGCGCGTGACCGGACACTCGCTCGCTTTCGTTCCGCCGGGGCGATCGAGCGTGCGTGTCATCGAGCCGGGCCGGATCGTACGAATGTTCACCACCTGCTCAACCGACCTGGCGGAGAAGTGCAGCAACAGCGCGTCCTATGCCTCGGCCAAGCCGCATGTCGCGCCGGCTCAGCCATGGCCCGAACCCAAGGGCGGCTACAAATTGCGTGTCTACAGTCTGGATGTGCCGCCGGAGAAAGGCCGTTTTGGCCGAATTTGGCGCTGCACCACATTCATGGTCAATTTCCTCGATGTATATCAGGGTCCGCGCGACGCGACCAAGCTCTCGCCGCACTATCACGATGATTTCGAACAGTGCTCGCTCGCCCTCGAGGGCGAATTTGTCCATCATTTGCGCTGGCCTTGGACCGTAAACAAGAATTTCTGGCATGACGACGATCACGAACTGTGCGGTAGCCCATCGATCGCGGTCATCCCGCCGCCGTCGGTTCATACGACCGAAGCGGTCGGTGGCGGCACCAACCAGCTCGTTGACATATTTTGCCCGCCGCGCTTCGACTTCTCACAGAAGCCGGGATGGGTTTTGAACGCTGACGACTATCCGATGCCGTGAAACTGCATACTCCAGTATCGGGTGATTCATCATGAGTTCCTCAGCTTTAACTTTCCGCCAGCGAATGGCCGCACGCGAGCCCCTGATCGGCACGTTTCTCAAGACGCCGACCAGCCACGCGACCGAGATTATTGGCGAAGTCGGCTTCGATTTCGTCGTGATCGATCAAGAACACAGCCCGTTCGATCGTACGGCAACCGATATCGCGCTGCTGGCAGCGCGGGCGCTGGGCATACCGGCTTTGGTGCGCGTGCCGGGACCGGACGCCATACTCTCGGTTTTGGATTGTGGCGCCGCCGGCGTCCTTGTGCCGCATGTGTCGAGCGCCGCCTACGCGCATAAGATCGCGGCGGCTTGCCGCTACCGTGGCGGCAAGCGCGGCTTTGCCACCAGCACGCGCGCCGGCCGCTATACGGCGGTGCCGATGTGGCGTCACATCAGCGACTCTGACGCGAATACCGTTGTCGTCGCACAAATCGAGGATCCCGAGGCGCTGGCCGAGATCGACGCCATCGCAGCGGTCGCGGGTATCGACTCGTTGTTCATCGGCCGGGGCGACCTCACCGCCGCGTTTGGCGATGAATCGAAGGACCCGCCGGAGGTGCGCCGAGCGGTAGAGCAAATTTCCAAGGCCGCGCTCAAGGCCGGGAAATCAATCAGCGTGTATGTCGGCAGCGCCACCGAGGCGGCTTGGCTCAAAACTTTCGGCGCGAGTACATTCGTCCTATCGTCCGACCAGGGTTTCTTGCGCCAAGCCGCGGCCAACGGCTTGCACGAGATCCGCGAGAAGGTTGCATCATCGACATGAGGGCGGAACCAGCGCGCGTCAACGCGTGAAATGAAAATTCAACAACGCAAACAGTGTGACGGGAGGGACAGAAAATGAAATCACGAAAAGCAATCATCATGGCGGCGATGCTTGCGGTGGCACCTTCGCTTCCGGCATCGGCACAAGAAGTCTACAAGATCGGCTCGTCGCTCGGCTTAACGGGCTATGGGTCGCAGACCGATGGTCATTGGCGCGATGGGCTCGAGCTTGCGATCGCCGCGGTGAACGCCAAAGGCGGTGTATTGGGCCACAAGCTGGAACTCGTTTACGAAGACAACAAGTCGACGCCGCAGCAGGCCGTCGTCGTTTATCGCAAGATGATGTCCGAGGATAAGGTCAAGGCCTTCGACAGCGGCTGCATATCCGCGGGAAATTTCGCCGCCGCCGGCTTCGTATCGCGCGCGAATCTTCCGATGTTCCTTTGCTCCATTCTGCCGCGGCTTCCCGACGAGCAAAAGTGGGCCTTCAGCTTCCTACCGCCGCCTAAGTTCGAGGTCGACGCGCGCTACGAGTATCTCAAGAACAAGACCGACATCCGCAAGATCGGAATCCTGGGCGATCCAAGCCCTTACGGAATGTTGATGCGCGGCATTGCCGAAAAGGACGCCGTAGATTACGGGCTGCAGGTCGTCGCCAACGAATCCTACCAGCAGGATGACGCCGACTTCAGCGTTCAGATCGGACACATCAACGCCGCCGGCGCGGGCGCGATCATCATGATCGGCCAGGGCAACGCTGTGGTCACCGTGTCGAATAACATCAAGCATCTGGGCTTGAACAAGTTGTTGCTGCTCGGCAGCGTTAACGAGCGCGATATACTGCTATCGGCCGGCCAGGTTCTGGGCGAACAATACCTCTTCGTGTCGCCCATCATTCAAGTGGCGGAGGACGATCTTGCCAAGATCGCCAATCCGAAGGCGCGCGCGGCGGCGGAAGCTTTCGTCAAGCCGCTGAAGGCCAAATACGGCAATACCGACCCGGGGATGGCCTCGCGCGCTTGGGATTCGCTCATGATGATGGTGCAGGCAATGGAGAATTCGAAGTCGGTCGACGGTACCGCCGTGCGTGACGCGTTTGAGAAGCTCGGACATTTCGATGGTGCCGGGGCTTCCTACGACTTCTCGCCGGAACAGCATGTCGGGATCACCAAAAATCCCTATGTGATCGCCTTCGTCAAAGACGGCAAGCTGAATATCAAACATGACGGCCGATAGTCGTCCGATGCCGTCCTTGATCGAGGTCAGTGCGCTTTCAGCAAGCTATGGTCACATCGCAGCGTTGAAACCGGTCAGCCTCCACGTCGAGGAGGGTGAGTTCGTGACGATACTCGGTCCAAATGGCGCGGGGAAGACGACGCTTCTTCGCGCTATTTCCCGTCTGATTGTCAGCAGCGGGCGCTTGCAGTTCAAGGGGCGGGACATCACCGCGTTGCCAACTCACCAACTCGCAAGACTGGGGATCATCATGGTGCAGGAGGGCCGCGGCTTGTTCGGCGAGATGACCGTGCGGGAGAACTTGCTGCTGGGTGCCTACGGTCTCGGCGGCGCCGGCGCCGAGGTCGAACGCCGCCTCGACGGGATATTCAGACTCTTTCCAAACCTGCGGGAGCGAACCGATCAGGTCGCGGCGTCAATGTCCGGCGGCGAGCAGCAAATGCTTGCAGTCGGGCGCGCTCTGATGGCCGGTCCGAAATTGCTGATGCTCGATGAGCCTTCACTGGGTCTTGCCCCCCGGGTGGCGGCTGAAATTCTCGAAACGTTGGGCGAACTCAATCGCAATGGCCTTGGCATCCTGCTGGTCGAGCAAAAGGCGCCAATGGCGCTTAAGCTTGCGCGGCGCGTTTACATTCTTTCATCGGGCAGCGTCCGTGCTGAATTGCCGGCACATGAGATAAAATCGCATCATGACCTCGCGCGCTATTATTTTCAGTAAGCTCGGCGACTACGGGTATATCGCTATCGGCGGCGCGATTTGCATCGCGCTGCTCTTCGGCCTGGTGTTTATCCACGGCGGGTACCTCGTCACCGTGCTGCAGCTCGCGATGATCTACGGCATCTTCTGCGTCGGGCTGAATTTTTTCATGGGTTATACGGGGCAGGCCTCGTTCGGCCAGAATGCCTTTGCGGCAATTGGCGGCTATGGCACGGCCATCTTCTGCGTCCAATACAATTGGGAGCCGATTCTGGCGCTGCTGGTCTCGATGGGCATCGCCGGCATAGCCGCGCTCGTGGTCGGGTATCCGACATTGCGTTTGCGCGGGCATTATCTGGCCATGGCGACCTTCGCGCTCGGGCTCATCACCTATGATATCTCGGTGCAGTGGACCAGCCTGACGCAAGGCTACATGGGCTATTCCGGTATTCCGCCGCTCGGGATCGGGCCATTCACGGTCGAGGGCGAGCGGATGAAGCTTCTGTGCCTTATCGCGGTCGTCCTGTTTGGCTTGTGGATTTCATATCGGTTGCGCGCTTCACGCTTCGGGCGCGCCCTGCGCGCGATCTCCACGAGCGAGCCAGGCGCGGCGGCCCTCGGCATTCGCGTTTCGCAATACAAGCTCGCAGCCTTTATCATCGCCGCGCTCTACGCCTCCGCAGCCGGGTCGCTTTTCGCACATGTCGTCGGCTTCATCAGCCCCGAGGTGTTCGGACTGCAGATGGTCGTGGTGACGTTCACGATGCTTTATGTCGGCGGTATCGGCACCGTGCTGGGGCCAGCGATTGGTGCGATCATCGCCTCGTTGCTGCCCGAGGTGTTCCGCAGCACCGGCCGGTTCCAGGACATCGCCTATGCCGCCGTTCTTTTGCTCCTGCTGATCTTCATGCCGAAAGGGCTTTCCGCGCTGGCCGACATCGGCAGATCGCGCGCGCCTCGGCCAAGAGCGGAGGGCTAAAGGGTGGCTCTCCTCAAGGTGCGCGGCCTAACCAAGCGTTTCGACGGCTTGCAAGCCAACAGCGAGATCGATCTCGAGATTCCGGAAGGAAGCCTTTTCGGCGTTATCGGTCCAAATGGCGCCGGCAAGACGACATTTTTCAACATGATTTCCGGCTTCCAGCAGCCGACGGCGGGGACGATCGAGTTTGCCGGCACGGATATTACCAATATGCGGCAAGACAAGATTGCGGCCATGGGCCTGGTGCGCACGTTCCAGCTTGTGCAGTTGTTCAAGGATATGTCGGTGGCCGAGAACGTCGAGGTGGGCTTCCATCTCGCCACCAAAGGCGGCGTGGCTGCGGCCGTCGCGCGCCTGGCCTGGTTCCGCCGCCAGGAAGCCGAAATTCACGCCAAGGCCCGGGAACTGCTCGACTTCGTTGGGCTTGCCGATCAAGCCGAGCAGGATGCCGAGTTGCTTCCCTATGGGCAGCAGCGCCTGTTGGAGGTTGCACGCGCGCTCGCGGCGCAGCCGCGGCTGCTTCTGCTGGACGAACCGGCCGCCGGCCTGAATTCCCACGAGACCGACGCCCTGGCCAAGATCATCCAGCAAGTCAACGGGCAAGGCATCACCGTGCTGCTGATCGAGCACGACGTGGCGCTGGTCACGCGCATCGCGCAGCGCATCGCGGTCCTGGATTTCGGGTGCAAGATCACCGAGGGCACGCCGGACGAAATCAAGCGGCATCCCGACGTCATCGCCGCTTATCTCGGCACTGATGAGGCGGCGCATGCCTAGCATCACCGAACTCGCCCAAAGCCTCGTCAACGGAGTGGGCATCGGCCTGGTCTACGGGCTGATCGCCATCGGTTTTTGCGTCATTTACAATGCCAGCGGCATCGTGAACTTCGCGCAAGGCGTGTTCGTCATGCTCGGCGGCATGTTCACGCATGCGCTGTTGACGCGGCTGGGTCTGCCGATCGCGATTGCGGCGCTCATCAGCATAGTTCTTGTCGCGCTCGTCGGCGTGCTCGTGCAGATTCTGATCATCAGTCCGATGTGGAAGCGAAATGCGCCGCTGTTCGCCATTATTCTCGCGACTCTCGCCGTGCAATTGTTGATCGAGCAGATTGTCATTCTGACCATGGGCGACCAGCCTCGCACCTACCCCGAGTTCTCTCTCGGAGGACCGCTGATGCTTGGACCGATCGCCATAGACTATCAGCTGTTCTGGATTCTCGGTTGCGGCGCCTTGATGGTGATTTTGCTGACACTCTTCTTCAACAAGACGCGCGCCGGCCGCGCGTTGCGCGCATGCTCGCAAAACCGCGAGGCAGCGGCGCTGCTTGGCATTCCGGTTGGAGCGATGCTGATGTTGTCGTTCGCGCTGAGCGCGGCGCTCGGTGCCGCGGCTGGCATCCTGATCACGCCGACGCAATACACGGCCTACAGCGTCGACGGGCCATTCGGCATCAATGGCTTCATCGCCGCGATTATCGGCGGCTTCGGCAGCGCGCCGGCGGCGCTTGTTGGCGGGGTGTTGCTCGGCGTCGTGCAATCCGGCGCGATTGTCGTCTTCGGGGCCGGCTATAAGAACGTCGTCGCGCTCACGATCCTGCTCATCGTGCTGCTGTTCTTTCCGCGCGGGCTGTTCGGAGGCCTGGGGAAACGGGTTTAACGAAGACTGCCGGATCGGCACGAAAATGGAGAAATTCTATGAGGAGAAAAATATGCATGCGCTGCTGGTCTATGCCCATCTCGAACCGACGTCCTTCACCGGCGCGTTGAAAGATACGGCGTGCGATGTGTTGCGCGGCGCCGGTCATACGGTCGAGGTGTCGGATCTCTATTCGGAAAAATTCAATCCTGTTGCCGGAAGGCATGACTTTACCGGCATAGCTGACCCGCGGCGCTTCCATTACCAGACCGAGCAAGACCATGCGCAGCGGACCGGGGGCTTCTCGCCCGAACTGGTGCGCGAGCAGCGACGCTTCCTTAAGGCGGAGCTTGTGGTCTGGCTTTATCCGATCTGGTGGGGTGGCATGCCCGCCATTCTCAAGGGGTGGTTTGACCGCGTTCTTGCGTACGGTTTTGCCTATGCCGATGGCCGCCGCTTCGACACCGGCTTTTTCCGAAACAAGCGCGGTATGCTTTGTCTGAGTACCGGTGGAACACACTTGCGGCCGATTGCAACGCTGGAGGAGGGGGTGGCGGTCACTTATGATGTGGTGGCCGACTTTGCGGTGCTCTGCGCCAATTGTCACCGGATGATCCATCGCACGGACGACCCGAGCAATTTGAGTTTAATTCTGGAAAACCTTGCCTTGCCTAAAACTTAAACTGGCAAAGCCTTGCACGAGTAGGGTAACTGGATTCGCTGAATGGCAGGTTACGGAACATGGGCACGCGCGGCGATAAAGGCATGCGCCAAAACTCTGGCGCCTGAGGTCAGAAATTGATGCCAAGCCAGGCTTTCACCTGCTCGTGCAGATCGCCAGCGAAGGCCTCGGGTCCGCCTTGTGCGGTGATCTCGCCGAGGCTCAGCACATAAATATAAGTGGACATCTTCACAACGCGGCGAACGTTGTGGTCGACGAGCAGGATCGCGGTCTGCTCGGACGCAAACAGGCCGATCCACTGATAGACCTCCTCGGCGACCTTGGGTGCTAATCCGATGCTCGGCTCATCGACCAGGCACAGACGTGGCCGAACCAAGTAGGCCTTGGCGAATTCGACCATCTTCTGTTGGCCGCCGGAAAGGTCGCCGGCCTTGTCACGGCGCTTTTCCTTGAGCACCGGAAATTTTGCGTAGGTGTCCTCGAAGCGGTCGGCGATATCGGCGCGCGTAAGACCGTCCGCTCGCCGGACGAGATGCTCGAGCGGCAGACGCAGATTGTCCTCGACGCTCATGAAATTGAACAGGCTCGATTCCTGCGGGATATAGAAGATGCTACGGTCGATGACGGTATGCGGCGCGATCCCGGTGATATCGGCGCCGTCGAACATGATGAGGCCCGAGCTTGGCCGCAGGAATCCGCAGATCGTCTTCATGATGGTGGACTTGCCGGCGCCGTTGAGGCCGATCAGGCCGGTGATGACGCCCGGCGCGACCTTGACGCTGACGCCGCGCAAGATGTCGATGTCGGCGACGTAGCCGGCGCTCACGTTGTCGAGCACGAGCAGTGCGGTCATGCGGCGGCCTCGCCGAGATAGGCCTCGATCACGACGGGATCGGTGAGTACCGCGCGTGTCTTCTCGTCGGCGATGACGGCGCCGGCGTTCATGCAAATCGCGCGCGGGCAAAGCTCGACGATCACCGGCATGTCGTGACTGACGAGCAGGAAGGTCTGGCCGGCGGCGTGCCGGCGGCGGATGACGCCCGCCATGATCTCCTTCATGGTCGGGTGGACCGCGGCGAACGGTTCGTCGAGCAGCGCGATGCGCGGTGGCACCATGAAACAGGAGCCGAACTCGAGCAGCTTGCGCTGACCGCCCGACAGCTGGCCGGCGTCGAGATGCATCATGCGTGTCAGAGCCAGATCTTCGATGAGTTCGCGCGCGCGCCCGTCGGCCTCGGCTTCGGGCAGCCCCAGCGCACTGCCGGTGACCAGCAGATTGTCGAGCACGCTCATGCGCGGGAAGACGCGCGTGAGCTGGAACATGCGCAGCACGCCGAGCCGTGCCAGCGCCTCGGGCCGCAGCCCGGTGATCGGGCGGCCGTCGAGAACGACATCACCGGAATCAGCAGAGAGATAACCGCTCAGGATGTTGATCAGCGTCGTCTTGCCGGAGCCGTTCGGGCCGATGAGGCCGACAAGCTCGCCCTCGTTGACGGAGAAAGTCACGTCGTCGAGGGCCTTGTGGCCACCGAAAAACTTGCTGACGCTATCGATGGAAAGGCAGGCCATGGCGCCTCACTCCGCCGCGGAGGGCGCGGGCGCCGGCCGGCGCCCGGTGCGTTCGATGGCCCGGCGGAAGAGGCCCCACAGGCCTTCGCGGAAGAAGCGGGCGAAAATGATGACAAGCAGCGCGAACACGATGAGCTGATAGCCGCCGAAGTCGCGCAAGAACTCGGAGGCGACATAGACCAGGAAGGCGCCGCCAATCGGGCCAGGGAGGGTGGCGAGGCCGCCGATCACCACCATGCTGACGATGATGCCGGTCTGCGAAAGCAGGCCGAGTTCGGGACTGACGAACTGTGCGAAATGCCCGTAGAGCGCGCCGGCAAGCCCGCTGATGGCGGCGCTGAGCGTAAAGGCGTTGGTCTTCCACAGCACGATCTTCACGCCGCGGCTCGCGGCAGCGATCTCGTCGTCGCGAATGGCGCGCAGATAAAGGCCTGCGGGTGCGCGCAGAAGGAAATAGAGCCCGAGCTGGATGACAACGAGCACGCCGAGCATCACATAATACCAAGTGAGCCGGTGGTCGAAGATCCCCGGCACGTTAAGGCCGAGGTCACCGCGCGTGATCTCGATTGAATTGCTGATCACGAGGCGGCAGATCTCGGCGAACGACAGCGTGGTCAATGCAAGATAGGGGCCGCGCAGTCGAAGGACGATGCGGCCAAGCCCGAACCCGATCGCCGCTGCAACCACCACGGCCGCGGGAATGCCAACGAGCGGCGGCGCGTTGAAATGATAGGAGAGCAAGCCGGTCACATAGGCGCCGATCATGCCGAATGCTGCCGGTGCGAGCGAGAATTGTCCCGTGTAGCCGGCCAGCAAGTTCCACGCCGCCGCCAGCATCGCGAAATACATCGAGACGATGAGGACGCCCTGCCAATATTCGTTGTGCACGATCGCGGGCAGCAGGGCGACCAGCGCGAATATCCCAAGTGAGAACACGAGCTGGATTCGGTCGCGCATGCGCGTATCGTTGAAAATTACGGCCATTAAACCTCGCGGCTCCGCTCGCCGAACAGGCCGTGCGGCCGGAACAGCAAGACCAGGATGAGGATCACCAGACCGAAGGTGTCGCGATAGCCGTAGGAGATATAAACCGCGCCGAAGCTCTCCAGCACGCCGAGGATCAGGCTGGCGACGGCGGCGCCGGGGATCGAGCCCATGCCGCCCAGCACGACGATGACGTAGGATTTCACGGCCGGAAAGGCGCCGACATCCGGCGTCGCATTGATGATCGGCGAGAGGAGTGCCCCGGCCAGCGCGGCGAGCCCGCCGGACAGCGCAAAGACGATGCTACTCGCCTTCGCCGTGTCGATGCCGGCGAGCGAGGCTCCCAGCCGGTTCTGCGCCACCGCCTGGATCTGCCGGCCCCAATAGGAATAGCGCACGAACAACCCGACGGCGATGAGGACCAGGAGCGCGATGCCCGCCGCCATCAGGCGATGGCCGCTCGCCATGAACGGACCGATTTCCACCCGCGTCGTGGCGACCAGCGACGGTCCGCGATAGCCGTTGGGGCCGATCACCTTATCGACCAGATTGATCAGCAGCAGCGACAAGGCGAAGGTGATGATGACGGCATATTCGTCCTTCATCACGCCCCAGCTCGCGTAGCCGGAATAGAGCGGCCGCATCAGCAGGCGTTCGGTCGCCCAGCCCAGCGCCATGCCGGCGATGAAGGCACAGGGCAGCGTCAGCCAGGGCGAGATGCCGAAGAACAGCGCGATCAGCGTATAGGCGTAGGCGCCGATCATGTAGAACTCGCCATGGGCGAAGTTCACGATCCGCAAAATGCCGAAGATCAGCGACAAGCCGATCGCCATCAGCGCATAAAATAGGCCGATGATCAGCCCGTTGACGGTGAGGTCGATGAGCAGCATGGGCGATTAAATCAAGGCGACGACGCGCGTCGTTCGGTCGGTTGCGAAAAAAACCGGGACCGGCACGTCATCTGCCGATCCCGGCCGCACGCGGGTTACTTCGCCGGCTTCTCCAGCTTGCTTACGTCAAGCGGCTGACCGGGGTCCTGCACCAAGCGGGTATCTGCTATCGGCTGCTTCACCGCGGTGATCTGGAAGGTGATGTAGGGGATTTCGATCCACTGGTGGTATTTGTAGCCCGCCTCGGTCGAGAAGGTGACGACGCCGCGCGTGCCTTCCCACTTGATCGCCTCGAGCGCCTTGATCATGGCGTCGGCATCGGTCGATTTGGCAGCCTTGATCGCCTCGGCAAGCAGGAACAGGCTATCAGCCGACTGGGCCAGCAAGCGGTTGGGCTCGTTGTGGGTCTTCGCGGTATAGGCCGCGGCGACTTGCTTGCCGAGCGGCGGCATCGCCATCTTCGGGTGATAGAGGCCGAAGACGATCATACCCTTCGCCGCCTCCTGGACGTTCTGCCAGAAATCCGGATAGTCGGCGAGGCCCGAGCCGTCATAGAGCCAGGTCTTTGCCGTCGGCGCGACGCCTTGCTCGTAGAGTTGATTCAAAGCGAGATAGGCGGCGGGCGGCAGCATCATCTCGACGATGGCGTCGGGCGGGTTGGCCTTCAGCGACAGGATCACCGGGGAGAAATCCTTGGCGGTGCGGTCCAGCGTCTCGTAGGAGAATTTGATTTCGGGCGCCGCGATCTTGAGCTGTTCGCCCAGGCTCTTGGCGGCGCCGATGCCGTAATCGGTATTCTCGGCCAAGGCGACGACGCGCTTGGCGCCGAGGAGCTTCATGGTGTCGGCCATGGCGACGGCGGTGCGGGTGCTGTAATTGCCTGGATTGAACTCTTCAATATAGCCCTTCGCGCGGATGGCGTCGGCCCAGCCGTTCACGTTCATGTAGGGGATGTGGTAGTGGTGCGCCACTTCCATGCCAGCGAGCACGTTGGAGCTCTGATGCTCGCCGGTGATGGCGACCACCTTGTCGCGGGTGATAAGTTTCTCGACCGCGGCGCGCGCCTTCTCCGGCAGGCCCTGCGTGTCCTCGACGACGAGTTCGATCGGCCGGCCCAGCACGCCGCCCGCGTCATTGATGATCTTTTGCGCGACCTGCAGGGCATCCAGCACTTGGGTTCCCTGGATGACCGAGCCCGGCGGGGATTGCGCGACCGTGACGCCAATCTTGATCGGATCGGCGGCGAAGGCGGCGTTTGCAAGGGCAAACACACCGGCGGCAAGGGCCAGCAGACCGGTGCGATGAGAACTCCTGACGGCTTTGTGACTCACGACGATTCTCCCTAAGATGACGGCTTCTGCGTAGCTTGGAATTACCCCAGGACGTTAAATGAGCAACCCTGGGAGGTCGAGGCCCCATCGCTCAATAGGTGGGGCGCAGCTACAGGCGCCTCTCACTCGCAAAAACTCAGTTGGTAAATCACACCGCATTTATTGAGGAGCAAATCCCCTATTCTTGCGCGATAAATCCGTGCTTCGACAATATAATTCCCTGTTCCGTTGAGTACGGAACTTGCGACTAAGCCCCTGGAATTACACTGTTACTTGCTATGTTAAGCAGAACTTCGCTGGCCTACGATGGGCTACCTAGTGAAGGTTGGATTCTAGTTGCTCTCCCTCCGCCACTTGCGCGCAAACTTCTGGCCTCCCTGTCTTCTCTTCCAATTTGTGCTCAGATGCCGCCCCTCATAAAGGAGCGTAGAGGCCATGGGCCGGGAACCATCTCAATCGCGCGGGCGCCGGCT
>Ga0097691_1001364_pt1 | contig 18121 bp, 14 predicted proteins | sample NGESurdeep072012_8_FD_72858 | JGI IMG/M metagenome (GOLD analysis project Ga0097691, IMG submission 72858) | Arctic peat soil microbial communities from Barrow, Alaska - NGEE Surface sample 210-1 deep-072012 | ecosystem: Environmental > Terrestrial > Soil > Wetlands > Peat ... | reverse complement strand
CCGCCCCGAGATCGGCCAGCGTCGCGTCGTCGGCGTCGGCGGCCCACTCGGCGATCGCGACGAACGAACGGGCCCCGGCCAGCACCGCGCACACCACCACTCCCAAGATCACAGGGAGGGTGTGTCGCACTCCGCGCCGCTTGCGCGGGTCCGCCACCTGGCCCAGCACCGACAGCACGTCGGAGCGCTCATCGACCAGCGATTGCCCCAGGGCCGCAAGGTGGCCGATAGCAGGGTCGATCCGTGATGATGACGACGCGGACATGGTCCCTCTGCAGTGATCTGGATGGCGTAGGAACCGCCATGATCACTTCACGGGTCATGTCCGTACCGTCATCCGCCCACCCTCGGCGTGTCGCAAACTCATCCAGATCACCCCGCCAGGCCGACTTTGCCGACCCCCTGTAGCACTTCCGGAGGTGCAGGAGCGCCGTAATGCCAAACGGGTGCCAAACGGGCTTCCGATTCACGACTACGTCAATCTGTATTTCGACGCTCGAAACCCCATGATGTATAGCCGGCTGAACCGACGCGGTGAACTGGTTATCGTCCGCGTCGATCCTGCAGTCATGAGCCAGCCCGGAGCGATCATCACCGATGGTAACGCGGCATCAGAGAGTACCCTTTTCCTACCGTCTCCGGCAGGTCTGGTGCAACTGGACGAGAGTCTTGTTTACGCCCACTCTTGGAACGATCCAGACCCATGGCGGAAGATCGAAAAGAGGCGCGCTCGCTGCGCGGAGGTCCTGATCCCGGACCGAGTTCGGCCAGACGGCCTTGGAGGCTGCTATGTCTTCGATGAGGACGTGGCCATCGCATGCCGGGGTGCGGCGCAAGGAGTGCGTGTGGAGGTGAAGCCGTATGTCTTCTTCGGATAGTTCTTACGTAGTGCGCATCATGGAGGGGGATCTCCTAAAGTCTGGTGCGCAGACCCTTGTCAACACGGTAAACACTGTGGGAGTCATGGGCAAGGGCGTCGCTCTTGCCTTCAAGCGGCGTTACCCCGACATGTTTCGGGACTATGTCCGCCGCTGTGACGGAGGGCAGGTTAAACTCGGTCGCCCATACGTCTACGCTGCTGCCGACCACCTCATCGTCAACTTTCCCACCAAGGCGCACTGGCGAGCAGTGAGTAGGCTTGACGACATAGTTGCGGGCCTCAATTTCTTGGAGGCCCACTACCGCCAGTGGGGGATCACATCGATTGCAGTGCCCCCATTGGGATGCGGAAACGGACAGCTTGAGTGGTCCGTGGTTGGGCCGACGCTCCACCGCCACCTGTCTCGACTGAGCATCCCGGTGGAACTATATGCCCCCCACGGATCCGCGGGTGGAGAACAGCAGCTGTCTTTTCTGGGGGACGATGAACCGAAACGAACCCAGGCGCGTTTCGTCGAACCTGAGTGGGTCGCCTTGATTGCGATCTTACATGAGCTCGAATTGCAACGCTATCACTGGCCCGTGGGCAGGGTCCTGTTTCAGAAGCTCGCCTACTTCGCCACCCAAGCCGGGCTTCCCACGCGTCTCCGTTACGAGCCGGCAAGTTGCGGCCCGTATTCTGACGCTTTGAAGCCCATGATCGCCCGTTTACAGAACAACGGGCTTGCGATGGAGGAGCGTCGCGGTCAGATGTTTGAAGTGCGAGTGGGCCCTACCTATGAGGATGCTGCTCGCGAATACAGAACGGAGCTGGAGGAGTGGGCTCCCATCATTCAGCGAACCTATGACCTCATGGCGCGCATGAACTCTCAACGGGCTGAGGTTGCTGCCTCGGTTCACTTTGCTGCTGGCGCCCTGCAAGAACGACTCGAGCGCACTCCGACAAGCACCGAAGTGGTGCAAGCCGTAGAGGAATGGAAAATGCGTCGGCAGCCTTTCCCTCCTCGGCCTGAGATCTTCCGTGCTCTCGTGGCCCTTGCTACTCGCGGCTGGGTTCATGTGGAACCCGACGATGCAGTTGCTCCTTATGCTGCGGAGTTGGTCAACGTCTGATCTGAGCGTCTGAGCCGAGTCGCCGTCCTCTTGCCTCAGCCGTTCGCGACTATGGCTTTCGGCTGGGTTGTGGAGTCACGAACAGCGTTTTCAGATGTCTCAGGTCGGTCACCGCCGGCAGGCACAGCGTGCCAGGGATCGTCGCGTTGTCGGGCACTTCCGCGGTGATCGTGGTGCCGCCAGCGCCCGCTGGTACGGCGTGTCGCGGACCCTCGCCGCACCACGATCCATCGTTGCGAGCGCGGGGCATGTTGCCCGCTCCTGTCAGGGGGCGGCGACGGCGTCCTCGACCCGGCGCAGGCGGGCGGACAGGTGCGGCGTGGGCGGCTGGCCGACGGCCGCCATGTCCATCGCGTACATCAGCTCGTCGTCGACCAGGCCGTAGAGCCGTCGGCCGGCGCTGACCTCCTTCGCCGACGACGTCCGGGCCACCACGTCGGTGGCGATCTCGATGCGGCTGCCGTCGACGGTTCCGACGTACACCTCGGTGATCCCGGTGGGGTGGGCCAGCAGGACCTCGACCGCGCCGTCGGGTTGCGGCCGCCACCAGCCGGTCTCGGCCGCGGCCGCGCGACGAAGGGTGCCGTCGTCGTTCAGCAGCCAGCTTCGCGACGAGTACGCCAGCACCGGCTTCGGCCCCAGCGGCGCGAACGTGACCTCTTGGCGGTAGCGAAAGTCCTCGATCGTCGGGTAGCCGCCGACGCCGACGCCCTGCCAGCGGCCGATCAGGAAAGCCAACGGGGCGAGATCGGCATGCGGCTTGTCAGCGTGCGGCACCTTGTCGGCGTGCCGCACCTTGTCGGCGTGCGGCACTTCGTCGGCATGCCGCACCTCGTCAGCATGCGGGTCCGACAGCTGCCCAGCGCTCATGCCGGCGCAGCCTAGCTAACTAAGTCGCGCCGCCGAGCCAGCGATGCTCTCAGCGGGTGAAGCGCTGCCTTCGGACCCGCTTCACCCGCTGAGTGCACAGTCCAGACCCTCGACACGCCGGACCAGCTATGCCCTCAGCGGGTGAAGGTGCGAGCAGAGCCGTCAACCGCCAAGCCCGGGGTCGATAGCCTCGGTCGGCATGGGCTTCGATCACGGCGCCGGAGGCGCCACCGGGACTGCTGGCGCCGGAGGCGCCACCGGGACTGCTCCCCGGCTGCGGCTGGGCATCGTCGGCACCGGCTACCTCGGTGCCACCCACGCGGTCTGCATGTCCGAGCTGGGCTTTGACGTGCTCGGCATGGACGTCGACGATGGCAAGATCGCGAGGCTGGCCGCCGGCGAGGTGCCATTCTACGAGCCGGGCCTGGAGCCGCTGCTGCGCAAGAGCCTCGACTCGGGTCGACTGCGGTTCACCACGTCGTACGCCGAGGTGGCGGCCTTCGCCGATGTGCACTTCCTCTGCGTCGGCACGCCGCAGAAGGACGGCGAGTACGCCGCCGACCTCAGCGCCGTGGATGCGGCGATCGACGGCCTGCTGCCGCTGCTGTCCCGACCCTGCCTGCTGGTCGGCAAGTCCACCGTCCCGGCCGGCACCGCCGACCGGCTCGCGGCCCGGGTGGCAGCCGAGGCGCCGGCGGTGGAGCTGGCCTGGAACCCGGAGTTCCTGCGCGAGGGGTTCGCCATCACCGACACCATGCGCCCGGACCGGCTGGTCTTCGGGGTGGCCTCGGCGGCGGCGGAGGCGACCCTGCGGGAGGTCTACGCCTCGGCCATCTCGGCCGGGACGCCGGTGGTCAGCTGTGATTTCGCCACCGCCGAGCTGGTCAAGGTGGCCGCCAACGCCTTCCTCGCCACGAAGATCAGCTTCATCAACGCCATGGCCGAGGTTTGCGAGGCGACCGGGGCGGACGTGATCGCGCTGTCCAAGGCGCTGTCGTACGACGACCGGATCGGTGGGCGCTTCCTGCACGCCGGTCTCGGTTTCGGCGGTGGGTGCCTGCCCAAGGACATCCGGGCGTTCATGGCCCGGGCCGGCGAGCTCGGCGTCGACCAGGCGCTGTCGTTCCTCAAGGAGGTCGACGCGATCAATATGCGCCGCCGGGCGCGCATGGTTGACCTCGCGGCCGAGCTGGTTGGCGGGTCCTTCGGTGGGATGAAGGTCGCCGTCCTCGGGGCGGCGTTCAAGCCCAACTCCGATGACATCCGGGACAGCCCGGCGCTCGACGTTGCCGCCACGATCCAGCGCCGCGGCGCCGCGGTGGCGGTCTACGACCCGATGGCCATGGAGCAGGCCCGGGTGAAGTACCCGCAGCTGGGCTACCGCGACTGCGCACTGGCGGCGGTCAAGGGTGCCGACCTGGTGCTGCACCTGACCGAGTGGCCGGAGTTCCGAGAGGCCGACCCGGCGGCACTCGGCGAGGTAGTTGCCGAGCGCCGCATCGTGGATGGCCGCAACGCCCTGGACGCCAGCCGATGGCGCGCCGCGGGCTGGGTCTACCGGGCGCTGGGCCGGCCCTGAGCCGGTCTAGCCCAGCTATCGCTAGCCGCGTCGAGCTAGCTCACCCTTCGCCGACCTCGACCTCGACCTCTTGGCCGTACATCTCCACGTCCGCGCTTTCCTCGTCTGTCAGCTCGTCCGGCACCGCCGGGCCGGGAGCCGGTGCGCCACGCGCGGGGGCTGGCGGTCCTAGCACCGCTTGACCCGCCGGCGCCGAGTCGTGGCGGTCGGAGTCCGCGCCGATCCGGCCCATTACGGTGGGGGCGTGCGGGTCGGTGAGCCCCGCGCAGCCCGCCGGGGCCATGACGCGGTCAGGGTCCTCGCTCACGTTCACGTTCACGTTGGTGCTCCTCCCCAGGTCGGCGGCCGCGGCAACCCGGGATTTAACTCGCCGGACTCTTCCACAGCAGTGCGGCCTCCACTGACCATACGGCGGTTCACGGCATTAGCGTCGTAAGCGTGAGCACCGCGCCGCGCAGCCTGGCTGACTGGCTACGCACCCGCAGCGACGCCGAACTCGGCGACCTGCTCTGTCGGCGACCCGATCTGCTCGTCCCGGTGCCCGCCGACATCGGGGCCCTTGCCGCCCGGGCGTGCGTCCGGCTCTCGGTGGTCCGCGCGCTGGAGCGGCTGAACCAGTTCACCCTGGAACTGGTCGACGCCATCGTGCTGCTCGGCGACGAGGCCTCGACCGCCGGTCTGCTGGCCCTAGTCGGCGACGCCGCCCCCGAGCCCGCCGTACGCCGCGGCCTCGACGTACTGCGCGCCAACGCCCTGGTCTGGGGCGGCGACGACCGGCTGCACCTGGTCGGTGGGGTGCGCGAGATCGGCGCGACGTACCCGGCGGGGCTCGGCCGGCCGGTCGCCGTCTGCCTGGAACGACATAGCCGGCCGCAACTGGCGCTGATCGTGGAGGCCCTGGGACTGCCCGGCGGCTCGACTCAGCACGCCGCAATCGCCGCGGTGGCGACCGCGTTCGCCGACCGAGACTGGCTGGACGCGTTGATCGCGCGGGTCGGCGCAGCGGTCGGATCGGAGGCGGGCGAGGTGCTGCAGGCGCTGGCCAACGGACCGCCACTGGGCTCGGTTGCCGACGCGCTGCGGCCGGTCAGCGCCGCCAGCGCCGACACCCCCGTCCGGTGGCTGCTCGCGCACGCACTGCTGGTCGCCATCGACGGCGCGACGGTCGAGCTGCCACGGGAGGTCGGCCTGGCGCTGCGCGGCGACCGGCCGCTGGGCGAGCTGCACTCGGTGCCCCCGGAGCCGGTCCTGACCAAAGTGCCGGCGTCGGCCGTCGATGCCGGTGCGGCCGCCGAGGCGACGGCCGTGGTCGGCCACGTCGAGTCGCTGCTCGAGGCCTGGGGGGCCGAGCCGCCCGGCGTCCTGCGCGCCAGCGGGCTCGGCGTGCGCGAGTTGCGGCGGGTCGCCCGGTCGCTCGATGTCGAGGAGTCGGTCGCCGCGCTGGTCGTCGAGGTGGCCGCGGCCGCCGGCCTGGTCGCGGACACCGGCGGCCTGGGCGCTCACTGGCAACCCACGACGGCGTACGACGGGTGGCGCGCGGCCGCGCCCGAGCACCGGTGGCTGGTGCTGGCCCGCAGCTGGTTGACGATGTCTCGCCTGCCCGGGCTGGTTGGCCGGCGCGACGACCGGGACAAGGTGATCGCCGCCCTCGGGCCGGACGTGGAGCGGTCGCTCGCCCCAGAGATCCGCCGGACGGCGCTAGGCGCATTGGCCGAGGTACCGGCCGGGTCGGCACCGGAGCCGGCCTCGCTGGGTGCGCTGCTGTCCTGGCGGGCGCCGCGGCGCGGCGGTCGGCTGCGGGACCTGGCGGTCGAGTGGACGCTGGCCGAGGCCGCGGCGCTCGGCGTCACCGGCCGGGGCGCGCTCTCCGCAGCGGGGAGCGCGCTGCTGACCGACGACGAGGCCGCGGCCGCCGCCGCGTTGGCCGCGGTCCTCCCACCGCCGCTGGACCACGTGCTGCTGCAGGCCGACCTGACCGCGGTGGCGCCGGGTCCGCTGGAGCCGGACCTGGCTCGCGAGCTGGCGCTGGTGGCCGACGTGGAGTCCTCCGGCGGCGCGACCGTGTTCCGGATCAGCGCAGCGAGTGTGCGCCGGGCACTGGACGCCGGGCGGTCCGCCTCCGAGCTACACGAGCTGTTCAAGTCCCGGTCCCGGACTCCGGTGCCGCAGGCGCTGACCTACCTGGTGGACGACGTGGCGCGGCGGCACGGCGTACTGCGGGTCGGCACCGCCACGGCGTACGTCCGCTGTGACGACGACGCGCTGCTCGCCGAGGTGCTGGTGGCGCGCAAGGCGGCGCCGCTGCGGCTGCGCCGGTTGGCACCGACCGTGCTGACCGCGCACGCGTCGGTGGAGAACGTGCTGGATGTGCTGCGCGAGGCCGGGTACGCGCCGGTGGCGGAGTCCCCCGACGGCGCGGTCGTGATCAAGCGGACGACGGCGCATCGCACGGCGGTCCGGCCGCGTCCGCCCCGGCTGGCCGGTGACGCGCCGGTGCCGACCGCGGCCCAGGTGGCGAACTCGGTGCGGGGGCTGCGGGCCGGCGACGAGGCGGCCCGGGCCGCCCGCCGGGCGCCGGTGACCACGTCGGGCGCGGTCTACTCCCCGCACAGCCGCGGCTCGGATGCGCTGGCCGTGCTGCAGCACGCCGCCCTGGACCGCCGGCCGGTGTGGCTGCGCTATGTCAACGCCCAGGGCCAGGCCAGCCACCGCATCGTCGAACCCACCAGCGTGAACGGCGGCTACCTGACGGCGTACGACCATCGCCGCGAGGACACGCTGACCTTCGCGCTGCACCGAGTCACCGGAGTGTCGGAGCTGCTCGGCGACGAGGCACCGTAACCTGGCGCCGTGTCGGCGTGGGGCGCGCCCCGGACCGCGGGTTGCGGGACAATGGATCGCAGGCCGACCGCCGCTGTCGGCCGACGGAATCGAGGAAGGACGCCCGTGACCGACGGACCGCTGATCGTCCAGTCGGACAAGACCCTGCTGCTCGAGGTGGACCACCCGCGCTCCCGCGAGGCCCGGCACGCGATCGCGCCGTTCGCCGAGCTGGAGCGCTCGCCGGAGCACGTGCACACCTACCGGCTGACCCCGCTGGGCCTGTGGAACGCCCGCGCCGCGGGGCACGACGCCGAGCAGGTCATCGACGCGCTGGTGCGCTACTCCCGCTACGCCGTGCCGCACGCCTTGCTGGTCGACGTCACCGACACCATGGACCGCTACGGCCGGCTGCGGCTGGTCAACGACCCGGCGCACGGCCTGGTGCTGGCTTCCCTGGACCGCGCCGTGCTGACCGAGGTGGTGCGGTCGAAGAAGGTCGCGCCGATGCTCGGCGAGCGACTGGACGACGACACCATCGTCATCCATCCATCCGAGCGCGGTCGGCTCAAGCAGGCGCTGCTCAAGCTCGGATGGCCGGCCGAGGATCTGGCCGGGTACGTCGACGGCGAGGCGCACGCGATCGGCCTGCGCGAGGAGGGCTGGTCGCTACGCGACTACCAGCGCGAGGCGGTGGAGAACTTCTTCTCCGGCGGCTCCGGCGCGGTGGTGCTGCCATGCGGCGCCGGCAAGACGATCGTCGGCGCGGCCGCGATGGCCCGGGCCGGGGCGACCACGCTGATCCTGGTGACGAACACCGTGTCCGGGCGGCAGTGGAGGAGCGAGCTGCTGCGACGTACCACGCTGACCGAAGACGAGATCGGCGAGTACTCCGGGGAGCGCAAGGAGATCCGGCCGGTCACCATCGCGACGTACCAGATCATGGCGACCCGGCGGAAGGGCGAGTACACCCACCTGGACCTGTTCGGGGCGCGGGACTGGGGCTTGATCGTGTACGACGAGGTGCACCTGTTGCCGGCGCCGGTGTTCCGGATGACCGCGGACATCCAGTCGCGGCGCCGGCTGGGCCTGACCGCGACGCTGGTGCGCGAGGACGGTCGTGAGGGCGACGTGTTCTCGCTGATCGGGCCGAAGCGGTACGACGCGCCGTGGAAGGACATCGAGTCCCAGGGCTACATCGCGCCGGCCGACTGCACCGAGGTGCGGGTCACGCTGACCGATGCCGAGCGGATGGAGTACGCCACCGCCGAGCCCGAGGACCGCTACCGGGTCGGGGCGACCGCGCGAACCAAGAAGGCGGTGGTACGCCGGCTGGTCGAGCGCCACGGCAGCGACCGGGTGCTGGTGATCGGCGCCTACCTGGAGCAGATCGACGAACTCGGCGAGATGCTCGACTGCCCGGTGATCCAAGGCTCGACCCGCAACGCCGAGCGGGAACGGCTCTACGAGGCGTTCCGGTCCGGCGAGATCACGACCTTGGTGGTCTCGAAGGTGGCGAACTTCTCCATCGACCTGCCGGAGGCGGCGGTCGCCATCCAGGTCTCGGGGACGTTCGGGTCACGGCAGGAGGAGGCGCAGCGGCTGGGTCGGGTGCTGCGGCCCAAGGTCGACGGCCGGCCGGCACACTTCTACACGGTCGTCTCGCGCGACACCCTGGACCAGGACTACGCCGCGCACCGGCAGCGGTTCTTGGCCGAGCAGGGGTACGCCTACACGATCATCGACGCCGACGAGGTGCTGGAGAGCGGCTGATGGTCAACCGGCCGTCGGCACGAGTTCGGTCGGTACCACCCGGACCGGGAACGGTCGCTCGGCGAGGTAGGGCTGCGCACCGCAGACGTCGGCTACCTCGACGTACCGCCGGTCGACGAGGTCCCAGGCGCGCAGCGACGGGACCACTGGGTCCAGCACCCAGTACGACCCGACGCCCATCTCCTCATACAGCGCCCGCTTGAGCACCAGATCGGTGGAGCGGGTGCTGCGCGAGAGCACCTCGACCACGAGGGCCGGCGGCGCTCCCTCCAGGCGTGCCGGACCCACCGAGGACGCCGGCGCGACGGACAGGTCGGGCTGCAGCTCTCGGTGCGCCGAGGTTCGTACGGCGACCGGTCCGGGCAGGAGTCGCAGGTGTGCCGGTAACGCCGCCTCCAACACCTTGGCCAGTTGATAGGCGGCGATCTGGTGCCGCGGCCCCGGTGGTGGCGTCACCAGCAGCGCGCCGTCGACGAGTTCGTACCGCAAGCCGTCGTCGGGCAGCGCCGCCAGGTCCTCGACCGTCCAGGCGCCGTCGGGGGCGGTCGTGAGCATGCTGGCCATGGTCCTCCTCCGTTTGACACCTGCCCAGAATCCAGCGGTACGGCGACACTTTCCCGCCGCCGTCCACAGCCGCGGCCGATCGGCGAGGCCGCCGCCGCCAGCCTGTGGACGGCGGCGGGAACGGTCGGCACCTGCGGCTAGCGTCCGCCGTGGTTAGGTCGCCATCCCGGCGGCCGTCCTCTTGGAGGTGGTCATGTCCGGTATCAGGGTCACGCCCGAGCAGTTGCAGACGCTGTCGGGTCGGGTGGGCGCAGGGTCGGCGTCGATCGAGACCGAGCTGCGCGGGCTGTCGTCCTCGCTGGCACCGCTGGGCTCCGACTGGGCGGGGATGGCGCAGGCGCGGTTTCTGCAGCTGTGGGCCGAATGGCAGCGCAGCGCCGAAGGCCTGCATGCCGCCCTCACCGGCATCAGCCAGATGCTGCAGCAGGCGGGCGCGTCCTACGCCGATGCGGAGCAGGCCATCGCGAGCAGCTTCGGTCGGATGTAGGAACCGGTCGGGCGTCCGACATCCGCCGTGTTGGCCGCCGGACGAGACGGGCCCGGCCCGGCCCAGTGTGGCGTTCCTTAACGCTCGTTCATCGTGCATTTCTTAGATTCGCTGATCTCCCCTTGCTTCCGGCACATCTTCCGGTACAGTCTAGTCTGTGCCATGAGCAACACCGAGGAAATCCGGGAGAACCGACTTCGACGAATGGCAGCACGACAAAGTCTGACCCTTGCCAAGAGGGCGCGCGAGCCCACTCGTCCGCCCTCCGCCCGTTGACCAGCGCCAATACATAGGGTCGGGCTAACGTGTCAGAGGGCCGCCCTTGCGGTTCGGTTCTGTGCCAGGCTTTGATGGTATTCGAGTGCTTCCGGCATCTCGTCGTACTGCAGCAAGTCCCCGGTGAGTGCGAGCAAGTGTTCCTTGACCTCGTGCGGCGTCGCGTAGAAGAACTCCCGCCGCTGGTTCACTCGGTTGACGCGCCGCTCGGACAAGCAAGCATGCATCTTGGCCTCGATGCCGACAGCGTCCTCGGAGAAGAAAAGGGCGTGGACATCGAACTTGAACGGCACCGAGGCGTCACCGAGTTCGCGTACCCGGTCTAGCGGGTCTAGGCGGCGAGTCATGCCCACCTTCACCATCTGCTTCCCGAACGCGCCGACGTTAGAGATCACGTAGACGTATCCGGCCCGGACGTTTGCCGCGCGATAATCAACCGCCTGGATCTTTTGCTCAATCTCCGCGAGCTGCTCTTGATACCGGACTGCACCGTCCCGATCACCTTTCGCAGCAAGGGCGGCTAGCATGTTCTCGTAGTGCTGACGCTGCTTGTCGAGCCGGAGGCGCTCGCGTTCGAGTTCCTGTTCGACGCGGCGTTCCTCACGCAGCCGGTCCCTCTCCACACGCTCCCGCTCCTTCTGCTCCGCGAGCTGCTCCTGGTGATCGGCAGTCAGTTCTAGCTCCTGAATCCGGAGTTGGTGGTAGGCGTCGGCTATCCGAATGTCCATGGTCTTGCCGAGACGGACAATGGTCGCCGCCACCTTGGTCAGCCGGTCCACCGCGGAGTCGAGCTTGTAGGGCTTCAGGCTGCGAACCAGATTGTCTGCCTCCGCGTTGTAGGCGCGCAGCATCAACTTCGAGAAGTCCCGCACCATGGCTTGGCCTTGCACCCGAGAGCCATTGACGGTCCACCCTGTGGCAGCCAGGACGGCGCCGCCGTCACGTCGGGTCATGGTCCTGATCCGGTCCTGCACCTGGGCGAGCCTGGCTTGGTAGGCGACCGCGTCGGTAAGGGGATGCCGATAGCGATAGATGCCGACCTCCTGCAGCAGCGCCGTCTCCTCTGTCACGACGATGAGCTGCTGCAGCTCGTGAAGCCTCTCCTCAAGCCGAGCCTTCTGCGCCTCGGCCACCGTGATGTCGTGCCGCCGATGCTCCGCTGCCTCCTGCGCCTGCCTGTCCAGCGCGACCGCGTGCTCCCGGCTCTGCCGTTGCAGCGCTGCCGTCTGTTCGGCGATCTCGCTGGTCAGGTCGACTTGGCGTCGCTCCAGTTCCATCGCGGACAGCATGCCGAGACGGGCCATCTCGGTGCGCAGTCGGTCGTTTTCGCCTTGGCATGCGCCCATTTCGATCTTGAGTTGTCCCACTTCGGCCGCCAGATCCCGAGCCCTGCCTCGGGCGCCGAACAGCGGAATCTCGACCTCGCCCAGCGGGTTCTGGCGGCCACGGCCGGTCCCATTCGCAGCAGTCGCCGGCTGCTCCACGCCAGCAGCAGCTCGTTGGACCGGAGTCGCTGCGAGATCGAGCGCGGCAGCAGCTACCTCCACCCACACTTGCCACCCTGCGGGCGGGGCGCCCCACGCGGGGTCCGGCCGCCAGCCGAGCGGCGGCACCCAGCCAATGGGCGGCGCTGGCCAGTTCGGCGGGGGGTTGAAACGAACAGTCATTTATCCGTCCCGGGGTGCAGCGGCACGCTGCAGCCGCGACAGCGGCTGTTAGTCAGGCTGAGCCGAGGATGGGTTGTGGCGGCGCCGGCTGGAGCAGCGACCGCTTGTAGATCCACTTCTCGCCCACGGTGGAACGCCGAAACCGAGTGGGAACGGCGGTTCCCCACTGCCCGGGGGCATTTGGGCGTTAGCAGTGCGGACATGGCGCGCTCCGTTGATCGGAGAGATGACGTCCATGTCCGTCGTCACGTCCCACACAACACTTGATCTGCGACCGGCTCTACAGCAGCGTGTGAGTACCGGCCGGGCGACCTATCGGCGGCGCAAGGCCGGGGTGCCAGCCAACACATCGTGAACTAAGGCCCACCGACTCGAAGACCACCATCGCAGGGCGATCCGATCATCAAGGTCCGGGGCGCACTGCGGCGGTCGGACGGCGTGTTCTACCCCGAGGAGTTCACTCAGCGGCTCAAGCAGCCCGAGGACAGGGCACAGGTCGTCCTGAACGAACTGACCATCGATGGCCGAGTGGTGCTCTCCCCCGACATCGACGGGGATGAGCGGTACGAGCTGGCGGTCGACGGCCATGCCCTCGCCGGAGCCACCGCTCGACAGCCGGTCACGCGAGATACAGCACAACGGGCACTGGACGGGTTCCTGGCACGCGTCGAGGAGATCAACGCCAACCCGCTGGCGGAGTGGGGCGCCCGCAAGCTGGTCCTCTTCGGTAGCTTCCTTGATCCCAATATCGAGCGGGTGGGTGACGTCGACCTCGCGGTCGAGATGGTTCCCCTACACCAACTGACCAAGGAACAGTTTGACGCCGTCATGCGCCGCTGGATACACGGTCGTCGGCGGGTCCAACCGGGTGAGCCCATGCTGCAGTTCGATGTGATGCCGTTCCTCAAGGGCAGAAATCGGTCCTGAGGCTCCTCGAACTCGACGGAGAGCACGTCGTATTACTGGGCAAATTGGCCACATAGGACCATAAGACCATAAGTCGATCTCCGAGTTTGCCTGACGCGGCAGAGGTCATGGCAGCCCGACCAGTAGTGCCGTCCGGGGCTGGATGGTTACGCCAATCGGCGGTACCGCCGCCAGTTTGCCGGCGTGACAGTGGGCGGAGATGCAGGCGTCGATGGAGATTTGTGAAAAGGAGTTGCCGGGCTGCCGGCTTCGATCCTGACGGTGGAGACAAGCATGACTGCCCAGGTGGAAACTTGCGTTCTTATGCCCCGTGCCAACTACCAGCAGACAGGAGATCATTATGGCAAACAAGATAGTGAAATGTTCAGGCGGCCCCCGGCACGGGGACATTCTCAGGATCCCGGTGAGCGTGTCTTCTTGGGACCTGTTCGCCGAAGGGCGGTACGTCCGGTACGTCGTCACAGACGAGGCCGTCGAACACCCCGAGCACGGCCCGATGCTTATCTTGGCACATCACGAGATCACGGCATGACCCGTGTCCTGTGACCGCTAGCCCGCTCTCCGGCGAGGCCCTCGTGGCCTGGGTAACCGGCTTCTTCGAGACTTCCGGAACTCGTGCAGCGAGTCGCCTTCGCCGGCCAGGTCGACCGGGTCACGAACGTCGCGACCGTCGAGCGAGTGCTTGACGGAATATGGATCGAGGCAGGAAGTATCAGAGCGCCTATCTCGGATCTGTAAGAGATTGACCGTTCCCCCGGGCCACAACGGGAACCCTGTCCTCCAGGCTGCAAGGTCGGGTGCGGTGGCGGACGATGTGGCCTAGGGAATCGGCCACCTCGGCGCCTCCGATTACGGCCGCATCGAGCGAGGCAACTCCCGGTCTGACACTTCGGTCAGCCAAGCACGTCAACCTGGGTCGTCGGCGCTGGCCCCGCTGGCCGGGACCGTGCTCGGGGTTGGCCGCCCAGCCGGCTTCAATGAGGTCGCCGTAGCGGCGCCGGTAGGTGGCCAGCAGCTCGTCGTCCAGCTCGTCGTCGCCGGTGTCGCGGCCGACGACACGGACCGCCTTCCGCCTCCGCCCGGCCGCGCTCCTCATATGCTCAGCGTGTGACCCCATATGCTCAGCGTGTGACCCCGATCGACGTGCTGATGGATGCACGACCGAGCCTCAAGGTGCGGCATTCGCTGGGGCGAGCTGCGATGGGCCGACTCGGGGGGTAGAACCCGGATGAGTAAGCGCGACCTCAGTGAAGCGGACATCTGCGCGAAGTTCATCACGCCCCATGTGGAGAACGCGGGCTGGGACGACGCGACCCAGATTCGACGCGAGGTGCACTTCACCAAGGGACAGATCCATGTCCGCGGAAAGATGGTCACCCGTGGCAAATCCAAGTTTGCGGACTACGTCCTCTACTACAAGCCGAACATCCCCATCGCGATTATCGAGGCGAAAGAGAACAATCACGCCGTCGGTGACGGGATGCAGCAGGCCCTCGAATACGCCGAGGTCCTGAACATCCCCTTTGTCTTCTCCTCTAACGGGGATGGCTTCGTGTTCCACGACCGCACCGGCACCTTGCCGTCGGTCGAGACCACCTTGCCGCTGGAGAGCTTCCCCTCTCCGGCCCGGCTGTGGTCGATCTACCGCGGGTGGAAGGGGCTTTCCGCTGATCAGGAACACGTGGTGCTCCAGGACTACTTCGACGACGGCAGCGAGCGGCAGCCGCGGTACTACCAGCGCAACGCCATCAACGCGGCCACCGAGGCGATCGCCAAGGGCCAGAACCGCCTCCTCTTGGTGATGGCCACCGGCACCGGCAAGACCTACACGGCGTTTCAGATCATCTGGCGGCTCTGGAAGGCCGACCGGAAGAAGCGGGTGCTGTACCTCGCCGATCGCAACATCCTCATCGACCAAACCATGGTCAACGACTTCCGCCCATTCGGCCCCGCCATGGCGAAGCTGAACCCGGCGCCCAGGACGATCGAGAGCGCGGACGGCACGACCAATCAGATCGCCAACGCGCTCGACCGGCAGCGGCGGATCGACCCGTCGTACGAGATCTACCTCGGCCTGTACCAGGCGATCACCGGTCCCGAGGAGCGACAGAAGCTGTTCCGCGAGTTCTCGCCCGGGTTCTTCGACCTGATCGTCATCGACGAGTGCCACCGCGGCAGCGCAGCCGACGATGCGGCCTGGCGGGAGATCCTCGACTACTTCTCCTCGGCGACCCAGATCGGCATGACCGCCACGCCGAAGGAGACCAAGTACGTCTCCAACATCCACTACTTCGGCGAGCCCGTGTACACCTATTCGCTGAAGCAGGGTATCCAGGACGGGTTCCTCGCGCCGTACAAGGTCATCAACGTGCACATCGATGTCGACGTCGACGGGTACCGGCCACGTCAGGGCGCCACCGACGTCGACGGGGAACTGATTCCCGATCACATCTACAACCAGAAGGATTTCGACCGCACCTTGGTCATCGACGACCGCACGAAGCTGGTTGCGAAACGGGTCACCGAGTTCCTCAAAGAGACGGACCAGCGCTTCCAGAAGACGATCCTGTTCTGCGTCGATCAGGAGCATGCGGCGCGGATGCGGAAGGCACTCGTCAACGAGAACGCAGACCTTTTCACCGCGAACCGTCGCTATGTGATGCGCATCACCGGCGCGGACAAGGAAGGGCAGGATCAACTCGGCAACTTCATCGACCCGGAGTCGACGTATCCGGTGCTGGTGACCACGTCACGACTGCTCTCGACCGGCGTCGACGCGCAGACCTGTCGGCTGATCGTGCTCGACCGTCCCGTCGGTTCGGTGACGGAGTTCAAGCAGATTCTGGGCCGGGGCACGCGTATCCATGAGGACACCAACAAGCTGTACTTCACGCTGATGGACTTCCGCGGGGCGACCAGTCACTTTGCCGATCCCGACTTCGACGGCGAGCCGGTGCAGATCTACGACCCCGACGACGACGATCCGATCGTGCCTCCGACCGATGACGAGGAGATCCCAGACGACGAAATCATCATCGACGGCGGCAACGACATCTCGATCAACGAGAACGAGCGGCTGAGTCGCAAGCTGTACGTCAACGGTGTGCTGGTGACCATCATCGCGGAGCGGGTGAAGTACCTCGACGCCGACGGGACGTTGATCACCGAGAGCCTGCGGGACTATTCGAGGAAGGCGGTGGTAGGCCACTTCGCCTCGCTCGACATGTTTCTCCGCCGCTGGAAGGGCGCCGACCGCAAGCAGGCGATCATCGACGAGCTTGAAGCCGAAGGACTGCGGATCGAGCCGCTCGCCGACGAGGTCAATCCGAACCTCGATCCCTTCGACCTCATCTGCCATGTCGCCTATGGCCGCCCTGCGCTGAGCCGCCGCGATCGGGCGGCCAACGTGCGCAAGCGCGACGTCTTCTCGAAGTACGGGCCACAGGCCCGAGCTGTACTTAACGCACTCCTGACCAAGTACCAGGACGACGGCCTCATCGATCTCAGCGACCCGCGCGTCCTGCAGCTCGCGCCGATCGATACGTTCGGGACTCCGGTCGAGCTGATCCGCCAGTTCGGTTCACGCGCCGGCTTCGAGCAGGCCGCTCACGAATTGCAGGATGCACTCTATGAGAGCGCGTAGCACATGAGGAGAGCGCCCACCACATGAGCGTCAGAGCGACGGTCAAAGGGATCCAGGACATCATGCGGCAGGACGTGGGCGTCGACGGCGACGCGCAACGGATTTCGCAGTTGTGCTGGATGTTCTTTCTCAAGATCCTTGATGACCAGGATCAGGAGTTCGAGCTGATGCAGCGCGGCTACACCTCGCCGCTGCCAGTGGACCTGCGCTGGGGGGCGTGGGCTGCAGACCCCGAGGGGATGACCGGAAACACTCTGCTTGACTTCATCAACGACGAGCTGTTTCCGAGCCTGAAGGAACTCCCGATCGTCGGAGCAAACAAGCACCGTCGTCGCGTTGTGCGGAGTGTGTTCGAGGACGCCTACAACTACATGAAGTCGGGATACCTGCTCCGGCAGGTGGTCAACAAGATCAACGAGGTCGATTTCAACAACCTGGCTGAGAGACAGCACTTCGGCGACGTGTATGAGCAGGTGCTCAACGACCTGCAGAGTGCTGGGAACGCGGGGGAGTACTACACGCCGCGGGCCGTGACGGCGTTCATGGCGGACCGCATCGACCCGAAGCCCGGCGAGATCATCCTGGACCCCGCGTGTGGGACCGGCGGCTTCCTCACCTGCGCGATGCGGCACATGCGCGACCGGTACATCAAGACGCCGCAGGACGAGGAGCTGATGCAGGACTCCCTGCGAGCGGCGGAGAAGAAGCCGCTTCCCCACATGCTCTGCACGACGAACATGCTGTTGCACAACGTCGAGGACCCGAGCTTCGTCCGCCACGACAACACGCTCGCGACGCCGTACATCAGCTACGGCGCGGGTGACCGGGTCGACATCGTGCTCACCAACCCACCGTTCGGCGGCAAGGAAGGCAAAGACGCGCAGACTCGCTTCGCCTACAAGACGCGCGCGACACAGATCCTCTTCCTCCAGCACGTCATCGACAGCCTCAAACCCGGTGGGCGGTGTGGCATGGTGTTGGATGAAGGCGTGCTCTTTCGCATCAACGAGCTCGCCTTCGTGCAAACCAAGCGCAAGCTCGTCGACGCGTGCGACCTGTGGTGCATCGTCAGTCTGCCGCAGGGTGTGTTCACGGCCGCGGGAGGGAGCAGCAAGACGGACCTGCTCTTCTTCACCAAGGGTCAACCGACCGAGCGCATCTGGTACTATGACCTGTCGGATGTGAAAGTCGGGAAAAAGACGCCGCTCACTCTGAACAGGTTCGAGGAGTTCCTCCGGCTGCTGCCTGAGCGTGCCGACAGCGAGCGCAGTTGGACGGTGACGCGCAAAGAGATCGACGACAATGGCCTCGACCTCAAAGCCGTGAACCCTCACGCGCCGGACAATGAAGATAAACGGACGCCGGAGGAACTGCTCGCGTTGATCGAAGCGAAAGGCCGGGAAGTTGCCGAAGCACTGGCGGCGCTGCGAGGCGGGGGTGATGCCCAATAAGAGGTAACCATGTCAACCTTCAAGTGCCACGTCTGCGGCAGCGAGGCCGCCAGGAACGAGTTTGTGAGCGAA
>Ga0097691_1001363_pt1 | contig 18135 bp, 11 predicted proteins | sample NGESurdeep072012_8_FD_72858 | JGI IMG/M metagenome (GOLD analysis project Ga0097691, IMG submission 72858) | Arctic peat soil microbial communities from Barrow, Alaska - NGEE Surface sample 210-1 deep-072012 | ecosystem: Environmental > Terrestrial > Soil > Wetlands > Peat ... | reverse complement strand
CAACCCTGCGAGGTGAGCTCGTACTCGAACGCCGGGCCCAGGTCGGCCAGAGCCCCGATGGCACTCAGCAGACGCGTGACGTGCTCCTGGGTGTTGGCCAGGCCGACGCTGGCGCGCACGGCGGTCGCGGCGGAGTCGCCGCCACGCGGGTCATCCAGTAGGGCGTCAACCAGCAGGTGGGCGCAGAACTTACCGTCACGTACGCCGATGCCGTACTCCGCCGAGAGGGCGGCGGACACGAGCGACGAGTCGAGGCCGTCGATGGTGAACGTGGCGACGCCGACCCGTTCGTGTTCGGGCCCGAAGATCGAGTACGTGGTCACGCCCTCGATCGCTGCGAGCCCGCAGCGCAGACGGCCGGCGAGGGCGTCCTCATACGCCTCGATGGCATCGCGGTGGGTCTCGAAAGCGGCGCAGGCGGCGGCGATCGCGATGGCGCCGATGACGTTGGGGCTGCCGGCCTCGTGCCGGGCCGCCCCGCGGGTCCACTCGGTCTGACTGCTGGTGACCTTCTCGGTCGCCCCGCCACCACGCAGGTAGGGGGCGGCGTCGTTCAGCCAGTCGGCGCGCCCGGCCAGCACGCCGGCGCCGAACGGGGCGTAGAGCTTGTGGCCCGAGAAGGCCACGTAGTCGACCCCGAGCGTCTCGATGTCGATCTGCTTGTGGGGAGCGAGCTGGGCCGCGTCCAGGACGACCCGCGCGCCATACCGCTTGGCAATGCTCACGATCGACTCGATCGGCCACAGCTCGCCGGTGACGTTCGAGGCGCCGGTGACGACGACGAGGCGCGGTCCTTCGCGGGTCCCGGCGGATTCGCGAAGGGCATCCTCGAGCGAGGTCAAGGCGCCCTGCACGCTGTCAGGGACAGGGATCCGGACCGTGTGCGCCGGGTTCCAGGCCAGCAGGGCCGCGTGGTGCTCGGACTCGAAGACAAAGGTGGTCGTCTCGATGGGCAGGCTGCGCGCCAGCAGATTCAGGGAGTCGGTGCAGTTGCGGGTGAAGATGACCAGGTCATCCGGGCGCGCCCCCACGAAGTCATGGACCTGGGTACGAGCCTCCTCGTACCACCCGCTGGTGATGCGAGAGGCATAGCCGTTGCCCCGGTGCACGGAGGAGTACGTGCGCAGGGCGATGTCGACGGCAGCCTTGACCGACTCCAGGGCCGGCGTCGATGCGGCGTGGTCGAAGTTCGCGTAGTCCACGACCGTGCGGTGCAGCGTCGGGGTGCCGAGGTTCTCCGACACCGTCCTCGGAGGCCTGACGAACGCCGTGGTGATCTGGTCTGGTACGGCATGCAGGTGGTTCCGGGCCGGCGTTCGCGTCGGGGGGTTCTCCTGCCGCGGGTGGTGCGTCTGGCGGCTGATGGTGGCGATCGACATATGGCTCAGCTCCTGCAGAGACCTGTGGACCTTCGGCGGGAGTGTGCCGCATGGTCCGCGCTTGCCGACCCGCTAGCTGCGGCTCGGCCGGGTCGTCACCCGGAGCACCCCACCGCGGAGGAGGGTTGCCGACCAGCAAGCCGGGGCTGAACACTGGCACTCGTGACCTGGTTACGAAGATAGCCGCCGTCACATCGCGGTGCCCAGCCCTTGGGCTCTTCTTTTCGCCATGTGAGACGGTGCCCGGGTTTGCCATACGCCGGGGTCCGGGAGTCGTGATGCGCAGCGATCTGGTGCGCCTGGAGCGCGTGTGGCACGTGATACTGGAGTGTCTTTCCCGTAACCTTCCCATTGTGGCGATTCGTACGTCTTCCCCCGCCGCGCGTCCGAAGTCGGCAGGACGCGCCAATCCCTCACGCGCGGCCAGCGGACGCAACGGTCAGGCTGCACGGCGCAAACCCGCGGCCCGACCCTCGAGGTCCAGGGCCAAGGCCAACCGTGGCGGCCTGCCGCTGCCGTTGAGGGCGATCCGCGGCACCTGGATGGGCATGGCCCACGTTGCCGGCGGCACCGTACGCCGGATCGGGCACAGTGCCCGCGACCTCGAGCCGGAACACCGTCGCGATGGCATCGGCTTCTTCCTGCTCGGACTGGCCGTCGTCGTGGCCGCCCGCGAATGGTGGGGGCTCAGGGGTATGGCCGGCGACGTCATCCATGCCGTTGTCGCCGGGACCTTCGGCAAGGTCGCCTACGTCGTCCCGATCGCGCTGCTGCTGTTCGGTATCCGACTGCTGCGCGCACCCGGGGACCAGTCATCCACCAACCGCCTCACCATCGGCACGACGGCAGTGACCTTCGCCACAGCCGGTCTGGTCCACATCTCCGCGGGCCTGCCGAGCCCGCCCGACGGTGCTCTCCGGATGCGCGACGCCGGCGGCATCATCGGCTTCCTGGCCTCGAGCCCGGTCGTTGCCGCCATCAGGGTCTGGGGGGCTGTGCCACTGCTGTTGCTGCTTGGAGCCTTCGGGGTCCTCGTCATGACGGCAACACCTGTCCACATGATTCCTGAGCGTCTGCGCGAGCTGCGTGACCGGTTGCTGCGCCGTCCCCCGGGAGACCAGGCCTCGGCCGACGCCGGCAACCCGGAGGCCAACGGCAAGCGGCGCCGGCGTCCGGGACCCCTGGGCGAGGGACCGTTCGATGGTGATGAGGCGTTTCGGCAGGCCGCCATCGTGGCCCGAGCCAAGGCTGCTGCGGTCTTCCGGCCCGGAGAGAAGCGGCCGACCGCGCCCGGCGTCCTCGCACCCGACGGCGGCTTGGGCGCAGCCGGCACTGCCTCACAGGCGGGAGATGTCCCCGCGATCAGGACCACCCTCGAGCCACCGCCGACGACGCCGATGCCGCAACGGGTCGAACAGCTCGCGCTCGCCGGCGACATCACGTACACGCTGCCCGACAACGCGTTGCTCGAGGCCGGTCGTCCCCACAAGCTGCGCAGTGCCGCCAACGACCACGTGGTCGATGTCCTGACCGAGGTGCTCGACCAGTTCGAGATCGACGCCCAGGTCACCGGCTTCAGCCGCGGCCCGACGGTCACGCGCTACGAGATCGAGCTCGGTTCCGGCACAAAGGTCGAACGCGTCACCGCGCTCTCCAGGAACATCGCGTATGCCGTTGCCTCCGCTGACGTGCGCATTCTCAGCCCGATCCCCGGCAAGTCCGCCATCGGCATCGAGATCCCCAATGCCGACCGCGAGAAGGTCAGCCTCGGCGACGTCCTGCGCAGCCAAGCCGCACGTGGCAACGCTCACCCGATGGTCGTGGGGGTCGGCAAGGACGTCGAGGGCGGCTATGTCATCGCCAACCTCGCCAAGATGCCGCACCTGCTCGTGGCGGGGGCCACGGGCTCCGGCAAGTCCAGCTTCGTCAACTCGATGATCACCTCGATCCTGATGCGCTCGACGCCGGATGAGGTGCGCATGATCCTGGTGGATCCCAAGCGGGTTGAGCTGACCGGATACGAGGGGATTCCACACCTCATCACGCCGATCATCACCAACCCGAAGAAGGCCGCCGAGGCGCTGCAGTGGGTGGTTCGCGAGATGGAGATCCGCTACGACGACCTCGCGGCGTACGGGTTCAAGCACCTCGACGACTTCAACAAGGCGGTCAGGGCCGGCAAGATCAAGCCGCTGCCCGGCTCCGAGCGGGTCATCCACCCCTACCCGTACCTCTTGATCATCGTCGACGAGCTCGCCGACCTGATGATGGTCGCTCCGCGTGATGTCGAGGACTCCGTCGTCCGCATCACCCAGCTCGCGCGGGCGGCCGGCATACACCTCGTCCTGGCCACGCAGCGTCCCTCGGTCGATGTCGTCACCGGGCTGATCAAGGCCAATGTCCCCTCGCGGATGGCGTTCGCGACCTCCTCGCTGACCGACTCCCGGGTCGTCCTGGACCAGGCCGGTGCCGAGAAGCTCATCGGTCAAGGTGACGCGCTGTTCCTGCCGATGGGCTCCTCCAAGCCGATGCGCGTGCAAGGTGCCTGGGTCACCGAGTCAGAGATCCAGGCGGTCGTCAAGCACGTCAAGAGCCAGCTCAAGCCGACCTATCGGGACGACGTCATCGTGGCCGCGGCGAAGAAGGTGGTCGAGGACGACATCGGCAACGACCTGGACCTGCTGCTGCAGGCCACCGAGCTCGTCATCACGACCCAGTTCGGCTCAACCTCGATGCTGCAGCGCAAGCTGCGGGTCGGCTTCGCCAAGGCCGGCCGGCTGATGGACCTGCTGGAGTCTCGTGGCGTCGTGGGTCCCTCGGAGGGCTCGAAGGCCCGCGACGTCCTGGTCAAGTCGGACGACCTGCCGACCACTCTCGCCCTGATGCGCGGCGAGGAGGTCCCTGACCCAGACCCCGTCTATGACGGTGAGGCGGTGCCGGCTGTTGACCTCGTCCAGAATGTGAGCAACAGCGCCCCCGGGCTGGTCGCCAGAGCGCCGTTGGGTGGCCCGACCCGCGACTCGCTGGCACCGGAGGGATACGAAGAGGTCGAGGACGAGGGCGGCGAGGACGCGTGGTCCCTCACCCGGAATGGTCAGCGCGACGACTACTGACCGCGTCGCCCCTCGGCTCCGTTGCCACAGCCTGCCTCAGGTTCCTTCTGGCGCACATGGCCATTGCGGTCAGACCATGAAGCGATAGCCGATGCCCGGTTCATTGACGAGGTATCGCGGATGGCCTGGATCGGGTTCGAGCTTGCGGCGCAGCTGGTTGGCATACACGCGTAGATAGTTGGACTCACGACCGTATGACGGCCCCCAGGCAGCGCGCAGCAGCTCTGTGTGGGTGACCAGATGGCCCGGTGTCGCAGCAAGTGCTGCCAACAACCGCCATTCGGTGGGTGTCAGACGGACCTCTCACTCATCGCGCGTGGCGCGATAGTTGGCGAAGTCCAGGACGAAGTCGGGAGTCTGCACCGAGGGGATCGCCTCGGCCGTGGTCTCCTTACGGCGCGCGGCGGCCCGCACCCTGGCCAGGAACTCGTCCATGCCGAATGGTTTCGTGACGTAGTCATCCGCGCCGGCGTCGAGCGCCTCGACCTTGTCGTCCGAGTCCTGCCGCGCCGACAGGACGATCACTGGGACGACGGAGGTCGCCCGGATCTGGCGCAGAACATCGACGCCGTCCATGTCCGGCAGGCCAAGGTCAAGAACGACCACGTCCGGGGGTCGCTCCTCCACGATCTGCAGGGCGGAGCGCCCGTCACCGGCGGACTCCACCTCAAAGTCGCGGGCCCGCAGGTTGATCGTGAGGGTGCGCACGATGCTCGGCTCATCATCGACAACCAGGACGAAGGTCATCAGCTGCTGTCTCCTTGCACGGGTGGTGGATCATGGCAGCGCGCTCGCCAAGGGTAGATCGATGACCATTGTCAACCCTCCGCCCGGAGTGTCCTCAGCGGTCAGTGTGCCGTCCATCGCCTCAGTGAGCCCGCGGGCAACCGCGAGTCCCAGCCCGACTCCCTCACCGCGTGGTGCATCACCGAAACGCTGGAAGGGCGCGAAGATCTGGTCTTTGAGCGCGTCCGGGACGCCCATGCCACGGTCGACGACTCGTATCTGGATCCGGCTGCGAGTGCCGCTGCCACCGATGACCACCTCTTGGCGCCCGGGGGAGTGCTTCAGCGCGTTCTCCAGGAGGTTGGCAAGCACTCTGTCGAGAAGACCCGCGTCCGCTCTGAACAACGGCAGGTCTTCGGGGAACCAGGCGCGGACCCTGATTCCCTGGTCGCCCAGTGCTGCGACAGAGGCGGCTACCACGTCCTGCAGGTGGAGCTCCTGGACGTGCGTCGAGACGGTTCCGGTCTGCAGACGGGACATGTCGAGCAGGTTTCCCACCATGGCGTTGAGGCGATCGGCTGACTCCTCGATGGACTCGAGCATGTCGGCCTCGTCGGTGGGGGACCACGTGATGTCGCTCTGCCGCAAGCTGGAGACGGCGGCCTTGATGCCGGCCAGCGGGGTTCGCAGGTCGTGCGAGACGGCAGCGAGCAAGGCCGTGCGCGTGCGGTTGTCCTTGGCGAGGCTGGTCGCGGCGTGGGCTTCTCGGGCCAGCGCCTCGCGGCTCAGGATCGCCGACGCGTGCGTTGCGAAGGCCGAGACCAGGCGCCGCTCGTCGGCCCCGATGACCGGTCCGCTGAGCACCAGCTCGGTCATATCGTCCAGGGGTGCCCGGACCGAGGCGCCTCGTACGTCGTTGAGATCGAAGGGGCCGGAGCTCGCCAGGATCGTCCAAGGGGCGTGAACCGAGTCACGCCGGACGATGGCCGCTGCGCGCATGCTGAACGTGTCCCGTGCCTGGTCAAGGAGCGTCGGCAGCTGGTCCTCGGCACCCAGGAGGGACTGTGCAAGCTGCAGCAGGATGCGCGACTCCCGCTGGGCCGCAACGGCTTGAGCTTCACGTCGCGCGCTCAGATGGACCGCAGAGGCCACCGACGCCGCCACCAGCAAGAAGACGATGAGTGCAGCTGCGTTCTGTGGGTCCTCGATCGTGAAGGTGTGGATCGGCGGAGTGAAGTAGTAGTTCAGAGCGAGGCTGCTTGCCAGGGCACAGAACAGCGCTGGCAACAGCCCGCCAACGAGGGCGCAGCCCACTGTCAGAGCCAGGAACGCCAGCATGTCCAAAGGGAGGTCATGGTGCTGGCGGGTCGCCACGAGGAGCAATGTCAAGAGTGCGGGACCCGCCGTGGCAGTGACCCAGCCGACGGCAGCTCTCTTCATGCCGACAGCGTTGCGGGGAGCCTTGTTCAGGCCCTTTCGGGCGTAGTCGTGGGTCACCAGGTGTACGTCGATGTCACCGGAACCGGCGACCACCGCCTCTCCTACTCCGGGGGCCAACAAGGACTGCAAGCGCCCCCGGCGGCTGACCCCGAGCACGATCTGGGTCGCGTTGACGCCTCGGGCGAAGTCGAGGATGGCCTGGGCAACGTCGTCGCCGCTGACAGAGTGGAAAGTCCCGCCGAGCTCGGCGGCGAGCTTGCGTTGTGCGGCAATCGAGGTGGGGTCGGAGCCGACCAGGCCGTCGGACTGGGCGATATGGGTTGCCAGCAGCTCGCCTCCTGCCCCTCGTGAGGCGATCTGGGCGGCACGCCGTAGCAGTGTCTCTCCCTCAGGACGGCCGTTCAGGGCCACCACGATCCGCTCGCGCGTTGGCCACGGCGCCGAGATTCCCTGATCCTGGCGGTACCGTTCCAGAGCCTCGTCCACCCGGTCGGCCAGCCACAGCAGCGCCAGCTCGCGCAGCGCCGACAGGTTGCCCGGACGGAAGTAGTTGGATAGCGCTGCGTCCACGTTGCCAGCGGGGTAGATGTGGCCGTGTGCCATCCGCCGCCGCAGCGCCTCGGGCGTCATGTCGACCAGCTCGATCTGGTCGGCTGCGCGCACCACGTCGTCGGGTACGGTCTCGCGTTGCTTCACGCCGGTGATGGACTCGACCACGTCGTTGAGGGACTCGAGATGCTGGATGTTGACCGTTGAGATCACATCGATGCCGGCGTCCAGCAGCTCGTTCATGTCCTCCCACCGCTTGGCATTGCGCGAGCCCGGCACGTTGGTGTGGGCCAGCTCGTCGATGAGCGCGACCTGAGGCGCGCGGGCCAGCACCGCATCGAGGTCGAGCTCGGGGAACGACGTTCCGCGATACTCGATCTCTTTCAACGGAACGGTTTCCAGGCCCTCGATCTGGGCCGCTGTATAAGCGCGCCCATGCGTTTCGCAGATGCCGACGACGACATCAGTGCCCCGTTCGACGCGCCGATGAGCCTCGCCGAGCATGGCGACGGTCTTGCCCACGCCGGGTGCGGCGCCCAGATAGATCCGCAGTAGTCCCCGTGCCATGGTCCGATTCTGGCCTGTTTGTCGGTGCGACGCGCACCTGTGGCGGGTTTCGTCATACGGTCGGCCGTCAGGGCGGGGTGTCATTCGGCGTGCGTCAGCGCGGCACCAACCTGGTCGGCGAGCAGAACCGCAACCCTCAGCTGTTCGACCGAAGGGCGCGCGACTCAGCCCTGCGCGGCGGCGTCGAGCGCGACGTTGAGCTCGAGGACGTTGACGCGGGGCTCGCCGAGGAATCCGAGTGTGCGGCCCTGTGTGTGCTCGGTGACCAGCGCCCGAACCTGTGCCTCGCTCAGGCCACGTGCGCGCGCGACCCGGGCGACCTGCTCCGCGGCGTATGCCGGGCTGATCTGCGGGTCGAGGCCGGATCCGCTGGCGAGCAGGGCGTCCGGGGCGACATCTTGCGGGTCGATGCCGTCCAGCTTGGCGGCCGTGGCTCTGCGCTCTTGGATGGCGGCGATCAGATCTTTGTTCTCCGGGCCAAGGTTGGAAGCAGAGCTGGACAGCGGGTCGTACCCGGCCCCGGCTGCCGAGGGCCGGCTCTGGAAGTATCTCGGGTCCGCCTCGACGACCGGATTGCCTTTGGCGTCCTTGGTTGGCTGTCCGTTCTCCAGGACCGGACGGGTGAACGCCTGCCCGATCAGGTCGGAGCCGACGGTCGTCCCGGCGCGAACCACGAGGGAGCCGTTGGCGTTGCCGCCGAAGGCGACCTGCGCAAGGCCGGTCATAGCCATCGGGTATGCCAGGCCGAGGATGACAGTGAGAACGAGCAGGGTCCGTAGCGCGGCGCCATAATGCCGCAGTGCCGCGGAGGGTCGTGTTGCCAAGGGTTTGTGCCTGCTTTCTTCAGCGGATGCCGGGTATCTGGGACACGAGCAGGTCGATGAGCTTGATGCCGATGAACGGGCTGATGACTCCGCCGAGGCCGTAGATGGCGAGGTTGCGGCGAAGCATCGCGGCTGCCGAGGACGGTGTGTACCGGACGCCGCGCAGCGCCAGCGGAATGAGCCCGATGATGATGAGGGCGTTGAAGATGACAGCCGAGAGGACAGTCCAAGGACGGACACGGCGGAGAACGCGAGCAGAGCCCGGGCGTAGACCGGCCAGCGTTGGTCGGCCTTGGGGTCGACGCCCATCAGCCGATAGAGAACCCGTTCGACCCGAGAGTCGTGCTCACTGGTGTTGACCCGCGCCATGTAGGCGCCCAGCGGGCGATAGGAGGCGGCGAGCGCGGCAATCAGCAGGCCGACTTGCAGCAGGCCGGCAGTGGTGTCAGACATCTCAGAATCGCTCCGGGAACAGCAGGGCCACCACGAGGTAGCCCAGGAGAAGGAGAGACAGCGTGAGCCCGGCGGCATTCTCGATGCTCACAGCCGTTCGACCCCCCTGACGATGAGCGACGCGAGCGCGAAGAACCCTCCGGTGAGGATCACGAAGATGAGATCGGACATTGGACGCACCCCAGTCATCATGTGGCCAGCTCGATCAACCACGGGATGAGTCTTGATCCTCAGAAGGTGATCCGGGCCGGCATTGACGGGTTCTTAACGCAAATCCGGCGCGACCCTTACGCCTCGTATGTCGCGAGGCTGGGCCCGCGCGTGGTCTGCAGGTCGCGGGCACCCGCCTCTGCATCACGCATGACGCGAAGAAGGTTGGCGCCGGCCAGCTTGATCAGATCCTGGTCCGACCATCCGCGGTCGGCCAGGGCGGCGAACAACCGGGGATAGCTGCTGACGTCCTCCAAGCCGAGGGGCAGCTCCTCGGTGCCGTCGTAGTCGCCACCGATGCCCACGTGACTGATGCCGGCGACGTCGCGCACGTGCTCGATGTGCGCGACGACATCATCGATGGACGCGGTGGGTCCGGGGTACCGCTCACGGTACGTCGCGGCGAACGCGCCGTAGGCGATGTGGTCCGTCGCCTTGACGCCGACCTCGCGCGCCGCCTCGGCAGCCTCCGTGTGCCACGCGGCGGCCGCCGGCGAGATGAACTTGGGCACGAACGTCACCATGCAGAGGCCCTCCTTGTCGCGAAGGGTCTCGAGCACGTCGTCGGGGACGTTGCGGGGAACGTCGCAGACGGCCCGTGCGGATGAGTGCGAGAACATCACCGGAACCTCGCTGACCCGCAGTGCATGGCGCATCGTGTCGGCAGAGACGTGCGAGAGATCCACCAGCATTCCGATGCGGTTCATCTCGCGCACCACCTCGACACCAAAGGGGGAGAGCCCGCCGATGGCCGGCTCGTCGGTGGCCGAGTCGGCCCAGGGGACGTTGTCGTTGTGGGTCAGCGTCAGGTAGCGGACGCCGAGCACGTGCAGCATTCGCAGGACCGCAAGCGAACAACCGATGGAATGGCCTCCCTCAGCCCCGATGAGGGAAGCGATCCGACCCGACGCGAAGACCGCCTCCAGCTCGTCCGCGGTGCGAGCGAATCCCAGCCGGTCGCCATACCGGGCGACCATCTGATGGATGGCGTCGACCTGTTCCAGCGTCTGGATGACTGCCGTGCCATCGGGCAGCGTGGAGGGGACCCAGGCCGACCAGAACTGAGCGCCGACGCCGCCCTCCCAGAGCCGCGGCAGGCTTGTATGCGTGGTGGTCAGGCGTTGTGAGAGGTCCAGCCGGTCGAAGTCGTAGCCCGACTGCCGGCGTGCTTCCCACGGCAGGTCGTTGTGTCCGTCGATCAGCGGGTGGCGGCGCAGCAGCTCGGTGACGTGGGCGAGCGTGTCTGGCGCGAGTTCGGGCATGCGGCCATTCAACAGCAGCACACCTACGATGGGGGCAATGACCACCGCGCCCCACTTGACCAGGCAGGCCGCCGGCAGCCCACGCAGCGTGGCACTGGTGACCTTGGGCTGTGCTCGCAACGAGGTCGACTCCGAGGAGCTCGCGGGTCGTCTGGCCGCCGGGGGCTGGGTGCTGGTTGATGATGCGGCGCAGGCCGATGTCGCGGTGATCAACACCTGCGGCTTCATCGCCTCGGCCAAGAAGGACTCCATCGACGCACTGCTCGAGGCCTCCGACCTGAAGGGCCGGGGACGCACGCAGAAGGTCGTGGCTGTGGGTTGCCTGGCCGAGCGGTATGGCGAGCAGCTTGCCGCCGAGCTGCCCGAGGCCGACGCCGTCCTCGGCTTCGACTCCTACACCGACATGTCGAGCCAGCTCACCTCGATCCTGGAGGGCCACAAGCCCGCCTCGCACGTGCCGTCGGACCGTCGGCGCCTGCTGCCGCTCTCGCCGGCCTCCAGACAGGGCTCCGCCCATTCCGTGTCGCTGCCGGGCCACGGTGGTGGCGTCGGGGTCGCCACGAGGGTCCTGGAGAGCAGGGTTCTGGACAGCAGGGTTCTGGACAGCAGGGTCCCCGAGAGCGCCACGATCGAGGGACCGGCTCCGGCCAGCGGCCCTCGCGTGGTCCGGGCGCGGCTGGACGACCGGCCCTGGGCCCCGCTGAAGATCGCCAGCGGCTGCGACCGGCGCTGCGCCTTCTGCGCCATCCCGATGTTCCGCGGGGCGTTCGTGTCGAGGCGGCCGACCGACATCCTGGCCGAAGCCCGCTGGCTGGGCGAGCACGACGTCAAGGAGATACTGCTCGTCAGCGAGAACTCCACGTCCTACGGCAAGGACCTCGGGGACCTGCGCCTGCTGGAGACCCTCCTGCCCGAGCTCGCGGCGGTCCAGGGGATCGAACGCGTCCGCGTCTCCTACCTCCAGCCGGCCGAGATCCGGATGGACCTGCTCGACGTCATGGCCTCCACGCCGGGCGTCGTGCCGTACTTCGACATCTCCTTCCAGCACGCCTCGGAGCCGCTGCTCCGCAAGATGCGGCGGTTCGGTTCGCGTCAGGCGTTCCTCGAGCTCATAGAACAGGTCCGCGCTCGCGCCCCGCTCGCCGGCATCCGGTCCAACGTCATCGTCGGGTTCCCCGGGGAGACGGAGAAGGACCTCGCAGAGCTCGAGGACTTCCTGAGCGCCGCTCGACTGGACGTGGTCGGTGTTTTCGGCTACTCCGACGAGGACGGGACCGAGGCCGAGAGCTATGACGGCAAGCTCGAGAGCCACGTCATCGCCGCGCGCCTCGCGCGCTTCACGACGCTGATGGAGGAGCTCAACATCCAGCGAACCGACGAGCGTCTGGGAGAGCGTGTCGAGGTCCTCGTCGAGGGGATCGACCAGGACACGGATGAGCTGACCGGGCGGGCTGCCCATCAAGGGCCCGACGTCGACGGTGCGACGATCCTTCGGCTGCTCCCCGGTGTCCGGGCGCCGGCGGTCGGCGAGATCATCGCCGCACGTGTTGTTGACACCGACGGCATCGACCTCATTGCGGAGCCCGTGTGAGCTCCGCGGGGGATCGCAGGCAGGTGGCGCCTCCCCAGGCCAGCGCCTGGAACATCGCCAACGCGCTGACCATCTCCCGCCTCGCTCTCGTCCCCGTCTTCGGCTGGTTGTTGCTGCATGACGGTGATCCCTCGACCGACTACCGCCTGCTTGCCGCTGGCGTCTTCGTGGTCGCCACGGCAACCGACCGCATCGACGGCGACATCGCCCGAGCCAAGGGGATCGTTACCGACTTCGGCAAGGTGAGCGACCCGATCGCCGACAAGGCACTGATGGGTATGGCGTTCGTCGGGCTCTCGATCATCGGTCTGCTGTCGTGGTGGGTCACCGCAGTTGTTGTCGTCCGGGAGGTCGGCGTCACCGCACTTCGGTTCGTGGTCATCCGGCACGGGGTGATGCCCGCCAGCCGCGGTGGCAAGGTCAAGACCGCTCTTCAGGCCATCGCGATCCTGCTCTATGTGCTGCCGCTGAGCGAGTCCTGGCACTTCGTGGCCAGGGTCGTCATGTCCGCGGCGGTCATCGTGACGGTGGCGACCGGCGTCGACTACCTGCTGCGGGCGCACACTCTGCGCAACACCAGCCCACGTGCTCAGGCCAAGCGCGAGCGACGTGCCGCGGCTGCCCGTGCAGCAGTGGAATCGGCAGGGCGCAGGACGGCGGAAGCCGCAGCCGGCACGGGGGCGGAAACGTCGGCTGGCACGGCGGCGGAAGCTGAGGCGGCAGCACGGCATACGGCCGGGCCTGAGGTCTGATCGTGGCTCAGGCAGCGGATCTTGTGGCGCGTCTGACCGCTGCTGGAGAGACCGTGGCGGTGGCGGAGTCGCTGACCGGCGGGATGGTCGCCGCGGCGCTGGTCGATGTCGCCGGTGCCTCGCTCGTCGTGCGTGGGGGTGTCGTTGCCTACGCGACAGACGTCAAGGCCCAGCTGCTCGGCGTCGATGAGGTGCTGCTGACGCGGGTGGGAAGCGTGGACGCCGAGGTGGCCGAGCAGATGGCCGGCGGGGTGCGCTCGATCATGGGCGCGACGTACGGGTTGTCCACCACCGGTGTGGCCGGCCCTGATCCTGTCGACGGCAAGCCCGTTGGCATGGTCTACGTCGCTGTCGTCGGGCCGGGGATCTCCAGGGTCAAGGCCTTGGGCCTGTCAGGGGATCGTGCCGGCATCCGGGCGCAGAGCGTGCAGGCGGTCCTGGCACTCCTGGCCGAGGAGCTCGATGCCCGGGCCAGGGAAGAACCCCCCGGTCTGGAGGGTTGACTCCAGCATGTGGACCCAATCGGCAAACCGGCATGCGGCCCGTCGGGCTCGCGGGGTACCGTTGTCCCTAAGGCTTGGTCCGTCCAGGAACTGTGAGGAGGCGTCATGATCTTGCTTCGTCGTGAAGTCGGTGACGTTCTCCGTGACCACCGTCAGGCCCAGGGTCGCACCCTGCGTGAGGTGTCGGTCTCGGCTGCGGTCTCGCTGGGTTATCTCAGCGAGGTCGAGCGTGGTGAGAAGGAAGCCTCCTCAGAGCTGCTGGCGTCGATCTGTGCGGCCCTGAACCTGCCGATGTCCACCATGCTCAGCAACGTGTCGGACCGGGTCGCCGAGTCCGAGGCCGTGAGCGCTCTCGTGACCCTGCCCATGGGTCAGCGCGCCGACGCCATGCTCCGAGCCTCCGCCGCCTGACCTCCCGCGGATCTAGGCAGTTTGCGCACCCTCAGACCACGGATCTAGGCAGTCTGCACACCCTGAGGCTGCGGATCTAGGCAGTTTGCACCTTCAGGGACCACCGCAGCCACCGTCATCGCCGTAGACGCAGCCCACGTGGCGTTGCATGGAAACCAGCCGCCGCGAGCGCCGCAGCCAGGGGATGGTTGGAGCCGAGGACAGGATCGCCGTCGGCCTTCTCGACGGTCAGCTTGCCCAACGCTCCCTCGCGCACGGCGAGGGCAAGCGCGTCGGCAGCAGACTGCAGCGGCGCCGGGTCATCGGTCCAGGACAACAGCGTCTTGCCGCCGCGCTCGACGTACAGGGTGAGTGCGCCATCAACGAGCACGACCAGCGCACCGGCCTTGCGACCAGGTTTGTGACCCGACCTGGGCGCGGGTTTGGTGCCTCCGCGCTCGTTCGTGAGGTCAGTGCCTCGGGTGGGCCACCCCAGGGCGGCGCCATAGGGGTTGGCCGGGTCCGATGCGGCAAGAACGACGGACGTCGCGCTGTCACGGCGGCCAGCGCCGTACGGGGCTGGACCATCGGGCAACGGCCGGCTCTGCGAGCGAAGCCGGTCAACGGCGCCGGCGGATGCGAACTGCGCGGCCCCGAGGCCCTCCACGAAATAGCCGCGGCGCACTCGTCCTGACTCTTCCGCAGCAGCCAGCACTCGATAGACGCCGGCGAAGCCACCCGAAACCCCTTCTGCGACAACGGAACCACGCGTCACGACGCCATAGCGATCGAGAAGTACCTCGGCCGCAGCGTAGGAGCGCACGGTGACATCGGGGTCGATCTCTGGTAGGAGCGACCACCGTCCGGCGGCGGTGGGGGGACCGGTGTTCGTAGGCAACGGGGCGCGACCGATGGAGAGTCGCCGACCAGAAAGGGCGCCAATACTCGTGCGTCGGCCGCCGTAGCGCGTGGAGCGCGGAGAGCTGCGCGATGATCTGTGCGCGGTTCGCCCACCGGCGAGCAGCGCGCGCAAAGGAGCGAGAGTGTCGTTGGTGACCCGGCCCGCCCAGAGCAGGTCCCAGAGTGCCGCTGTCAGGTCCTGGTCGTGGGTGCCGGCCACTGAGTCGGACAGCGTGCGGAAGAAGAAGGCGCCACCTCCGGCGAGCGTGCCCAGGACGTTGCGATGGAGGTCGGTGAGGTCGAGATCCTCTAATGGGGCCGCGAGCGTGAGGTGGGCCGTCTCGGCCAGGTGCAACGAGATCCATCCGTCGTCGCCGGGAAGCGACGAGTGCCCGCGCCAGATCACCTCGCCGCTCGCGGTGAGCTCGTCGAGAAGTGACGGGCTGTATGCCGTCACGCGGCTGGGCAGCACGAGCGTCTCCAGCGCGCTGGCCGGGACAACGGCTCCGGAAAGCTGTTCGACGGCGCGACGGACGCCTTCCGTGCCACGCAGACCGGCGCCCACCCCCTGCCAGGAGGGAAGGAATCGGGCCAGATCAACGGCCGCAACAGGCTCGACCTCTGCGCGAAGGGCGGCCAAGGAGCGCCGACGAAGCGTGCGAAGGACCTCCGCGTCGCAGAAGTCGTTGCCGTGGACCCCGCCCCCCGACTCGATCGGGCGCAGCTCGCCCTCCACCACTCGGCCAGAGGCCACGAGCCGACGCAGAACATCGGCCACGACGGCCATCCCGAGACCGAACCAGTCGGCAACGTCACGGCCGGTGAAGGGGCCATGTGTGCGCGCGTAACGGGCCACCAGATCACCCAGCGGGTCGGGGACGGGCTCGAGGAAGGCCTCGGGCACCCCGGTCGGCAAGGCCGTGCCAAGGGCGTCCCGCAACCGACCTGCGTCCTCGATGGCGGCCCAGCGTTCCTCGCCGCCGACGCGCACGCGGATCAGACGTCGGTCGCTCTCGAGATCGACCAGCCAGGCCGACACGTCGTTGGCCGTCGACCCGTCGACGCAGCGCTCGAGGATGGCCGCATGGGGTTGAGCACCTAGTATCCGCAACAGATCCGCGACGTCTTCGGCACCTCGGCAACGACGTCCCTCGGCGAGCCGTTGCAGCTCGGACTCGGTCTGCTCCAGGGCCGTGGGATCGAGCAGGTCGCGCAGTGCCGCGCCTTCTCCGCGCCCCAGCAGCTCGGCCAGCAGGGTGGGGTCGAGGGACAAAGCAGCGGCACGCCGCTCGGCCAGGGGCGAGTCGCCCTCATAGAGGAACTGCGCGACGTAGCCGAACATCAGGCTGCGGGCGAACGGTGAGGGCAACGGGGTCTCGACCTCGACGACACGCACCTTCCGGGACCCGATCTCGCGCATCAACGTGCTCAGGCTGGGCACGTCGAAAACGTCCTGCACGCACTCGCGCACCGTCTCCAGGATGATCGGGAAGGATGCGTACTGGCTTGCCACGCTGAGCAGCTGGGCTGACCGCTGTCGTTGCTGCCACAGAGCCTGGCGGCGATCGGGGCGGCGACGCGGCAGCAACAGCGCCCGCGCAGCACACTCACGGAAACGCGATGCGAACAAGGCAGATCCGCCGATCTCGCCGGTCACGAGATCGTGAACTTCGTCCGGGTCGAGTGCGATCAGCGACATGAGCTCGAGACCCAGCCCGTTCGATCCCGCGTCCGCGTCGAACTCGATGTCCGGCAGCCGGAAGACGATGCCGTCATCGCCGTGCATGGCTTGCACGTCCACCCCGAAGCGCTCGCGCATCTTGGCGGCGACGCACAACGCCCACGGTGCATGCACCTTTGCGCCGAAGGGGGAGTGGACGGCCACGCGCCAGTCGCCGAGCTCGTCGCGGAACCGCTCGACCACGATCGTGCGGTCGTCCGGGACATGCCGAGTGGCTTCGCGCTGTTCGTCAAGATAGGTGAGCAGGTTGTCCGCGGCCCAGGCGTCCAGCCCGGTTGCGATGACCCGGGCCCGCGCCCGCTCCGGACCTAGTCGGCCGAGCTCGCGGACGAACTCGCCCACGGCCCGGCCTAGCTCGGCTGGCCGGCCGAGCGAGTCGCCCTTCCAGAACGGCAGCTTGCCGGGCTGGCCGGGTGCTGGGGTGACCAGCACCTTGTCGTGGGTGATGTCCTCGATCCGCCATGAGGATGTGCCAAGGGTGAACACGTCGCCGACCCTCGACTCGTAGACCATCTCCTCGTCGAGCTCGCCGACGCGCCGGCCTGTGCCTTGGCCGGCGGCGAGGAACACGGCATACAGCCCGCGGTCGGGGATCGTGCCCCCGCTGGTCACGGCGAGTCGCTGCGCGCCCGGGCGCCCGGTGAGCGTGCCCGTCACGCGATCCCAGACGATGCGCGGTCGCAGCTCGGCAAACTCGTCGCTCGGGTATCGCCCGGACAGCATGTCGAGCACCGACTCGAGGATCGAGCGGGGGAGGCTGGCGAAGGGAGTTGCCTTGCGTACCAACACTTCCAGGTCATCGACAGCCCAGTCGTCCATCGCGCACATGGCGACGATCTGCTGGGCGAGGACGTCGACCGGGTTGTTAGGGACGCGCAGCGACTCGATGGCGCCCGAGCGCATCCGGTCGACCACGACAGCGGTTTGGACGAGGTCGCCGCGGAACTTGGGAAAGACCACTCCTCGAGACACGGCGCCCACCTGGTGGCCAGCTCGTCCGACCCGTTGCAGCCCGCTGGCCACGCTCGGTGGCGACTCCACCTGGATGACCAGGTCGATTGCGCCCATGTCGATGCCGAGCTCGAGGGAGCTGGTGGCAACCACAGCGGGCAGCCGACCGGCCTTGAGGTCGTCTTCGATCAGAGCCCGCTGCTCCTTGCTGACCGAGCCGTGGTGCGCGCGGGCGAGTACGGCAGGAGCGCCTCTGGCCGTGCCAGCCTGTGCCATCAGCTGAGCAGGAGTGTTGCGAGGTCTCGCCGTGAGGGCGTCCGTCGCGCGCGGATCACCCTCAGCCGCAGGGGATTCGAGCTCGAGGCGTTCCTCCCATATCTCGTTGAGCCGGGCTGTGAGGCGCTCGGCCAGCCGACGGGAGTTGGCGAACACCAAGGTCGAACGATGTTGGGCGATCAGGTCGACGATGCGTTCCTCGACGTGCGGCCAGATCGAGTTATTCCGCGGGCGCCCTCCGGCCGGCTCGCCGCCCGGCGGGCCGGGCCGGTCCTGGCCGGGACTGGGATTGCCGACCCCTGCCTGGGCCGCAAACTCGGCTGGCCCGACAATGCCGGCCGGCCGCGGTGCCGGCCCGGGTCGGCTGGCACCATCCGATCCGAGGTCGGACATGTCCTGCACCGGCACCACGATCGTCAGGTCGAGCCGCTTGTCACTCGGCGGCGCGGCGATCGTGACCGGCAGCGCGCCGCCGAGGAAGGAAGCGACCTCCTCGGGCGGCCGGACG
>Ga0097691_1001359_pt1 | contig 18185 bp, 17 predicted proteins | sample NGESurdeep072012_8_FD_72858 | JGI IMG/M metagenome (GOLD analysis project Ga0097691, IMG submission 72858) | Arctic peat soil microbial communities from Barrow, Alaska - NGEE Surface sample 210-1 deep-072012 | ecosystem: Environmental > Terrestrial > Soil > Wetlands > Peat ... | reverse complement strand
CCAACGGCGTGTTCGTCGAGCGGTTCGCGTCGGCTGAGCGCCGTCCCGAATGGGAAGGGACGCCGGAGCGGCCGACGATCGCCTTCCTGGGACGGATGGAAGAACCGCGCAAGGGTATGCCGTTGCTGTCGCAGGCTCTGCCGCAGATCCTGCGGGAGATCCCCGGTGTCCGGGTCCTGATCGCCGGTCCGGGCGACCCCGATTCGGTTCGCCAGCGGATGACTGCTGAGGCAGCCGCCGCATGCGAGTTCCTCGGCCCGGTCAGTGACGTGGACAAGGCTCGACTGCTGGCATCGGTCGATCTCTACCTCGCCCCCAACACCGGCGGCGAGAGCTTCGGCATCATCCTGATCGAGGCCATGAGTGCTCGCGCCACGGTGCTGGCCAGCGACCTCCCTGCATTTTCAAGGGTTCTCGACGGCGGCAGGGCGGGAGAGATGTTCCGCAACGAGGACCCCGTTGACCTGGCCCGGGCCGTCGTGGAGCTGCTCCGCGATCCCGTTCGGCGTGAACAGCTGGCCGCCGCCGGACGCAAGCGCGCCAACGCCTTTGACTGGTCGGTGGTCGCGGCGGACGTGATGGCGGTCTATGAGACGGTCACGCTCGGGGCGTCCTCGGTGCACGCGTCCAACGGGCCCGACTCAAGGTGGGCACGGTTGTTGCGCACCGGACGAGCCTCGGGAGGCACGTGATGGACACGCTCAGCTGGGTGGTCGGTGGGATCGCACTGGCAGCGATGATCTCCTGGTACCTCTCGTATGGCGCCGCCCGACTCGACCGGCTGCACTCTCGGGTCGAAGGTGCGCTCAGTGCCCTCGACGCCCAGCTCGTGCGCCGGGCGGAGGCTACCCTCGAGCTGGCGAACTCCGGCCTCTTGGACCCGGCCAGCGCGCTGCTTCTTGCCGGCGCGGCGTCGGACTCGCTCGAGGCCGACGCCGAGCCCCACACGTCCCGCGAAGCGATCGAGAGCGATCTCACCCAGGCCCTGGAGGCGGCCCTGGGCTCCGAGGCGCTGCGCCAGCTACGCGAGGACGCCGTCGGCGCGCCGATACTCCAGCGCGTGGCTGCGGCCAACCAGCGGGTGCAGCTTGCCCGCCGGTTCCACAACGACGCGGCGACCGACGTACGGCGGGTGAGGCGCAAGCCGGGGGTGCGCCTGTTCCGGCTCGCCGGCCATGCCGAGCTCCCGCAGACGTTCGAGATCGATGACGAGCTGCCGATGCTCGGGCGAGGGGCCTGACGCCCTAACATGGGAGTGTTCCCAACACCGTGTGTGACACCTGGAAGAGGCACTGTCTTGTCAGCGCAAGTGACCACCCCCGCCAACGTCCCTGCGACCGGGACCTCACGCGTCAAACGCGGTATGGCCGAGATGCTCAAGGGCGGCGTCATCATGGACGTTGTCACCCCGGAGCAGGCCAAGATCGCTGAGGACGCCGGTGCCGTTGCCGTCATGGCCCTCGAACGTGTGCCCGCAGACATCCGGGCCCAGGGTGGGGTCTCGCGGATGAGCGACCCGGACATGGTGCAGGGCATCATCGAGATCGTCTCCATCCCGGTCATGGCCAAGGCCCGCATCGGTCACTTCGTCGAGGCCCAGGTTCTGCAGAGCCTCGGTGTTGACTACGTCGACGAGTCCGAGGTGCTGACCCCCGCCGACTACGCCAACCACATCGACAAGTGGAAGTTCACCGTCCCCTTCGTCTGTGGGGCGACCAACCTTGGTGAGGCTCTGCGCCGCATCTCCGAGGGCGCTGCGATGATCCGCTCCAAGGGTGAGGCCGGCACCGGCGACGTCTCCAACGCCACCCTGAACATGCGCACGATCGGGGCCGAGATCCGCCGGTTGTCCTCGATGAGCGAGGACGAGCTGTACGTCGCGGCGAAGGAGCTCCAGGCCCCCTACGACCTGGTCAAGGAGGTCGCCCAGAACGGCAAGCTGCCCGTGGTGATGTTCGTTGCCGGTGGTATTGCGACGCCTTCCGACGCCGCCATGATGATGCAGCTCGGTGCCGAGGGTGTCTTCGTGGGCTCGGGGATCTTCAAGTCCGACAACCCCGCCCAACGCGCCGAGGCGATCGTCAAGGCGACCACCTTCTTCGACGACCCGGCCGTGATCGCCAGAGTGTCGCGCGGTCTGGGTGAGGCGATGGTCGGCATCAACGTCGCGGACCTTTCCCAACCTCAGCGTCTGTCCCAGCGCGGCTGGTAGTCACTGACCCACCCGGCAGCTTCCGGTCTCAGCCGCAGTTTCGGTCCCAGCTCCTCTCCGTTGCCGATTTGTTTCACCATTGCCAGTCGATCTACCGGCATTGGTGAAACAAACCGGCAACGAGTAGTGCAGTACATCTGTTACCTGGGACCAGCGGGGATCAGCTGCGGGAAAACGCCTCCCTGACGAGGCGGTTGACCGATGCCGGGTCGTGCAGATCCCGCCAGGTCAGCCGCACCACCTGATAACCCAGCGATCGCGATGCGTCCTCGCGGCGCTTTCGTCGACAAGAGCCTGTCGACCATCCGCGCCGGCGTACTTGGCCAGGCCGTCGAACTCGACAATGGTTCGCTTGGCCCGGAAGAGGAAGTCGACCCGCCCCACGAATCGCCCGCGCCTGTCACGGATCACCACCTGAGGCTCGACCTTGGGCAGCCCGAGTGACACAAAGAGCATCCGCGTCCACGACTCTCCCGGGGACTCGGTCAGCCCATCAGCCAGGTCGACTGCAGCTCGGGCGTCGGCTCTTCCTGGCCCCAGCCGGGCGACGCGCAGCGCTATCTCGAGATCGTTTTTGGTGACCTGACCGGCATGCAGCGCCGCGTCGGCCGCAGCGACCCCGGCCGTGATACCGGCAAGTGAAGCTGACTGGACGATGGCCATGGCAGGATGCACCACTCGGTCACCGTCACGCTGCCGCGCCACCGAGTCGGGCAGCTCGGGGTGAACGCGAAGTCCGGGCAGAGTCCTCGGCCGACCGGGCCCGGTCAGCGTGAGGTGCACCACGCCTGCCGTGATATTCAGGAGAGGGAGGCCAAGGACCACAAGGGCGGAGATGTGGCTGATTGCGTGAGGTTGTCGATACCCGCGGGAGACAGCTCGTGCCGTCAGTGCGTGTCGCTTCTCCGGACTGGCGTCGTTGAGCAGCCGGCCATCCACGAAGCAGCCCGACCGCGCCCTGAACAGATCACCGGTCGCCACCAGTCTGTGCAGGCTGACATTGGTGTAGCCGCAGGAGTGTGCCTCGAGCGCCGTGACCAGGCCGCCCTGAGCGGACAGGCGCGCGACCAGCAGATCGTTCATACCCGCAGCCTCGGCCCTCAGACGACCTGCCGTCGACGCGTCATGAGAAGCCGGTGGATGGCGGGGCGAGGATCCCACCCCATGTGGACAGGAAAGAGCGATCCACCCGGCCGGAGCCGGTTTTGTTGCATGGTTACCGGCCTGCAGAGCGGCATTGACGGAACAAACCAGGCTAGGGAGGCCAAGTGGTAGCCAGGAGGACGTGGCTCGTGAGGGTGACCGAGCGGCATAGCCTTGCCGGGTGAGCAATCCTCTTGTCCGCATCGGCGTTCTGGCCGTTCAGGGTGACGTGCGCGAGCACATCCATGCGCTGGCGGCCCTCGACGTGGAGGCCACCGGCGTCCGTCGTCCGAGCGAGCTCGACAACGTCGACGCCCTGGTGCTTCCGGGCGGTGAGTCGACCACCATCGACAAGCTTGTCCGGGCGTTCGACCTGCAGGAACCGTTGCGCAAGCGCATCGCCGAGGGAATGCCCGCCTTCGGAGCGTGCGCGGGCATGATCCTGCTGGCCGACCGCATCGCCGACGCCCGGCCGGACCAGGAGACGCTGGGTGGGCTGGACATCACCGTGCGACGCAATGCCTTCGGGCGTCAGGTGGACTCGTTCGAGGCGGATCTGCACATCCCACGGATCGCCGAGGCCACGACGGCTCCGGCCGGGCAACCGGCGACATTTCGGGCCGTGTTCATCAGGGCACCCTGGGTCGAGGACATGGGCGGCAGCGTCGAGGTCCTCGCCACGGTGGAGACGGGGCCGGCCGCGGGCAGGGTCGTCGCGATCCGGCAGGGCAACCTCCTGGCCACCTCGTTCCACCCCGAGGTCACCGGGGACCACAGGATCCACGAGTACTTCACCCAGATGGTTCGCACGGCCCAGCGCTGAGCACCGGCGCGCCGATCAGTAGGATCGCCCAAGATTTCGACGACGGTTCGGGAGGCGAGGGAGCAGCGATGAGCGGTCACTCCAAATGGGCGACGACCAAGCACAAGAAGGGCGTTATCGACGCCAAACGGGGCAAGCTCTTCGCCAAGATGATCAAGAACATCGAGGTGGCTGCGCGTACCGGAGGCGGTGACGTCGCCGGCAACCCCACGCTGTTCGATGCCATCCAGAGGGCCAAGAAGCTCAGCGTCCCGAACGACAACATCGCCAACGCCGTCAAGCGGGGCAGCGGTGCGACGGCCGGCGGCGCCGACTGGCAGACGATTACCTACGAGGGGTACGCCCCCAACGGGGTGGCCGTCCTGATCGAGTGCCTCACCGACAACCGCAACCGGGCTGCTGCCGAGGTGCGGACGGCGCTGAACCGCAACGGTGGCCAGTTCGCCGACCCCGGAAGCGTGTCCTACGTGTTTACCCGCAAGGGCGTCGTGATCGTCCCAAAGTCCGGTCTCAGCGAGGACGACCTGCTCGAGGTCGTCCTTGACGCCGGGGCGGAAGAGATCAACGACATCGGTGAGGCCTTCGAGATCGTGAGCGAGCCGGGCGACCTGGTGGCCGTCCGAACTGCTCTGCAGGGAGCCGACATCGACTATGACTCGGCTGAGGCCTCCTTCATCCCGACCGTGGAGGTCGAGCTCGATTTTGATGGCGCCCGCAAGATGTTCCGGGTCATCGAGGCGCTCGAGGACAGCGATGATGTTCAGAACGTCTGGGCCAACGGCGACGTGAGCGACGAGATTCTGGCCCAGCTCGACGACGAAGAATAGGTATCTGCAGGAGCCCATGCCCGGCATGAGTGCTCCTTGCTGCGGCGCGTCGGTTCACAGATCGGGACCGCACGCTGTAGGTTTCTTCCGAACAGGTGTTCGGAAGAGGCGAGGAGCTCTCAGCGTGCGTGTCATGGGTGTCGACCCCGGTCTGACCCGGTGCGGCCTAGGCGTCGTTGAGGGCGATCTGGGCAAGCCGTTGACGATGATCGCTGTCGGTGTCGTTCGGACGCCGACCTCGGATGACCCGGCCATGAGGCTGTTAGCGCTGCAGATCCAGATCGACGAGTGGATGGCGCGTTACCGCCCTGATGCCGTGGCGGTGGAGCGGGTGTTCGCCAAGTCCAACATCAAGGGGATCATGGGCACCGCCCAGGCGTCCGCCGTCCCGATGCTCGCCGCCGCACGTCTTGGGCTCCCGCTGGCGTTGCATACCCCGACCGAGGTCAAGGCCGCAGTGACCGGCAACGGTCGTGCTGACAAGGCCCAGGTCACCGCGATGGTGGCCCGCATCCTACGGCTGGATACCCCGCCAAAACCCGCGGACGCCGCTGATGCACTGGCGCTGGCGATCTGTCAGGTATGGCGTGGCACGGCTCAGAACCGCCTGAGACAAGCCGTGGTTACCCAGCTTGCACATCGCCAGATGCAGCAGAAGGCGGGAAGCCGATGATCGCCTCAGTGCGAGGCGTGGTGCTGTCCGCAGGACTGGACTCGGCGGTGATCGACGTCGGGGGAGTCGGTCTGCTGTTGCACACCACCGCCGCCACTGCGGCATCCCTGCGTCCGGGCGCCGAGGCGGCGTTGGCGACGATGCTGGTGGTCCGCGAGGAGTCGCTGACCCTCTACGGTTTCGATGACGAAGACGAGCGGGCCGTCTTCACCCTGGTCCAGACGGTATCTGGGGTCGGCCCCCGACTTGCTCTGGCGATGCTGGCTATTCATGCTCCCGACGGGATACGCCGTGCCATTGGAGGCGGCGATCTCGCCGCGCTGACCAAGGTCCCCGGGATTGGCAAGAAGGGCGCCGAGCGCATCGTCCTGGAGCTTCGCGACCGCATCGGTGATCCGTCCGGCGCAGTGTCGTCCCAGGCGAGAGGACCAGCGGCCGATCAGGCAAGCGCACAGGTACACGACGCCCTGGTCGGACTTGGTTGGTCGTCCAGGCAGGCCGAAGATGCCGTTGTGGCTGTGACCCCCGAGGGCGGCGACGGGTCTGACGTCTCTGCCCTGTTGCGCGCCGCTCTGCGGGAGCTTGGACGATGACCGACTACGACGACCCTGACTCGATGATCGAGGCCACGGCGCGAATCGTGGATGCCGGTGGCGACGATGACGAACGTCGGGTCGAAGCAGCGCTGCGTCCCCGCCGGCTCAGCGAGTTTCCTGGACAGACCCGGGTGTGCGACCAGCTGGCACTTGTTCTGGAGGCCGCCAAACGTCGCGGCACCCCTCCGGACCACGTGTTGTTGTCGGGACCACCAGGTCTGGGCAAAACGACCCTGGCCCTCATCGTCGCGGCCGAGCTCGAGCAGCCCATCCGGATCACCAGCGGCCCGGCGATCCAGCACGCCGGTGACCTGGCCTCGATCCTGTCCTCGCTGGCCGAGGGCGAGGTGCTTTTCCTGGACGAGATCCACCGGATGGCCCGTGCCGCCGAAGAGATGCTCTATCTGGCGATGGAGGACTTCCGGGTCGACGTGATCGTCGGCAAGGGGCCGGGGGCCACGGCGATCCCGCTGGAGCTGCCGGCATTCACCGTTGTCGGCGCGACCACGCGTTCCGGCCTGCTACCAGCCCCCCTGCGCGACCGATTCGGGTTCACCGGGCACCTCGACTTCTACGCCGTGGCTGATCTGATCCGCATCCTGCGGCGCTCCGCCGGTTTGCTGAAGGTTGAGGCAACTGATGCAGCTATCGCCGAGATCGCCCGCCGCTCACGGGGGACCCCCCGGATAGCTAACAGGCTGCTGCGTCGAGTCCGCGACTGGGCGCAGGTGCACGGTCGAGGGGTGGCCGACGAGCAAGCCGCGCATGCCGCGTTGGCCCTGTTCGACGTCGACGACCGCGGCCTGGACCGACTGGACCGCGCGGTTCTGGAGGCCTTGTGCCGCCGGTTCGGTGGTGGTCCTGTGGGTCTGAGCACCCTAGCGGTCGCGGTCGGGGAGGAGTCGGAGACGGTCGAGACGGTCGCCGAGCCGTTCCTGGTGCGTGAGGGCTTCATGATCCGCACCCCACGCGGACGTGCCGCAGCACCGTTGGCCTGGACTCATCTGGGGTTGACACCTCCGCCACCGGAAGCAGGAACCCCGCAGGCTCTGCCGTTGCCACTGGGGGATGGAGATGGACGCTTCGGCGGCTGACATGGGTGCCAACCTGATCACAATTGGGTCGGATTGGGACCGCTCGTTGGCTCCCTCGGGGCTGCTCACCTAGACTCAAGCTGACGCTGCGGCTTGCTCCGCTGCTCTTTCGTGTGCGGCTCACCTGACCGGATGCGCCCGCCCTTCTCCTACAAAGGATTGACTCATGTCTTCGCTTGTCGCGGCAGCATCATCCAGCGGCGGATCCGGCAACTTGCTGATCTTCGCGTTGCCCCTGGCTTTGATCGGGTGGATGTTCTACACACAGCGACGCCGAAGCAAGGAGTCACAGAAGCTGCAGTCCACCTTGGGCATCGGGGACGAGGTCACCACCACCTCGGGCCTCTACGGGCAGATCACCGCCATTGACGACCAGATCGCGACCCTGGAGGTGAGCCCGGGGGTGAACGTCCGTTTCAACCGACGGGCCATTGCTGGTCCTGCAGCCGCGACGCCGATCTCGCCCATGGCCTCAGGATCAGGTGAGTCGGAGGCCGACGCAGCCTCGGATCCGACGCGCGAGACCGACTAGGACCATCCCTGTGGCAATCAATCCGTACAACCGTGGGCCGTTGCGCACGCTGTCGGTGCTCGTCCTACTCATCATCGGTCTCTACGGCCTGCTGGGCGCTGTCAGCACCTGGGGCACTGCTTCGCGCGCCCCGAAGCTCGGGCTCGACCTGTCGGGCGGCACCGAGCTGATCTTGACCCCTAAGCTCGTCGGCAAACAGGTGATCAACCAGGGGCAGGTCACCAAAGCGGTCGACATCATCCGCGCGCGGGTGAATGGATCGGGTATCACCGAGGCGGAGGTATCCACCCAGGGTGTCGGAGATATCGTGGTCTCGTTGCCGGGCACCCCCGACGCGGCCACCGTCGCCTCGTTGCAGAAGTCCTCACAGCTGCGTATGCGGGCAGTCCTGGTCACGGGCTCCGCCGCGCCGACACCGGTTCCGACGTCAACCGGCACGCCCACCAGCACACCCACGGCCCCCGCCACCAGCACGCCGAAAGCCACAGGCACGGCAACGACCGCTCCCAAGTCGGGTTTTCCCCCTGCGCTCAGTGCCGCGGCGAAAGCCCCCACTGCCACCGCCACCCCTGCTCCAACTGCCACATCCCCCAGCGCCTCGCCCAAACCTGCTGCTAAGCCGACGAATGCGAGCGACCCCGCTTGGGTCACCCCGCAGCTCGAAGCGGAGTTCGTGGCACTCAACTGCGCCAACCCCAAGAGCGTTGAGGCCATCGTCGACGACCCGGCCAAACCGATGGTGACCTGTTCATCGGACGGCACGGAAAAGTTCATCCTCGGCCCGGCAGAGGTACAGGGTGCCGAGATCGCCAGCGCCAGCTCTGATGTGCAGCAGAGCACTGGCGGTTCCACCGGCGTCAACGAGGTCGTCCTGAACTTCAACAGCGCCGGCACGGCGTCCTTCTGTAACGTGACCTCGCGCCTCGTGTCACTACCGAGCCCGCGTAACCAGTTCGGCATCGTGCTGGACAACCAGGTGATCTCAGCTCCAGTCGCCGAGGCTTCACTGTGTGCCGGCACCGCCAGCATCACGGGCAACTTCACCGCTGCGTCCGCCAAGGCACTGGCCGACCAGCTCCAGTTCGGCGCCCTGCCCATGTCCTTCGCGCTGCAGACCGCAAACCAGATCAGTCCCACTCTCGGCGGTGACCAGCTCAGTCGTGGTCTGCTCGCCGGAGGTATCGGACTGCTGCTCGTGGTTGCTTACTCTTTGTTCCAGTACCGCGCCTTGGGGTTTGTGACCATCAGCTCCTTGCTCATCGCAGCGCTGATCACCTACGGCTTGGTAACGCTGTTCAGCTGGTCTCAGGGCTTCCGACTGACCATGGCCGGGGTCACGGGCTTGATCGTCTCCATCGGCATTGTGGCCGACTCGTTCATCCTGTACTTCGAACGCGTTCGTGACGAGGTCCGAGATGGGCGAGCCCTTCGGGCGGCCGTCGAAACAGGCTGGGGTCGCGCACGGCGCACGATCCTAATCTCGGACGGTGTCAACTTCCTTGCTGCGGCCGTCCTGTACGCCCTGGCAGCGAGCAGTGTCCGAGGGTTCGCCTTTACGCTGATGCTGACCACGATCGTCGATATTGTCGTCGTGATGCTGTTCACCCACCCGCTCCTTTCCATTCTGGCCAACACCAAGTTCTTCGGTCAGGGACACAAGTGGTCCGGTCTGGATCCGGAACGGCTGGGGGCTAAGAACGTGACCTATGCCGGACGCGGTCGAGTAACGATTGCCGCCCGACGGGCAGCGGCCGAGGGGAACCAGTCATGAGGAGCTTCTCCCAGTTCGGAAACGACCTGTACTCAGGCAAGCGCCAGATCGAGCTGGTAAGTCGTCAGAAGACCTGGTACTCGATCTCGCTGATACTGCTTGTCCTGGCTGCCGCCGGCCTGTTCGGGCGCGGCCTAAACATCGGGCTGGAGTTCAAGGGGGGCTCCGAGTACCAGGTCGCATCGGTCTCCAACTTCAACAACTTCGAGGCCCGAGCCAAGGCGGCCATCGGCACGGTGAACCCGGGCTCCAACGTCGTGGTCACCAGGATCGGCACCGACACGGTCCGGGTCCAGACCGAGAACTTCCAGAGCACAACCGTGACCGACAAGGTCAAGTCCGCACTGGCCAGCCAGTTCAACATCGGCCTGAACAGCGTCAGCGCCGACACCATCGGGCCGTCCTGGGGTGCCTCGGTGAGCCAGCAGGCCATCACTGCGCTCATCTGGTTCCTCATTCTGGTCTCGCTCCTTCTTGCCGCCTACTTCCGAACGTGGAAGATGTCGATGGCGGCATTGATTGCCCTGGCACACGACCTGGTGATCACCGTCGGCATCTACGCGCTGGCCGGCTTCGAGGTCACTTCGGCCACGGTGATCGGCTTCCTGACAATTCTGGGCTACTCGCTGTACGACACGGTGGTGGTCTTCGACAAGGTCCGCGAGAATACCCAGGACGCCATCGGCAACGGTCGGCAGACGTTCTCCCAGGCGGCCAACCAGGCGGTGAACCAGACCCTGGTCCGCTCGATCAACACCTCGGTGGTGGCCCTGCTCCCGGTCGCATCCATCCTGGGCATCGGGTACTTCCTGCTCGGTCCGGGGACGTTGCTGGACCTCAGCCTCGCCCTGTTCGTCGGAATCGCCGTCGGCACCTACTCCTCCATCTTCATCGCCACCCCGGTGCTTGCGGATCTGAGAGAGCGAGAGCCGGCTATGAAAGAGCTCAAGAAGAGGGCACTGCGCTACCAGGCTGCACAGACCCGCAACGCAAGCGCTGTGGCATCCGAGGGCGACCAGCCCGGGCAGGCCGGCACGGCCGAAGCAGGCAACAGGGACGTCGTGCATGCATCCAGCGGTGGCGTTACCTCGGCGACCGGACGACCCCTGCACCCCTACGTACAGACCGGACCGCGCAACCAGCCCAAACGCCCACCGAAGTCGAAGCGATGACAGGCGCAGTGCCGGAGAGTTCAGTGCCATCGATTGCGGCGCCGCTCACTGCTCCGATCAGTGAGGTCGTTGCCAGTCGCCTCCGCGACGTCCCCGACTTTCCCGTCACGGGGGTGACCTTCAAGGACTTCACGCCTCTCTTGAGCGATGGCCCGGCCCTGCGGGCCGTGGTTCAGGACATCTCAGGTCGGTACGCCGGCCACGTGGACGTCGTGGTCGGCATTGAGGCGCGCGGTCTGATCCTGGGCGCAGCCGTCGCGTACGCACTAGGCATCGGGTTCGTTCCGGTCCGCAAGGCTGGCAAGCTGCCGCGGCAGACGCACAGCGCAGAGTACAAGCTGGAATACGGCAGCGCGGTCATCGAGGTTCACACTGACGCGTTCGTAGGCGGCAAAAGGGCCCTGGTCATGGATGACGTCCTGGCCACCGGTGGCACAGCCGAGGCGGCCTGCGAGCTGGTCGAGCGTGCCGGTGCCAGCGTCGAGGCGGTCGAGGTGGTGCTGGAGCTATGCTTCCTGCACGGCCGCAGTAAGCTTGTTGGTCGCCCGGTGCACGCGATGCTCTCGCTGCAGGGCCCATAGACTGCTGCAATGGACCAGGAGAGCATGCCGGACGTTCCCGGCATGGAGACGCCTCCGAAGCCTCCGACGCCCAAGAGAGCTCAGAGGCCTCCTAAACCTGAGCAGCCGACCATTTCTCTGCCCACGTCAGCGCGGGTCAGAGCCAGGTTCGCGCGCTTCGGTGGACCACGCACCGACACGAACCCCGTGCTGGAGCCGCTGCTCAGTACCGTTCGGTCTGCTCATCCCAAGGCGGACCTTTCGGTCATCGAGCGGGCCTACGCGGTGGCCGAGAAGGCTCACCAGGGGCAGCTACGCAAGAGCGGTGACCCGTACATCACCCACCCGCTTGCCGTGACATCGATCCTGGCCGAGCTCGGTATGACCCCGGACACCTTGGCCGCTGCCCTGCTGCACGACACAGTGGAGGACACGCCGTACAGCCTGGAGACTCTCACCCGCGAGTTCGGTGACGAGATCGCGATGCTCGTCGATGGCGTAACCAAGCTGGACAAGGTCACCTACGGGGAGGCGGCACAGGCCGAGACCGTACGCAAGATGGTCGTGGCCATGGCCCGGGACATCCGCGTGCTGGTGATCAAGCTGGCCGACCGTCTGCACAACGCCCGCACCTGGCGCTACGTCTCGGAGGAATCTGCACAGCGTAAGGCTCGCGAGACGCTCGAGATCTATGCCCCGCTGGCCCACCGGCTGGGAATGAACACGATCAAGTGGGAGCTTGAGGACCTCTCGTTTGCGACCCTCTATCCCAAGGTGTACGACGAGATCGTGCGACTGGTGGCCGAACGCGCCCCCGCACGGGAGGAGTACCTCGCAAGCGTACGCGAGGACATCACCAAGGACCTGGCAGCCACGAGAATCAAGGCAGTCGTGACCGGCCGGCCAAAGCACTACTACTCCGTCTACCAGAAAATGATCGTCCGCGGCCGCGAGTTCGAGGAAATCTACGATCTCGTCGCAGTACGGGTCCTGGTGGAGTCAGTACGCGACTGCTACGCCGTGCTTGGTGCGTTGCATGCGCGCTGGAACCCGGTGCCCGGGCGCTTCAAGGACTACATCGCGATGCCGAAGTTCAACATGTATCAGTCCCTGCACACCACTGTCATCGGTCCGCAGGGCAAACCGGTCGAGATCCAGATCCGCACGCACACCATGCACCGTCGGGCTGAGTACGGCGTGGCAGCCCACTGGAAGTACAAGGAGGACGCCCCGGGTCAGGCAGCCGACCCGGACACCGCTGGACGCAAGGCCGATGCAGGACCGGTCAACGACATGGCGTGGCTGCGCCAGCTGCTCGACTGGCAGAGCGAGATCTCAGACCCTGGCGAGTTCCTGGACTCGCTGCGCTTCGAGATCAGCGCCCAGGAGGTCTACGTCTTCACCCCCAAGGGGTCTGTAGTCGCCCTGCCGGCAGGTTCGACGGCGGTCGACTTCGCTTATGCCGTGCACACCGAGGTCGGCCACCACTGCATCGGCGGGCGGGTCAACGGCCGTCTGGTCCCGCTCGAGAGTCCCCTGGAGAATGGCGACGTCGTCGAGATCCTCACCTCCAAGGCCGAGGGAGCCGGGCCCTCACGTGACTGGCTGACCTTCGTGCGGAGCCCGCGAGCCCGCAACAAGATTCGGCAGTGGTTCTCCAAGGAACGCCGCGAAGAGGCCATTGACGTCGGCAAGGACGCCATAGCCAAGGCCATGCGCAAGCAGGGCCTGCCGCTGCAGAGACTGATGACCCATGACTCGCTGACCAATCTGGCCAGTGAGCTGCACTACCCGGACATCTCCAGCCTGTATGCCGCAGTCGGCGACGCCCATGTCTCGGCCCAGCACGTTGTGGGCCGTCTGGTGGCGAACCTTGGTGGGCAGGAGGGGGCTACCGACGACCTCGCTGAGGCCACCACACCGTCGTCCGGGCTGCCACGACCGCGCAACGGTGACCCGGGCGTGGTGGTCGTTGGAGCAGATGACGTCTGGGTCAAGCTGGCCCGTTGCTGCACCCCGGTGCCGGGCGACCCCATCATGGGCTTCGTGACCCGGGGCAGAGGCGTTTCAGTGCACCGCTCGGATTGCACCAATGCCGAGTCGCTGCTTTCACAACCCGACCGGCTCATCGAGGTCGAATGGGCCCCGTCAGCCGCGAGCGTTTTCCTTGTCCAGCTGCAGGTCGAGGCGCTGGACCGCAACGCACTGCTCTCGGACGTCACCCGTGTCCTGTCGGACCAGCACGTGAACATCCTGTCGGCTACGGTGCACACCTCCCGTGACCGGGTTGCCCTGTCCCGGTTCACCTTCGAGATGGGCGACCCGGGACATCTGGACCACGTGATCCAGGCCGTGCGTAAGATCGACGGTGTTTTCGACGTCTACCGGATTACTGGCGGCAAGTCGACCGAAAAGACGGAGCAGTCCGACTAGCCACCGAACTCCTGGACACCAGCACGAGCTTGGTCCAGCCACTGCTCGCGGGCCTCGAGTGCTGACCGCGCGTCCGCGATCTTTTTGGAGTTGCCAGAGGCCTCTGCCTTCTCGAGGTCCTTCCGAAGCCCCCCAACAGCCTTCTCCAACTGGTCCACGAGGCTTTGTGCGCGAGCTGCCGCCTCGGGGTTGGTTTTGGCCCAACGCTTCTCGTCATTGTCTCGCAGCGCCTGCTCGATGCGGCGCATTCCCTTCTCCAGCCGTTCCACGTCCGGACGTGGAACCTTGCCGGCCCGTTCCCATTTTTCCTGAATGACTCGCAGTTTCGCTTTGGCAGCCTCGATATCAGTCACTGGCAGGATGGCCTCGGCTTCGGCAAGGAGTCCCTCCTTGACCAGGAGGTTGGCTTTGAACTCCATGTTCTCGGCCGCAACGATCGCGTCTTTGGCATTAAAGAAGCTGTCCTGGGCCGTCTTAAAGCGAGCCCATAGAGCATCGTCGTCGGCGCGTGAGGTGCGGCCGGCCTCGCGCCATCGATCCATCAACCGTTTGAACGCTGTCGCAGTCGAAGACCAGTCCTTGCTCGTTGCGAGAGCTTCAGCCTCCTTGACCAGGTGTTCCTTCGCTGACCGAGCTTCGGACTGGGTGTCCTCGAGCTGGGCAAAGTAAACCCGACGAGCCTTGTCGAACGAGTTACGAGCTGCGCTGAAGCGCTGCCAGAGGGCGGTCTCGGACTCTCTGTCGAGCTTGGGTCCGTTCCGTTGCAGGGACTTCCATTCGTCCAGCAGTGCCCGCATACGGGTGCCGCTGGCCTTCCACTGGATCTTTGCTTCCGGCTGACCCGCAATCCTCTCGGCCTCAAGGACGAGTCCCTCGCGCTTGACCCGGCCTGCCTCGCGGGCCGCGTCGCGCTCGACGGCCTCGGTGGCTTTCCTGGCTTCAACGGCCGTGGCAATTTCAGCAATCCGCGCATCGAGGGCGGCTAGGTCCCCGACCACGCGTGCGTCAGTGATCTGCTCGCGCAACTTGGCGAGCCCTTCCGCACCCTCCCGCGCGGGAAGGTCAGTGTGAGTCACCCGTTGCAGGAGAAGGTCAGCGGAGGCAAGCAGCTCGTCGTACTTGCGAGTGAAGTAGCCCAATGCCTCTGCGGCAGTCGCGCCGGGGTAGGACCCGACCTCTCGCTCACCGTCGGCAGTACGCACGAATACGGTGCCCGAATCGTCCACCCGACCGAAGTGTGAGGGCTTCGGCGCTACATTGCCGTGCAGTCGTCCGGCCAGTGAGGCAGGACTAGGGACGAGCATGGTTGCGGGTGTTGGGACCGCAGGGGCCGGAACCGCAGCGCCAGGCTCAGGAGCCGGAGCCGGAGCGCCAGGCTCAGGAGCCGGAGCCGGAACCGCAGCGCCAGGCTCAGGAGCCGGAGCCGGAGCCGGAGCCGGAGCCGGAACCGCAGCGCCAGGCTCAGGAGCCGGAACCGCAGCGCCAGGCTCAGGAGCCGGAACCGGCTCCTCCGCTAGCGTCTCTGCTTCCGACGAGGCTAGTGCCTCATCCACCTTCTTCACCTCCTCGGAGATATCCGGGGCTGGGTGGTTTCCGGGCGTCTGCTCAGTCACTGTCAGGCCTTCTTCTCGGTGACATTCACCGCGAGGATGCTGATGGGCTGCAACGGCGCGGTGTTCTGGTTGGCATCCGCCGGCAGGGCTCCTTCTGCGGCGACTCTGTCGACGATATCCATACCAGAGGTGATCTTGCCGAAGATTGAGTAGCCGGTGGGGTCATTCAGCGTGCTGTCCTTATAGACGATGAAGAACTGGCCGCCATTGCTGTTGGGGTCGGAGGTGCGCGCCATCGCGAGGGTGCCAGCGGGATATTTGAAGTTGGCCGGCGCATTCTCGACGCCGTAGCCATAGCCGGGGGTGCCGGTCCCAGTGCCCGTTGGATCTCCACACTGCAGCACGAACAGGGGGTCGGCTGTGGTCAGCCGGTGACACGGGCTGTTGACCCAGTAGCCACTCTTTGCCAGGCCGAGAAACGAGGCCACGGTCTGGGGGGCTTTGGTGCCGTCGAGTTCCACCGTGATAGTGCCACAGCTCGTGGTGACAGTCGCAATGAAGGTCTTGCCGGCTGCGATCTTCTTGTTGGGCAATGTGCCGCTTCGTTTGTCTGTTGGTACCGCGGGCGGAGCAACACACCCAGGCACCGGCTTGGCCGGCGCAGTGCGAGCTGAGGTCGGCTGGGCGCCTGCCTGGGCGATTGGGGCGGACTTGTTGCTCCTGTTCAGGGCAAAGCTCGCTCCTACGAATCCGCCGATAATGACGACCATGACCACGACGATGCCCAGAACTTGCTTGTTTCGTCTGGAGTCCACCTCACGTTGCGCGCGCACCGACTGGCGCTTGTTGTTGCGACGCTTCTCGCGGGCTCGGTCGCGTGCGTGGGGCGACACTTGGGCACTCCTTCAGGCATTGGACGAAAACGCTGGCTTTGGGCGCATAAGAGGCCCTCGTCAGTCTAGGCGGGCCACGGGGGGGAGCACGGTGGCAGGGTCAAGAGTCGTCACGGTTAGGCTCACAAGCGTGTTGACCATCGGATTCCCGGCCGTTGTGGCCGGCACCAACTGTTACGTCCTTGCTCCAGGCGCAGGTGAGGAATGCCTGATCGTCGACCCCGGCGTAGGTGTCACAGGGCAGCTGGCTGACCTCCTGCGCGAGCACCATCTGCGGCCGGCAGCCGTACTGCTGACCCACGGGCACTTCGACCATGTGTACTCGGTGACACCGGTATGCAGTTCCGCAGGTGTCACCGCCTACATCCACGGTGCTGATCGCTACCGCCTCAAGGACCCCTTGTCGGCGGTAGGACCAGAGCTGATCGCCATGTTCGAACAGCAGTTTGGCCAGAAGGCGGGCTGGCAGGAACCCACCGACGTGACCGAGCTGGCCCACGGCCAAAAGCTGACGATCGCAGGCCTCGACCTGCGCGTACTGCACGCGCCCGGCCACACCCAAGGTTCTGTGATGTTCGCTCTGCCGGAGGTGCCAGAAGGACTGGCCGACGACGTAGGCGCCGAGTCGACCGTGCTGTCCGGCGATGTTCTGTTCGCGGGCTCCATCGGTCGCACTGACCTGGAGGGCGGCGACGGGGCTGCCATGAGCCGCAGCCTGCGCGACGTGGTGCTACCACTTGTGGACTCCGTGCTCGTACTGCCCGGACACGGTCCTGCCACGACCATGGAACGTGAGCGTGCCACCAACCCGTACCTGCAAGGATTGGCGTCGTGAGCAAAGTCCGCCCGATCAGTGGCTTCCCGGAGTGGTTGCCCGGTGAGCGCATTATTGAACAGCACTTCCTGGATGTTATCCGGGAGACATTCGAGCTGCATGGGTTCGCGTCGATCCAGACCCGGGCCGTGGAGCCGATCGAGCGTCTTTCTAGCCAGGGTGAGGACACCGACAAGGAGATATACGCGATCAGCCGCCTCGCGGCCGGGTCAGAGGCATCGTCCCGCGATCCCAAGCTTGGCCTGCACTTCGACCTGACAGTTCCGTTTGCACGCTACGTCCTGGAGAACGCCGGCAAGTTGACGTTCCCCTTCCGCCGCTACCAGATCCAGCCTGTATGGCGAGGCGAGCGCCCGCAGGAGGGTCGTTATCGCGAGTTCACCCAGTGCGACATCGATATCGTCGACGCAGGTGAGCTTGCCCCCCAGTACGAAGCCGAGCTGCCATTGGTAATCGCCGACGCATTCAGCAAGCTACCGATCGGTCCTTTCCGGATCCAGGTCAACAACCGCAAGATCCCGGAAGGGTTCTATCTGGGTATCGGACTTACCGACGTCCAGGCGATGCTGCGAATCGTGGACAAACTCGACAAGATCGGCCCGGACGCGGTCCGCGACCTCATGGTCGCCGCTGGCGCGACACCCGAGCAGGCGGCGGCGGCCCTTGCCCTGGCCCAGATCAACGCCCCTGACGAAAGCTTCGTCGAGCAGGTGCTTGCCCTGGGCGTGCAGCACGAGACCCTCACGCGAGGCTTGGCCGAGTTGTCGGCCGTGATCCGTGTCGGTGCCGAACACGCCTCCGGGCTGATGGTTGCAGACTTAATGGTCGCCCGCGGGTTGGACTACTACACCGGGACGGTCTACGAGACGCAGCTGATCGGGTTCGAGTCGTATGGCTCGATCTGCTCAGGGGGTCGTTACGACGCGCTGGCCTCGGACGGGCGTACGACGTATCCCGGAGTCGGGATCTCCATCGGGCTCTCGCGCCTGCTGGCCAAGATCATGCCTACCCTGGCGGCCACTCGGTCCCCCCCCTCGTGCGTCCTGGTGGCCCTAGCCGATGAGAGCA
>Ga0097691_1001357_pt1 | contig 18213 bp, 17 predicted proteins | sample NGESurdeep072012_8_FD_72858 | JGI IMG/M metagenome (GOLD analysis project Ga0097691, IMG submission 72858) | Arctic peat soil microbial communities from Barrow, Alaska - NGEE Surface sample 210-1 deep-072012 | ecosystem: Environmental > Terrestrial > Soil > Wetlands > Peat ... | reverse complement strand
GGGGATGGATGGACGGGTGCCAGCCATGAACTCGTCGGAAACTATTTCCGTCACGATCCGATCGCGTCCACCGGTGACTCTCTGCGCCGGTGGCACGATCCGCTCGATCTGGACACGGCGGCGGGCTGCCGTTGCGGTGAAGCCTCCCGCGAAGCGGAGAGCGTCGGCAAGCGTTTCGTTGGGACGCACTTCGTAAGTCGCCGGACGGGCGACCTCACCGACGATGCGAACCCTCGCACCGTGGATGGGCACGAAAACGAGATCGCTGTTCGTGAGCCTCACGTCGTGCGCGGTGTTGCCGTTGAGCAGATAGTCGTAGACGTCGAGCGTATCTACCGCGACGCCACCCCGGCGCACGAGAACCTGCCTGAGACTTCCGTTGTCTGATGGTCCACGCGCGGCGTACAATGCGCTCAGGGCCGTACCGGCGCTCGAGATGCGGTAGCTGCCAGGCCGCAGCACATCTCCCGTGACGTAGATCTGGTTGCTGGAGAGTCGCGCGGGAGTAGCGTAGAAGTGGGTGGTTGCACCCGCCCCACGTCGCACGCCCGAATACACTCTCCCCAGGCGCGAGTAGAGAACATTCTCCAGCTCTGCCATCGTCAGATTATTCACCCAGATCTGACCGACTTGGGGAATGACGATGAAACCCTCGCGCGTGACGTCCAACGTGTACGACTGCTCCACGTCTCCCGTTAGCACGAGCACCAGCCTGTCCCCCGGATTGATGCGGTAGTTGGCATCGACCGGGCCCGAGAGATTGGGGTCGAACTGGGAGGTCGCATTGCGGAAGAAATCCAGACCGAAGATGACGAAGCCGCTATCGACATCGGCTCGTGGTCGCGCAATGCCGCGATTCAGCGAATCGGTGCGCGAGGCACAGGCGGCGCGCGCGGCCTCTCGCCGCTGTGCCAGACGGCGCTTGTTCATCGTCGTGTCGATGAGTCCGGAAGGGAGCGTGTCGGGCACAGTAAGCGTGTCGGTGTTCACTCCGCACCGAAGCAGCTCGACTTCGACCGTGTCTGCAATTCCGAGTTGTGAGATCGCGGAGAAAACGTCCTCAGTGGTGGCGGTCGAGTCGGCGCCGGAGCCGCCAGGCAGATATGCGTCGAGCAGATTTTCCGGATAACCCTCCGCTCTCAGACGGGCTCTCACTTGATCCGGCGTCAAGCCACTCGTCATGATCTTTTGACGAAGCTGCTGGAGAAGGGCCGGATTCTGGAGCATCTGCTGCGCCTGTGCAGTTGTGGGTTGTTGCGCAGATGCGAGCGAAGTGATCGAGAAAAGGCCAGCGATGATGAAAAGCGAGCCGAGCTTCGAGAATGTCATTCGGTGTTGTTGAGTGATTGAACGTGGTTGGAATGGTCGCGCAGGGACTCGAACCCCGGACCTCTGCTGTGTGAAAGCAGCGCTCTAACCAGCTGAGCTACGCGACCGTCGAGACAGCTCCGAAGCGCCGCGAAGCCGGAGCCGGCCGAAAGAGTCTATAAGGTTATAGGTCGGGTGGCTTCGGCGGTAGTAGAGCCCGAGCGGCCTAGTGCGCTGTGGCATAACTAGATGGGACGGCGTAGTAGTGCGCTGTGGCATTATGAGATTTGCCGTCCTGTTATGGGCGTGTGAACTGCACCGCGTCGGTCGCGCTGATGCGAGACATCGCCCCGCGCAGCGTGGTTCCGGTCACTTGGCCGGTGAAGGTCCCAGCGTCCTGCATGTAGAAGAAGACCTGAAGTACCGTGTTCAACCCCGAGATCGTCCCGGAAATCGCGCACGGCCCGGTCGCTGGACAGAACTGAAGGCCGTTCGTCCCGATGACAGTGTACGTCCCTGTTAACGATCCATCGGGAGCCTGCGCCAGATTGATCGAGATGTTCGTCATTCCGGCCGCCGGACCGGGCGAGACCCAGGCGCCCGATATGTCGGTGCTTGACGGCGTCGTGAGCGCTGGGCCGCAGGAGCCGAGTGCGAGCGCACCGAGGGCGAGCAGTAAGAACCTTGACGAACGCGAGGGAAGTGTCATTGAGAGAGAAAAGTGGGCCCTGCAGGGCTCGAACCTGCGACCGTCGGATTATGAGTCCGCTGCTCTAACCAACTGAGCTAAGGGCCCCGCGTACGAAAGTATCGACCGCCCCGCTAAAACGAAATGCTCCAGCGGGGCTCGATCGCGATCTTCACCCTTCCCTCGAATGCGGTGTGAGTAGCGCCGACGACGTGCAGATCGTTCGTCAGGTGATTGACGCCGACATCACCTCCGACTTCGAAGTCGCGCCACCTGGATGCACCGCTAACTGCAACACGCGTCACTCCCATCACCACCCCGCTGAACATGCCGGGAGTCGTCGCGTAATCGGCGGGCGCGGGAAACGGTACGTTGTAACTCCCTTCGCCCTGGCGACGATGCGCGACGTAAAGACGGAGCGGCGTCGTCGGCACCACCGCGAGATCGAGTCCCGCCTTCACCTCGTCGTAGTCGCTGAATCCCCTCGCCAGCCCCACTCCAAAGATCTCGTAGTTCTCGTCGGGGTTCTTGTTCCGGTACGCGAGGTTCGAGACTCTCGTGTACGATGCGAACCAGCGCTGATCGCCGTAGAGGGGCAAACCCTCCGCAGCCAGTGTCAACGCATATGACGACGGCTGCTTGCAGTTCGGGTTGCACCCCCGATCGATTTGAAAGTCGTCGATGAAGAGTTGGCCCGCGAGAGTGCCAAATCGCTCCGTGCGCACAGCCGCCTCGCCACCGAGACCGAGATTTCCTTCCTGCCGCTCGTTACGCCACGAAAGCGCATAGATGTTGAACGGATTGGCCAGTGTCGGCTCAAATCCTCTCGACACTCCGGAGTACACGTAGCTCTCGGTTCCCGCGATCTCCCAGCTTCCCAGGCGAAACGCGAGGCGGTGGATCGAAAAGTATCGCTGTACCTCGGGCCCGGTCGGAGGGACGAGATTGTCGAGCCGGGCGATGACGGTGGAGAAGTGAACCTTGTCGGTCCCGATCAGCCCGTACAGGTGGTCGTAAGTGTACGCGTAATTCCCGAGCATCAACCCACCCGAGGTCGGCGGCCCCCAGTTTCGACCCACGCGACCGAACGTGAGCTCGCCGTACTTCCACTGCCCGCCGACATATCCGTCCTCGGTGCGACCGGCGAGCTTTCGGTCCTTTCGACCGGCGAATTCCGGATCGACGTTGAGCCGCGAATCGATCAGCGTGCGCACGAAACCGACGACCGGCCCGCCCGCCATCACGACGCGAATCGATCCGCCGGGACGGACATCTTTGCGCCGGTCGCTCAGCATCAGCTCGCGCCGGCCGGAGGTCTGGGCCGTTGCGTAGGCGTCGCCAGTCCCGCGTGCGCGGAATGTCTGCGCCGCCAGAGTATCCGAATCCCCGGGCCGCACCGCGTACTTCTCGACCGCCTTGTAAAGCTCATCGAGGTACGACCCGACGACTGGGCCCGGCTCCCGCGCCCGCGCCGAGTCGATCGCCACCCGTAGCGCTCGTTCCGTGAAGGGCCGCTCGAGCATGGAGAATTCCTTGAACATCCCGCGGGCCATCAACGCATCGATGTAGGTATAAGCGATGTCATCGAGCGGCACATAAGCGGAAGCCTGCGCCTTGGCGGCCGATGGCGCGACGAGAAGGCAAGCCATCGTGACGAGAGCGAAAAGCGTGCGCCCAGAAGGCCTCTTCATCGGTACCAAGGCGAGAGATGCCATTTGGGCGTCAGCTCCAGCGCGGGCGCCGGAAAGTGGTAGTAGCTGAGAGTGTGCTTGATCGTTCTCCAGAGCGGGGCGTTGCCGGGAAGCTTTTCCGGGTCGAAATCGAGCGAGAGCATGATCTTCCGCTTCGCTCTCTGCGTCACGCCCGTCTCCGGATTGACCCAGTCCGTCACCGAATGTCCGGCCGATAGCCGGATGAACGACGGCCAGTACGGCTTGGCGGCGTCAGGCAGCAGCTCATTCACGTCCGTCGAGAACCAGTAGGTCTGCCCGGAGTAGTCGAGCGAAGGGCGGAGTTCAGATGGGAACAATCCAGCCTCGGTGTTCGTGAGGGCGCGTGTCTTGTGGTACGAGAACGTCGGCTTGATCACTCGGAGCCGCGGGTGGAACTCCTGCATCACCGCCAACGTCTGGCCGGCTGTATTCGCGATCATGTCCGCGTAGGAGAAGCCGTACTTCTTGAACTGCCCGTCGAAGATCTCGATCTGGAGCTGAAACGCCGCGGCGTAGGCAGCGCTCCAAAATATTGCCTTCTTCTCGCCGACGCACGCCTCTCTCAATCCCGCGTAGCCGACGCGGGCTAGATGGAACCCGCCGAACATGTGGCCGAACTTGTCCTGGTCGCGGAATTCCTGATCCCAATCAGACTGAAAGAAGAAGTGCGGAGCGCGAGTGCCCGACCACCACGCGTTCTTGAAGTAGTGGTAGAGGTACGCGTTGCCCCCGATGAACGCGGTTCCGACGCCCGTGCGTACCGCCGTGACTTGATTCGGCGTGAGCGGGCAGGACGCACCAGGCAGAGCCACGGCCGCATTGCGCTGCCCGCCCTTGATTCCGCTCGTCACCACCAGTCCCGCCGGAAGCGCCGCTCCGGTGGAATCCTGCGCGACCGCCACGTTGGTTGCGGCGCTCGTACAGAGTGCGAGCGCGAACAAGCCTCTTCCTATGTGCCGCAATACTTCTCCTCGATTGGAAATGGGTGCTACGCCGTCGGCGCGTCGGCGGTGCCGGCCGCAAACAGATCGTAAGCCTCAACGACCTCATCGATGGTCACCGTCGCTGCGCCAAGCTTAGCAACCTCCACGCCCGCGGCGAAGTTGGCGATCACCGCCGCCTCGGCCGGCGTCGCGCCCGCCGCCAGCATCGTCGCCAGGTACGCGGTCACCGTGTCACCAGCGCCTACCACATCGTAAACCTCGCGCGCGGTCGTCGGTACTCGTCCCACCTCGCCGTCCGCCGCGATCAGCGCCATCCCCGCTTCGCCCAGGGTGAGCAGCAGGTGCTCGACGCCCAGGCGCTTGATCGACTCCGGCAGCGCCTCCGGGTGCTCGATGTCCACAGCCGCTCCGAGGGCGCTCTCAAGTTCTCGCTTGTTGGGCTTGAAGATCGTCGCACCCTTGTACGCAAAGAAGTTTCTGTATTTGGGATCGACGACGACCGGCATGTTCCGCAATGTCGCCTGCTGCATTGCGGGCGCGATGAGCGTCGGTGTCAGCACGCCCTTGTTGTAGTCCTCGAGCACGAGCGCATCGGCGTTGTCGATCGCCCTCACCGCCGCATCGAGCAGGCGCTCGACTTCGTCGCCGGTGATGTCGGTGTCATCCTCCTCGTCGAAGCGAACGACCTGCTGCGACCGGGCGAGGACGCGCGTCTTGGTCGTCGTCCGTCGAGCGACCGTCACGACCGAGCGCCCGTCGGAGTCGAGGTCGCGCAGCATCGCCTTGATCACCTGGCCTTCGGCGTCGTCGCCGACGGCGCAGACGAGATCGCAGTGCGCGCCGATGGCGAAGACGTTCTGCGCGACGTTGGCCGCGCCGCCCAGGGCCAGCTCCTTGTCGCGAACGCGGACGACGGGGACGGGGGCTTCGGGCGATATCCGGTCCACATCGCCCCGCAGGTACACGTCCAGCATCGCGTCTCCGATGATGGCGATGCGCTGGTCGGCGCCGGCATTCAAAAGGTCGATCAGTCTGTCACGGGAGATGGTCTCAATCACGGAGATGACTCGGGTAATTACGATAAATCCTACTAGGTGCAACAGAACGGGCGGGATGCTGGGAACTGCAACTGAACGGGCGGGAGGCGTCAGAAGCATAGTTGCCAGTTTGTTAGTTCACTACGCCGGGACTTATCTCTTCAGGATCATGACACAAGCAACTGCCTGTGCCTCGAATGCCACAGAGGCAAGTCCGGGCGTCGTGAACTAAATAACTCACAACTCCGCTACTCGCGCCTCCCGCCCGTTCTGTTGCAGTTTCTCGTACCGCCCCAAATTAACCCTGTACTAACCAGGTAGGGAGCGGCCTACCCCCTTGCCCGACGGGTGGGTTGAGCGGTACGCTCCGCTCTAACCATCACGCCCATCACTTGATCCTAGAAAAATTCAACGACGCGGCGAAGCGCCGGGTCTATTCACTCCAGGAGTTCTTCGTCCTGGCAGGGAAGGCGATCGGCTTCATCTTCGTCAAGCCGTTCTATGCCGGGGACCTCTTCCAGCAGATGGACGCGATCGGCGTCGGATCGATCGGCATCGTCCTCCTCACCGGATTCTTCACCGGAATGGTGCTCGCGCTCCAGTCGGCGGTGCAGCTTCAGACGTTCGGCGCGAGCGATTACATCGGACGACTGATCGCGGGCTCGATGATTCGCGAGCTGGGGCCGGTGTTGGCGGGGCTGATGGTGGCGGGACGCGTCGGGTCGGGAATCGCGGCGCAGCTCGGGTCGATGCGCGTCACCGAGCAGATCGACGCGCTCAACACGCTGGGCACGGATCCCATCAAGAAGCTCGTGACGCCGCGGGTTCTGGCGTCGCTCATCATGCTCCCCGTGTTGACCGTCATCAACGATTTCGTCGGCATTCTCGGCGGCAGCATCATCGCGAAGTTCTACCTCGGCAAGCCCGCGTCGCTGTACTGGCGCACCGTGTTCGAGCAGATACTCGCCGGCGGCTTCACGCTCCACTACATCCCGAATGATTTCATTCAGGGACTCGCCAAGCCATTCGTCTTTGGCGGCATCATCTCGCTCGTCGCCTGCTATCACGGATTGAACACCACGGGTGGAACCGAAGGTGTCGGTAACGCGACCACTCGCACGGTCGTCACGGCGAGCATTCTGATCCTGGTCGTCGACTACTTCCTCACGCAGATCATCCTCGTGCTGTTCCCATGACCGACGAAGAAGATCGCCGCCGCAAGGGGGACGAGAGGCGCCACCCGAGCGAGAAGGACGAGTCAGCGATGCCGCGGCGCGCGCACGACTCCGGGCGGGTGCGCGCCGCGATCAGGAACGAGCTGGAGGAAGTCGCCGAGGACAGCGCGGCGAAGGAGGCCAGGCAAGGTGCAAAGCCGGCGCAGGAACAGGTCATCACCCTCGAGAACATCTCTCTCGCGTTCGAAGAGCCGATTCTCGAGAACGTCTCGTTCGACGCCAAGGCGGGCGAGACGGTCGTCGTCGTCGGCGAGTCCGGCACGGGGAAGTCGACGATTCTGAAGCTGTTGCTCCGCCTTCTCATTCCGGACAAGGGGAGGGTGCTCATCGACGGCGAGGACATCGTCGGCCTGACGTTCGACGATGCTCTCAAGGTCCGCCAGAAGATGGGGATGGTCTTCCAGGGTGCGGCCCTCTTCGATTCGATGACCGTCTACGAGAACGTCGCGTATCCATTGCGCGAGCACACCGATCTGCTGGAGGACGAGATCGAGGCGCGCGTGCGCGAGAAGCTCCAGTTCGTCGATCTCGAGCCCGACAAGGTGATCGACCAGATGCCGTCGGAGCTCTCGGGCGGAATGAAGAAGCGCGTCGGCATCGCGCGCGGTCTCGCCAACAATCCGGAGATCATGCTCTACGACGAGCCGACGTCGGGCCTCGATCCGCTCACGACCGCCACAATTACTTACCTTATCATCAAGCTTCAGCGCGAGCTTGGCGTCACCAGCATCGTCGTTTCGCACGACATCAGATCGTCTTTCCGGATGGCGAGCAAGATCGTATTGCTCGCCAACCGTCACGTTGAATTCTTCGGCACCCCCGAAGAGATGACCGGCAGCGATGATTCCTACATCCGCGAATTCCTGGGCGGATTTTGAACCTGTTCCGTGATATTTTCTAGCCGATGAAGCGATCGTCGTTCATAACCTGGGACCAGCTCAAGGTCGGAGCGCTGATACTCGTCGCGCTCGTGATCCTTGGCGTCGCCATCCTGAAACTGGGCAACGCCGGGAATCTGTTCGGAAAGCGCTATCGCCTGGTGGCCTACGTCGCCAGCGCCAGCGGTCTCCGCATTGGCGGCCCTGTTACGGTCGCGGGACAGCTAGCGGGCAGCATCAAAGACATCCAGTTCCTGCCGGTCGACGCCGATACGACGCGCAATCTCAAGTTGATTGTGGAAGTCAATAGCGCCCTCAGGGAGCAGGTGCGTCAGGATTCGCGCGCGAAGATCAAGACGATGGGACTCCTCGGCGACAAGGTCTTCGACATCACCGTCGGCACGCCGAAGTATCGCGCGCTTCACGAGGGTGACACGCTCGTCATCGCCCCGTCAATCGACTACGAAGCCGTTGTGCAGCAGGCATCGGGCGCGATCAGCGAAGTCGTCCGACTCACGCGCGACTTGAGCAAAGTCACCAGCAGCATCAACCGCGGAGAGGGAACACTCGGCCAGCTCGTTACCAACCGGCAGCTGTACGACCAGCTCAACGCCACGCTGTCGCGCACGAGCGCGCTGATGGCGAGACTCGAGAATCCGAGGGGAACGATCGGGCGGCTCCTCGACGATCCTTCGCTTTACAACAGTCTGAATCGCGCGGTCGCGTCGGCCGACACCGTGATCTCGCAGATCAATTCGGGCAGCGGGTCCGTCGGCAAGCTCCTTCGCGACGACACGCTCTACATTCACCTCAATAGCGTCGTCGCCCGCGCCGACTCGCTCGTGAGCGCGATGTCGAGCGGAAATGGAACAATCAAGAAGCTGTTCACCGACCAGCAGCTGTACGACCAGCTCGTGAAGACTGTCACCGAGCTGAATAACGTTCTCGTCGAAGTTCGTCGCGATCCGAGACGGTACACACCGGGGTTGATTCAGGTTAAGCTATTCTAGGGCTGGTTACTGGTGCCTGGCCACCGGTGGCGGGCGGCTGACAAACTGCAACTGAACGGGCGGGAGGCGCGAGTGGCAGAGATGCCAGTTTCTTAGTTCACTACGCCCTGACTTTTCTACCGCTGTATCAGGGCACAAGCAACTGCCTTTGCCTTGAATGCCACAGAGGCAAGTCCGGGCGTCGTGAACTAAATCACTAGCAACTACGCTACTGACGCCTCCCGCCCGTTCAGTTGCAGTCAGTTGCAGTCAGTTCCATTCAGTTCCATTCAGTTCCATTCAGTTGCAGTTCTGATTCTCGAATCCTCCTCGATGCAATGAAGACGTACGAAATCGATGTCGCAGTCACCCGCGGGGATGGAACCGAGTCGGAACATCGAGTACACGCCGCCGTAGTCGGGGAGGGCGACGAGCTGCTTGGCACAGCGCGCAATGCGGACGCGTTCACCTTCTGGCGCTCCTGCGCCAAACCGTTCCAGGTCCTGCCATTTCTCGGCTCCGGCGGCTTCGATGCGCTCGGCTGGGGTGAAGAGCAGCTCGCGGTGTCGTGCGCCTCTCACGGTGGGGAGCCGGAGCACGTCGCCATCGTCCAGAAAATGCTCCGCGACATTGGCCTCGAGGAAGGAGATCTCGCCTGCGGGCCCCACGATCCGTCCTCGCAGCGCGGCGCGAAGATCGTGCGCGAGTCGGGCGAGCGCCCGACGCGTATCCACAACAATTGCTCCGGCAAGCACTCGGCGATGCTCGCGATGGCGCGTGAGAAGGGTTGGCCGACACGCGGCTACGAGGGACGCGATCACAACGTGCAGCGCGCGATTCTGCACGAGATCTCCCTCTGGACGGGCCTTCCATGCGGGAAGATCAAGCAGGCGGTGGATGGCTGTGGAGTCGTGGTTTTCGGAATGACGCTCGAGCGGATGGCGCGGGCCTACTCGCGCTTTGCGGTCGCCGCCGCTCGGGGCGAAGAGTACCCGCGCCGAGTGGTCAATGCGATGAGCAACCACCCATTTCTGGTCGGGGGCACCGATCGCTTCGATTCCGCTCTGATCGCCGAGACGAACGGCAGAGTGGTGTCGAAGGTTGGCGCGGAAGGTGTGCACTGTGCCCTCTTGACGGACCGTGGGATCGGGGTCGCGATCAAGGTCGAAGACGGAGCGCAGCGCGCGCAGGTGCCCGCTCTGCTTCGGTTGTTGCAGGAGCTCGGCGCGCTGCCCGATCCGTTGCCGCCCAAGCTCGCGGAGTTGACGCACAAGCCGGTGAAGAACACGCGAGGAGAGTCGGTGGGCGAGATAACCATGAGAGCGGACGTCGCGTGAACCGATGATGGGCGCCGACGGCTGATGACAACCGGAGCGGAAGCCCGGACTAGCGTTGCTCCACTCGAGGCCGGTCTCAGAAAACTGGTAAGGATCGCGGGCGCGATCGCCGGTTCGCCGGAGGGCCAAATGCGAGCCGTCATGTCCGACGCCATAGACGAAGTCGATCCAGTCGCGGTTGAGGAGATAATTCTTCAGTCCTACCTGTTCGCGGGATTCCCGCGCGCGCTGAACGCGGCGCGGGCGTGGCGGGCTGCATCGGGGCGACCGGCACCGGAGGCTGACCCGGACGCGTCGGGGGCAAACCTCGCCTTCTGGAGAGCGCGGGGAGAGGAGACGTGCGCAGTCGTGTACGGGGATCACTACGAAAAGCTGCGGCGGAACATTCGCGAGCTGCACCCGGCGCTGGACGAGTGGATGATCGTCGATGGGTACGGGAAGGTGCTGTCGCGGCCCGGGGTGGACCTTCGCACCCGGGAGCTGTGCGTCGTTGCCGCGTGCGCGGTGTCGGGGCAGCAGCGGCAGTTGCATTCGCACTTTCATGGGGCGCTCAATGCTGGCGCATCAGCCGGAGAAGTTGCAGCCGTGCTTGATGCGCTCACCGATTTGATCTCGAGGGATGATCTTGGGCGGTACAGACAGTTGCTGCAAAAGGTCGCGGCCGAGTAAATGTTTGTCTCACTCGGATGTGAGTCAAAGCGCCCCAATCCATACGCCGAGATACTGAGTGTTCATTGACCGCGTAGTAATCCGCGTCGAAGGGGGTACCGGTGGATCCGGCTGCACTTCCTTCCGAAGGGAGTGGCGCACCCCCATGGGCGGGCCCGACGGCGGCGACGGCGGCCGCGGCGGCAGCGTAATCGTCCGCGGCGACTCCAACCTCGCGACGCTCCTCGACTACACCTACCGCGACAAGTGGATCGCCGAGCGCGGCGAGCACGGCATGGGGTCGAACAAGAGCGGGCGGGCGGGCGCCGACATCGTCATGCCGGTGCCGCCGGGAACGATTCTGCGCGACAACGAGACCAAAGAGATCCTCGCCGAGATCCTGGAGGACGGCCAGGAGGTGGTGATCGCGCCGGGCGGGCGGGGCGGGAAGGGGAACGCGTTTTTTGCGACGCCCACCCACCAGTCGCCGCGAGAATGGCAGCCGGGCGAGGAGGGTGTGGTCCACAGTATCGAGATGGAGCTCAAGCTGATCGCCGACATGGGACTCGTCGGGCAGCCGAACGCGGGCAAGTCCACGCTCCTTTCCGTCATCTCCGCGGCCCGCCCCAAAATCGCCGACTATCCCTTCACGACCCTTCAGCCCAACCTCGGCGTTGTTCAGCTGTCCGACCACCGGACCTTCGTGGTTGCGGACATCCCGGGCATCATCGAAGGAGCGCACGAGGGCAAGGGACTGGGCCTCCAGTTCCTCCGGCACATCGAGCGGACCCGGATTCTGGCGTTCCTGATCCCGATCGACGCTATGGACTGGCAGGCGGAGTACGACCAGCTGAGGCGTGAGATCGCCGAGTACTCCCCGGACCTCGCGGCCAAGCCTCACTGCGTGGTTTTCACAAAGATGGATCTCCTGGGCGAGGAGTACGCGCCGCCCATCGATGCGCCGGGAGCGTTCGGGCTTTTTGCGATCAGCGCGGCCGCGCGCGAAGGATTGGATGCGCTCACCGCAGCGTGGTGGACGGAGCTCCTGCGCCTCAAGCAGAGTGTCAGGCCTGAAGACGTAACTTTAAGTCTGCCCTGATCTTGAATGCTTACACTTGAAGCACCTCCGACACTGTCGGAAATGCAAGTGCAGTGCTGGACGCGTGAGTCAGCTGAGTACCCGGTCGAGCTTCTGGATCTCGCCCAGCCACCGCGCGAGCTGTACGCGATCGGGCGGACCTCGGCGCTCTCAAGGCCGCGCGTCGCGATCGTCGGGACCCGGAACTCGACCGCTTACGGCGAGCGAATCACCCGGACGCTGACGCGAGCGCTCGTCCGCGGCGGAGTCTCGATCGTGAGCGGGATGGCGCGCGGGATCGATGCCGCCGCCCACCGGACGGCGCTGGAGGAGGGTGGAAATACCGTGGCGGTTCTGGGGACGGGCGTCGACGTCCCCTATCCGGTTGGCCACCGCCTCCTCCATCGCACCATCGCGGAGCATGGGATCGTGGTCTCGGAGAGTCCGCCGGGAACGAGAGCTGGCCCGGGCGCCTTTCCGAGGCGAAACCGGATCATCGCGGCCCTGGCTCCGGTCACCATCGTCGTCGAGGCTGGGTTCAGAAGCGGCGCCCTCAACACCGCCTCGCAGGCGCTCGAGCTCGGGCGCGTCGTCGCGGCGGTCCCCGGGCCGATCGACTCCGATCAGAGCCGCGGCTCCAATCAGCTGCTGAGAGATGGCGCAGTGCTCATCGCAGCGCCGGAGGACGCGCTCGCTCTACTCGGCGTCTCGGCGCCGCAGGTCGCCCCGCCGCGACCGCTATTACCCGAATCCGAGCAGAAGGTCTGGGACGCGATCGCGGGAGGGTTCGTGGACACCGACGCCCTGCCGGCCGCCACCGATCTGACGATCGCGGAATGCCTGGCGGCCATCACGTCCCTCGAGATCATGGGGCTCGTCGAGTGCTCGCTCGCCGGAGAGATTCGTCGTCGCTGAAAAGGCCAGAGCCAGGTCCACCGGGCCTATATTCATTTATGCCCCCCCGTCACCTTTACATCCACATCCCGTTCTGCGCCCGACGCTGCTCGTACTGCGATTTCTCGATCGCGGTACGATCCACCACCCCCGTCGATGAGTACGTCACGGCCCTGCGAACCGAGATGGACGGCCTGCGAGAGGATCTCGGCGGCACGACCCTCGACACGGTGTACCTGGGCGGCGGGACTCCGTCGCGGCTCGGAGGAATTGGCATTGGCGACGTTTTGGCGACCGTCCGGGACCGCGCCAGGATCGCGGCCGCGCCCGAGATCACGATCGAAGCGAATCCGGACGATGTGAACGACATGGCCGTCGCTCACTGGGTCGCCGCCGGCGTGAACCGCGTCTCGCTCGGATCGCAAAGCTTCGATGATGCGGCGCTCAAATGGATGCACCGAACCCACGACGCCCGGCAAATCGGCCAAGCGGTCAACACTCTGCGGCGGGGCGGCATCGACAACATTTCCCTCGACCTGATCTTCGCGCTGCCCGCCCACCTGGGGCGGTCGTGGGAAAGCGACCTCCTTCGTGCACTCGATCTCGAGCCGGCGCACCTGTCGCTCTACGGCCTGACCGTCGAAGCGCAGACTCCGATTGCGCGTTGGGCCGACCGTGGCGCGACCGTGCAGGGAAGCGAAGAGGGCTACGAAGAAGAATTCCTCGCCGCGCACGAGACGATGGCCGGGGCCGGCTACGACCACTACGAGGTCTCCAACTTCGCGCGTCCGGGAATGACGTCGAGGCACAATTCGGCCTACTGGACGGGCGCGTCCTACGCCGGCGTCGGACCATCCGCGCACTCGTTCGATGGCGCGAATCGACGATGGAATGTTTCGGCATACTCGGAATGGATTCGGCGTCTCGGCTTGGGCGAGACGGTGATAGCCGGCGAAGAGAATCTGACCGATGAGAATCGGGCGACCGAAGAGGTGTACCTCGGGCTCCGCACCCGGCGCGGTCTCGCGATCGCGGAGGAAGAGGTGAGTCGCGTTCAAACTTGGGAGGCGGCCGGTTGGGCGCTGATCGACGAGCCCCTCAAAGACCCGCGGGTTCGGCTCACCGCAACGGGGTGGCTCCGCCTCGACAGTCTGGCGGCGGATCTGGCTGCGCAAAGAGCCCGGCCCGTAAGCGCGAGCTTAAGTCCAAACCCTAGTCATTGCTATATTTAAGTCTATGTCACTGCCGGATCTGAACGAGCGCGAGCGTCGCGTTCTCGAAGCCGTAATCCAAACTTATGTGGAGACGGCGCAGCCGGCCGGCTCGAGGAGTCTCGCGCACAAATTTGGGCTCGGCGTCTCCCCGGCGACCATCCGCAACACGATGAGCGACCTGGAAGAGAAAGGATACCTCTACCACCCGCACGCATCGGCTGGCCGCGTGCCGACCGACGTCGCCTATCGGGTTTACGTCGACTCCCTGATCCCGATTCGGCCGCCCGGGGCAACCGAGCGCCGACAGCTCACCGCCCAGATCGCAACCGGCGGCTCCGCCGTCGAAGCCATTCTCCGGCGCGCCGCTCAGAGCCTTGGCGTGATCACGCAGGAGCTGGGAATCGCACTGGGCCCTCGCCTCGACAACGCGATACTCGAGCGCGTGGAGCTGATTCGCCTTTCGTCCGAGCGTTTACTCGTCGCGCTCACGCTCTCGGCCGGCGCCGTGCGGACGATTTTCGTCGATGTCCACGGCGAGATCGCCGACGCCGCCATCAATGAGGTCACACGCGTTCTCAACGACAGGCTGGCGGGACTCACCCTTCGGCAGATCCGCTCGTCACTGGGCGACCGGCTCCGCGACGTCGGACCGACGCGCGACGCGTCGGATCTTCTCAACGTCTTCATCGAAGAAGGGGAGCAGCTTTTCGATAGCGCGATCGAGTCCGATGACGACACCGTTTTGCTGGGCCAGGCATCAGTTCTCGCCGAGCAGCCGGAGTTTGCCAATGTCGACAACATGAGGAAGTTGGTGGTGCTCACCGAGACGCGGCAGAAACTCGGCGAGCTGCTTCGTCGTCGCAGCGAGACTGGAGGGGTGTCGATCACGATCGGCAACGAGCACAACGATCCGAAGCTTGCCAGCTTCACCGTGGTGACGGCGCCGTACCACGCGGGACCATTGAGCGGAGTGATCGGCGTGATCGGACCGACCCGCATGCCGTACGACAAAGTCATCTCGCTCGTGACACACACTTCCGAGCTGGTGACGGACCTGTTGAAGGAGAATTCAAGGACACATGGCTGATTTTTACCACACGCTTGGCGTCGCGCGGGGCGCAAGCGATGCAGAAATAAAGTTGGCGTATCGCAAGCTGGCGATGACGTACCACCCCGACCGCAACAACGGGTCGAAGGACTCCGAAGAAAAGTTCAAGAGCATCACCGAGGCGTACGACGTTTTGCGCGAACCCGACAAGCGCGCGCTGTACGATCGCTACGGCGAGGCAGGATTGCGTGGCGGCGCGGCCGGATTCCACCACGTCGATCTCTCGGAAGCGCTGAACATCTTCATGCGTGACCTCGGGGGACTCGGTGGATTCGGCGACCTGTTCGGCGGGGGTGGCGGACGCGGATCCGGGCCCCGCTCGGGAACGGACATCAAGATGGCGATGCCGATGACGCTGGTCGAAGTCGCGAGCGGCGCCGAGAAGGCGGTCACGGTGCGTCTGCTCGAGCCGTGCGATCGGTGCGAGGGAAGAGGCGCCGAGCCCGGATCATCATCGGTCCCCTGTAGCACGTGCCGCGGGAGCGGGGAAGTGCGTCGCGCGCAGCGCTCCTTCTTCGGCCAGGTCGTGAGCGTCGCGCCGTGTCCCAGCTGCTCCGGTGAAGGAACTGTGATCTCGTCGCCGTGCAAGAAATGCAGAGGCGAGGGGAGGATCCGGGGAGAAAAGGAGATCCTCGTCCGCATTCCGGCCGGAGTCTCAACCGGCCAGTACATGACGATGCGCGGCGTCGGCAACGTCGGACCGCGCGGCGGCCCGCGCGGTGACATCCTCGTCGTGTTCGAGGTGGAGGAAGATCCGCGCTTCGAGCGGGACGGCGAAGATCTTTACACGGAGGTGCTCGTGACCTACCCGCAGCTCGCGCTCGGCGCCAACGTCGATGCGCCGATGGTAACCGGCAGCGTGACGGTGCAGGTGCCCGCAGGCACTCAGAGCGGGCAGGTGTTCAACATTCGCGGTCGCGGCTTGCCGAGGATCAACTCCAGCTCCTGTGGCGACCTGCACGTAAGGCTTCAGCTCTGGACGCCGGAGAATCTCAGCGACGAGGAGTCGGCGCTCATTCGCCGCCTCAGTGAAGTGCAGAACGTGCCTCCCGCGCGACCCAAGGGGCTCTGGTCGAAAATCAGAGAATCGTTGGGCGCGTGAGCTGGATCTCGCTGCGAATCACTCCCGAGTCCAACCGCGAGGGAGTGATCGCGGCGCTCTTCGAGTCCGGATCGCAGGGCGTTCAGGAAGATGGCGCGGCGGTGGTCACGCACTTTCCCGCCGACGCGCGCATTCATGAAATTCGCAACGCCGTGATGGCCGCCGATCCGCGCGCCGACATCGCGATCGCGGATTCGCCCGACACCGATTACTCCGAGTGGCGCGCGTCGGTATCGTCGCACCAGGTCGGCGGCCTCGTCATCGCTCCACCGTGGCTCGCCCGCGGTCTCGATCCTGAAACGACCGTCATCGTCGATCCCGTAATGGCGTTCGGAACCGGGGAGCATCCCACGACGCGTGGCGCGATGCGATTGATGCAGGGCGTCATACGTCCGGGAGACGTAGTGGCTGACGTCGGCGCCGGCAGCGCGGTTCTCTCGATCGCCGCGGCCAAGCTCGGCGCGACGCGTGTCGCAGCCATCGAGATCGAGCACGATTCCATCGGGAACGCCGAGGAGAACGTCCTCGCCAACTCGGTGAGCGAGCGAGTCGAAGTGATCGAAGGTGACGCGACGACACTGCTGCCGCTCCTGGCTCCGGTGCGCGTGGTGATCGCGAACATCATTTCGTCAGTACTCATCGCGATGCTGCCGATGATGAAAGCGTCGCTCGCGAGTGGAGGTCAGGCGATTCTGGCCGGGATTCTTGTTGAAGAGCGCGACGCGATGGTGTCAGCGCTGGATGCCGGCGGTTGGGCGATCGAACGCGAAGATACGGAGGACGTCTGGTGGAGTGTACAGATCGCACCGCGGTAGCGACGTTCTTCGCCGCGGAGCCGCTCGTCGTCGGTGGAACGGTGACGTTGTCGGACGAGGCCGCGCATCACATCCGCGTTGCGAGGGTCGCAGTCGGCGACTGCGTCGCGCTTCGTGACGGCGCGGGCAGAGCCGCGGTCGGCACGCTGGTGAAGGTCTCCAGGAATTCCGCGCTCGTCGACGTGAGCGAGACGAGCGAGATCCCACGGCCCGCTCCGATCCATCTGCTGGCGCCCGTTGCCGACAGGGAGCGGATGCTGTGGCTGGCGGAGAAGGTGATGGAGCTGGGCGTGACGAGCTGGAGGCCGGTGATCTGGCGTCGCTCGAAGAGCGTGTCACCGCGCGGCGAGGGCCCGACGTTTCAGGCGAAGGTGCGCGCGCGCATGACCTCGGCGTTGATTCAGAGCGGCAGCGGATGGCTGCCCGACATGTTTCCGGAGGCGACTGTCGAACGCGCCGTCGCCGCCGCGCCGCTCGGGACGCGCATTCTGCTCACGAAGGACGGAGAGCCGATTGCCGGCATACCGATGCACACTCCGATCACGATAGCTCTCGGACCAGAGGGTGGAATGGAGCCGGCCGAGCGCGATCTTTTCATCGGCGCCGCATTTCTCCCTGTGAAGCTTGGGTCGAGCACGCTACGTTTTGAGACTGCGGGTGTGGCCGCGGTGGCGATCGCCGCCGCATTGCAAGCAACTTCGAGGCAATCCAATGTCTGAGCCCTGCATCTTCTGTCGAATCGTGCGCGGGGAGGTACCCGCGCAGATGCTCGCGAACAACAAGGAAATCGCGGCGTTCCGCGATCTCAATCCGCAGGCGCCGGTTCACATTCTCATAGTCCCGAAGAAGCACGTCGCCTCGCTCGACGACATGGCCGACTCGTACTTATTGGGCCAGATGGTGACGCTCGCCGCAGCGATCGCGAGGCAGGAGAAGATCGCGAAAACCGGGTACAGGACGGTGATCAACACGGGTAAGGACGGCGGTCAGAACGTCGATCATCTGCACCTCCATCTGCTCGGCGGGCGGCCTATGACCTGGCCGCCTGGCTAAGAGCGCCCGCCCGCCCGCGTCGATGAGCATCTCTGCGCGGGGTCGGCGAGGGGTATCCTCTTCGGGAGCTCTCGCCTGCAGCGTCGCCTTGCGGCTCGCTGCACCGCGCCGCCTCGCGGCGGCGCTGGCTGCGGCCGCTCCCTCAGAGGACACCCCTCGCCTCCCTGCACAGA
>Ga0097691_1001355_pt1 | contig 18252 bp, 16 predicted proteins | sample NGESurdeep072012_8_FD_72858 | JGI IMG/M metagenome (GOLD analysis project Ga0097691, IMG submission 72858) | Arctic peat soil microbial communities from Barrow, Alaska - NGEE Surface sample 210-1 deep-072012 | ecosystem: Environmental > Terrestrial > Soil > Wetlands > Peat ... | reverse complement strand
GTGAGGCCCCGGGTTCAAATCCCGGGGCCCCCGACCATTTCGCAGTATTCAGAATCGGCGATGCCGGAGGTTGTCAGCCGTCAGCTGCGGGCCGCCGGATCACAAAATTTCGCAGAGCAATGGAAACTAGACGGTGTGACACAGGGCCGCGCATCTGGATTCCGAACACGAAGTAATCAGCCGCGGGCTCGCTGCCCGAGCGCGTGGTTTCGTTCCCTCTCGATGTTTACTGCGGCGGCGACTAAGGCTAGGTGGCTGAACGCCTGGGGATAATTGCCCAGCAGCACTCCTGTCCGGGGATCGACCTCTTCTGAGAAGAGACCGAGCGGCGAGGAGAAACTGAGCAGTCGCTCAAAGCGGCGCTCTGCCTCCTCCAGTTCCCCGACATTAGCAAGAGCGTCGGCCAGCAGAAGGCACACATCATAAACGTGCCTTCGTCGCCGGTTATCCCGTCCTTCGTTTGCTTGACGTCGTAGCGACGGACCAGCGGTCCGATGCTCAGCTGTCGGTCAACGGCATTGATGGTGCTCTTCAGTCGCTCGTCGCTGGGCTCTAGGAAGCCGACCTGCGTTAGCCGCAGCCCGGCGGCGTCAAGCGCGTCCTTGCCGAAAGCCTGAGTGAACGATCCCAGGCGATCCGACCAGCCGCAGCTGGTGACCGCGCGGTGGATGGTGCGGCGAGCGTCCTCCCAGCGCTGGGTGTCTCCGGTCAGGCCCAGGCGCCTGGCGATCTATCACCTCTAGCTGGGCCCGGCCCAGCCCTCCGTTGCCGAAGCGACTTGAGGCGCAACTCTTTCAATTGAGGTACCGGCGCCTCTGCCCTCGGTGGGCTGACAGCGACACTAGGGTGGCGAGATTCTTACAACATGCACATCGGACTCGTTCATGGTTGCTGCACTCTGCCAAGCACATCTTCGCCTTCGTCTGACTGCCGCCTGTGCTCTCCAAGACGCGCCCTGGGAAAATCATGCGCCGCCTGCTGAGCGACGTTGCGGAAGACCCGGCAATGCGAAATACCACCACCCTGGCCGACCCGTGGACAGCAAGGGAGATAGCTGTATGTGCAAAAGATCCGGCGGCGGTTGAGGAGGGGGTTAGAGAGTGACCCCAAACAATGTCGCTTTGGATGCTGGTACAAGCCGGTCAAGGACAACTCGAAAGAGACGAGCTAAACCAGGTCAGATGGTCAGCCGGAACGAGGGGAACCAGGCTAACCGGGAAAAGATCGCTGAGCGGGCATATTGGATCTCTCAGTCAGAGCAGGCAGGGAGCGATTTGGAGAATTGGCTGCGGGCCGAGCAGGAGATCCAGGACGCCTGATGCTCGAGTCATCGCGTGAGTCGTGAAGGTTTCGGTTGGGGCGGTCTCCTGGCAGTGCTGTGGCTGGTTTTAGTCTTCTACTGGGTGCTCGCCGCCCGCAATGCCCCGAAGGCAAGAGCTGTGGAGGGCCTTGGCCCTGGCCTGGCGAGCAGCGGGATTCTGCTGCTAAGCGTCGATCTTCTATTTGGACCCTCATTACCAGCGGGCCCTCTGGGCGCGAGATTTGTGCCGTCGAGCCTGTGGCTCGGCATGACTGGGACGATGATCACCGCCGCGGGACTTACGTTCGCGATTTGGGCGCGCCATCACCTGGGCAGCAACTGGAGCGCCGCAACCATCATCAGGGTGGATCATCAACTGATTCGCACGGGACCCTATGCACTTGTAAGGCATCCAATCTATTCAGGGGTATTGCTCGCGATGCTCGGGACAGCCCTGGTTATAGGCTCAGATCGCGGTCTCGTCGCGATTTCGCTCTTGCTGGGAGGTCTCCTGTGGAAGGCCCGCCGCGAAGACGGAATCCTGGCGCGGGAGTTCGGGGAGGTATTTGCGCGGTATCGCGAAGGGACAGGCATGTGGCTGCCGCGACTTCAAATCTATTGCAGACGGCCCATTCGCAGCGTGTAAGGCGGGATTGGGATGTAGCAGGAGTCACGGCTGGTGCTTTCCGGCACAGGCCTGTGAGGGTTGCAACTTCGTATCACCCCGCTAGCAAGTCCGACGGCCGGTGCCACCATTAGAAGACGCGCGAGGATGGGAGGTCTATTGAACGACGATTCCTCTTACTTTCCGAATCTCACATCATCGTTTAGGGGGCTGAGGGCCCATGAACGGTTTGCACGCCTGGCCCACGACTCTGAGCGCTTGACTTGGTAGATACCCACCTCCCAGCGATTGCTGCAGCGGGGCCAATCGATGGCGCGATCGGGCTGTGGTTCGTCCTGGCCGTGATATTCACTCTCTTTGTCGCCATCGATATTCGAAGAACTCCCGAAGCGCTGGTCATGAAGGTCGGTTTTGTCGTGGTCATCGCCTCTCGGGCCTCCGATCGTATCGGTCCATAATCCAGGGTGGTCGTAGGAGGTACAAGAGATGAGCCTTGGGAACGTAAAGGCGGCGGTCGGGGCCGGACCGCAGGCGACGAGGACGGTGAAGATCCTGATTGTTGAGGATCACAAGGTCGTTGCCGAAGGCTTGCAATCCCTGATCGCCCAAGAGGCCGACCTCGAGGTTGTTGGGCTTGCCTCTACCGTCGCTGACGCTGGGCGGCTGGGGAGGGAATGCCGACCGGATGTGCTCCTGGTCGACTTCCGACTTCCGGATGGAAACGGCGCCGAAGCCGTGTCGGCTGTACGGAGGGCCGCTCCCAAGGTCCGGGCTCTTTTCCTGAGCGCCGTTGAGAGCCCGGCTGCGTTGATGGCAGCGCTCCAGGTCGGCGCTCGCGGTTATCTGCTCAAAGCCAACGCCGCGAAAGAAGTGGTCTCGGCAGTGCGTCGCGTGGCGGCGGGCGAGATGCTGATCTCCGCCTCCGACTTGGCGGCGCTCATCGGCGAGAAAGGTGAGCAGACCCACCTTATTGATACTCTGACGCGCCGCGAGCGCGAGGTTCTCCGGCTGATGGCCGAGGGCCTGGACAACCACACCTTGGCCCTGCGACTAGGGGTCGAGTATGGCACCGCCCGGAGCCACGTGAGAAACCTGATCGCCAAGCTCGAAGTGCACAACCGAATGCAGGCGGTAATGCGGGCGGTGCAGCTCGGTTTGATCGAGCCTGAGAGCGCGGGTCTGCCTCACTTGGACTAGCGCGCCGGCCCTCGAATGGCGATGGACGAAGCCCAGCACACTGGGAGATGATCCTGTCATCGTGGAAACTCGATTGCAACTGAACTTAATTTCATGAAAACGCGCCTGCGAGATGTACGGGTACTCGTGGCGGACGACGATGCCTTGATCAGATCTGCCCTGAGCGACCTGATTGAGGGCCGCCCCGGGCTGGCCCTTGTGGGCACCGTTGGCGATGCCGAAAGCGCCATTGCGTTGGCCATTTCCTCTCGTCCCGACGTGGCCGTGCTCGACTACAGGATTCCGGGCGGAGGCGTCCACGCGGCGCGGGAGATCACCAGGCTGTGCCCTGGAACCGCGGTGCTCTGCCTTTCCGCCTACGGCGATCCTGGCACGGCAAGCAAGATGCTAGGCGCCGGAGCGAGGGAGTTCCTTGTCAAGGGCGTCAGCACGAACGAGGACATAGTGGCATCGATTCTGGCGGCCGCGCGTATTGCGGAGGACCCGCGTGATCGATCCGCCGTTGAGTGAGCGTCCGTTGCTGACGCTCGAGGATGTTCTCGATCCCCTTCTCTGTGCAGTGGTCGTGAGGGACTCGAGCGGCCGGCTGGTGATTGCCAATAAGGCTTACGAGGAAATCCTCGGTTTCCGGCCGCCGGAAGTGGTTCTCTCGTCCAACGAGCTGCCGAGCCTGAGCATCGCCGACGTCGAGGGAAAGCCACTCGGACCTACGGACTGGCCTGCCGCGGCGGTCCTCACCGGGCGTCTAGTGAGCGATCTCACACTCTCGCTGATCAGGCCTGACGGCCGCAAGGTCTGGCTGCGAGTGGATGCAGCGCGAATTGAGAAGCCGCAGTTCGGGACGCTGACTGTAAGTACATTCATCGACGTCACGCACCGCCAGGAGGCCGAGGAGACAGCTCGCATTGAAAGCGCGCGGGCGACGCAGCTGTTGACCGTTCTCCAGCGACTACACCAGCAGCAGGCAGGCATTGCCGAGCTCGGACGCTTGGCGCTGGTGGGAATGGCTCCGCCAGAGCTGATGGACCATGCGGTCGCACTCGTCGCCTCGACCCTGAAGCCGGACTACGTCCGCATCCTGGAGTTGCTCCCAGACGGCAATAACCTTCTGCTCCGAGCCGGGACCGGCTGGCGCCGGGGGCTGGTTGGTACCGCCATCGTCAGCGGTGAAAACACCCAGGCGGGATACCTGATCGAGACCAACGAAGACATGCTCATCGAGGACTTCCGAACTGAGAAACGCTTCGTTCGCTCGCAGCTGTTGCGCGAGCACCGAGTCCGAAGTGGCATCAGAGCGGTGATCCGTGGCAAGAACACGCCCTTTGGCGACCTGGCAGCCTACACCAAACAAATTCGCCACTTCACTGAGGAAGACATCATCTTCATGCGTGCGGTGGCCAACACTCTTGCCGATGCATTCATCGGACACCAGGCTGATCGTGAGCAGGAGCAGACGCTTCGGCGCCTTGAAGAGGTCGACGAGGCTCGGCAGCGCCTCCTCCACAGATTGAGCAATATCGTTGAAGAGGAGCGGAAGCGCATCGCGAACGACATCCACGACAGTTCGCTTCAGGTCTTGGCCGGCCTGGGCATGCGGCTTCAGCTGGTGGCAGAGAAGGTTGACGATCCAGACCAGAAGAAGTCGCTGAGCGAGATGTCCCCGGCCATTGCTGAAGCCGGGCAGCGGTTGAGGCGGCTCATCTTCGACCTCAGGCCGGACGCGCTCGAGCTCGGTCTGGGACCCGCACTCCGCTTCTACTTCGAACAGACGTCGACCGGAGTCGATCCCGAGCTCGCTATCGACAGCAGGCTCTCCGAAGAGGCGCCTGAGGAGGCGCGCTTGATGGTCTACAGAGCTTGTCAGGAAGCGCTCAACAATGTGCGGAAACATGCGCGAGCGTCGCGCGTGACAGTCTCACTCGAGGAGGTCGATGATGGGATCGGCGTTCTGATCCACGACGATGGTGTCGGGTTCGACGTTTCGACCGGCAGCCAGCCCGGGCACATCGGTCTGGTCGCCATGAGAGAACGGATCCAGATTGCCGGAGGACGTTTCAGCATCAGTAGTGCTCCAGGTCAGGGAACGACCGTGCAATTCTGGGTGCCGTTGCGGCAGATCGAGTAAAACCGCGGTGCCACAGGTCTGGATCTCTTTTAACTGACCTTCGCCGGGCGTCTCGTCCTTCTGTGACCTGGAGGCTGACGGCGTTGCTTAGGATGCCCGCTTGTAAGAGTCACCCGATGGTCGGTACCTTCCCAACGGCCTTCGTCTACAAGATAGCGGGTGAAGTTCAGCTCGCTCGCAGAATTCAAGCTGTCCGTTTCCAGAACCCCGCCGTGCATTCCAAGACCGAGCGGTTGCGATGGCTGGTCTTGGACTCGTTGCCAGCCCTCAAAGCCGTAGTGCAGGCTGAACGGGCGTCGCGATTCGATGACCAGAGATCGGCCAGCAGGCAGGGTCGTGACCGGAGCCGTATCTCGCCAATGCCACTTCGCCGCAGCTCGCTGGCTGTCAGCGTAACGGCTCCGCACCGCATCAAGCAGCTCCAGCGGGCGGCCGCGTTCTCGTGCCACGAGCAACTTCAAGAATTCAGCGTGAGCCCAGACCAAGGGCATTGCGCTACCAGTAGGCTTGCCAGGAAACAGATTCAGCTCCGGAATCGCTTGGACATCCCACACCTGCTCGGGCAGGAGGCCACACCTTCCGGCCATCCGAGCCATGGTCTCCAGGTAAGGCATTGGGTCCTCGCCCTGCAGTAGAGCCATCTGTCCACGCTCCCCGGTCAGGAGCGGCCAAAGCCGGCCAATCCCCGTGCCGTCGAAAGGCCGCCCATCCTCATGCTCGCCGTAGCCGTCGCCGTAGTAGCGGTGGTATCCGGGTCCCGACGGCGTTTCTACGCGCAGGGTGGCGTCAACAACCTTCAGGCTGTCGAGCATCCGTTGATCGCTAGCCGAGCGCAGTCCCAACCTGGCCAGGTAGATGAAGTCAAGACCAACCAGCGACTCGGCTGCCACAGACAGGTCAACGCGATTCCGCACCTGCACGCGTCCGCGCGAGCCGGAGTCGTCGGGGGGTGGGCTGATTCGAATGTAGTAGCCGTCGACGCTGTGGCGGCGGGAGAGCTCAGTGTCGCGGACGTAAGTCCAGTCTTCGATGCGCTCGTTCCAACAATCGGCCAGACTCAGCGCGTAGTCGCGATCGTCACCCTCGAGGTAGTACTGCGAGGCCGCCACCAGCGCCGCAACCTCCACCGCCAACGTGAAAGGTCCTACCCCTGGATTCTCCTCCCAACGGCCCTGGGGGCTGACCGGCCCTTGCTGGGCCAGGTATGCGGCAGCTTTTCGCACCATCTCGCGCTCGATGAGCTCGTGGTCGGAGCCGACCTCATGGAGCTTGGCAGCCAGCAGGATCGGGAAGCCGACCTCGTCCAATTGGATCCCGGTCCAGCGGGGACGTCCGTCCGGATAGAAATTCTGAGCCCAGCCTCCATCCTGCTGCTGCGTCGCGGTCAGGTAAGCAAGGAGATGACGCACGTCTTCGACCTGGCCAGCAGCCAGAAGCCCGAATCCCGCCTCCACGGCGTCGCGCGTCCAGACCAGGTGGTAGCCCCCTGGATCATCGCCCTGGGTGCCCCATGGAATCGAGAGGCTGGCCACGATCGCGCCTAAGTACGTTCGATCCTCGTGCATGCGCAGAACGGTCGCCGAAAGGCATGCTTCTTCAGAGATCTCCGGGGAGGCCTCGGGGAGGGAGAGCTGGCGGCCCCAGGCTTCCCATCCCGCGACGAAATGCTCACGCACCTGCGCATAGCCTTCGGCGAGGCTGGCCATCGCTTGTGTCCTCGCGCCTTCTGCGGTCTGGGCGAAGGCAAGTGCCAAAACGTTTTCGCCGGCATCCAGTTCTCCCATCAGGGCGACGTTCCCCTGTTCCGCGCGGGCGAAGGTCCACGCCATGCTGCCGTTGCGGGAGAAATCCTGCCAGCCGTCAGAGCTCCCGACGTAACCAGCGCTGGCCCGCGCGAATCCCGGCGCGGTCGCAAGGCAGAGGACTTGATTGTCACGCTGCGCGTACAGGCCGTCAGCCACCCAGGCGGTGTTGTCCCAACCGCTCATGCCGAGGTGAGGAGCGAGAAGAGGGTAGAGGTGCAGACCTTCACCATCAAGTTGGGTTCGGATGAGCAGCACGTCGCGATTGGGATCGGGCAGGAACTCGAGCAGCAACCGGTACCGCTTTCCCTTGTGGACAACCTGCGGCAATGGGATGCGTGGGGCAGGCGTACTAAGTTCGTAGTTGGCCTCGCGCTTGACTTCGCACCAGAAGCCATCTCCGGCCACGATGAAGCCGAGATCGCGGACCTGGGGTTGACCGGTGGACGGCCAGTAGACCTCGTTCAAGATGCCATGCCCGATCGTCGCCCAAAGCCGGCTCGGTCCCAACGCGGTGATGACGCGATCCTTGTCGCTTGAGCACCACGATGGAGCGTGGCCGGGTGCCCCGAACGCCTTTCCGTCGTTCGCTTCCATCAAACGTTCACGACGCAGCGCGCTTCTTTGCCACGTGGCCATCGCCAGCGAAGATCAGCAGGCCCCAGCGCTGTCCCAGAATCGCGGCACCACTCATAACGATCCGGTCGACTCGGGGTTGAAGCCCTCGCTGCAAATGAACGCACAAGTTACCTTGAATATGGCGAGTTCTTGATTTGGCGTCGTCGTCCCGCAGGCTGACTGTCGTTTACCGCAAACGAGGTACGGTTGCGCTGAGCGCTTGGACGCGGTTTCCGACTCGTACCGCCGACTCCAGCCTTTACCCACTGCCATCAGCGCATGAGCGTGTCGGCCCATTCGATTGCCGAGAAGCTCTCCCGCCTACCTCAATTGAAACAAAGCGCCTGCCCGCAGAGGTACGACGAGCCCATGTCGCCCACATCCGAGACTAAATAGCGTGCACTCACCGGAGGGGAGACTCGATGAAGGGTCTGTCCGTGCAAATCATCTAACTTCGGAATCTTTAGGAGAAAGCAAGATGCCACACGATGACACGGCCACACTCAGCAAGCTGAGCGCCAGCGGCCAGACGATCGCGAACGCGGACCACGACATCAGAGGAAGGAAGGTGAAGGACAAGGATGGCAATGACGTTGGCAGAGTGGATGACCTGCTGATCGATGATGAAGAACACAAGGTCCGCTTCCTGCGAGTTGAGCATGGAGGAATTCTTGGTTTCGGCGAGACAAGGTCATTCATCCCCGTCGATGCCATCACCCGGATCACCGCTAACGAAGTCTTCATCGACCACTCCCGCGAACACGTGGCTGGTGCGCCCCGTTACGATCCAGACCTCGTCCCCAATGTCGGGTACTACGGCAGTCTCTATGACCACTACGGCCTTGCGCCCTTCTGGGCGATGGGATACACGTATCCAGGCTATCCCTATTACCGGTAGTGCCAGCCAGCAATGACCAGTGGCTCATGTGAGCGAATTCGCGACCGCTGGGGTGCTCGCCTCTGGTGAGCAAGTCGAACTCGCGTCAGGTCGGCTGCGTCTAACGATCGTGACGGTGGGCGGCGGCTTGCGCGAGCTGACCTGTGACGGCTGGGCGGTGCTGGACGGCTACGGTCCCGACGAGGTCGCTCTGGGCGCCTACGGACAAGCGCTGATTCCCTGGCCGAACCGGCTGGCCGATGGCGTCTACGAGTTCGAAGGCAACCGGTACCAACTCCCACTGACCGAGCCTGACAAGCACAATGCCATTCATGGCTTCGCTCGGTGGCTGCTGTGGCAGGTAGAAAAGCGCGAGCCGTCGCGCGCTGTTCTAACACTATTGCTTTATCCGCGGGCTGGATACCCTTTCGCCCTCCACATTGCGATCGAGTACACGCTGAGCTCCTCCGGCGTCACCGTTAGAACCACGGCAAGGAACGTCGGCCGCTCGGCGCTGCCCTATGCCAATGGATTCCACCCATACATCTCAGTCGGCACCCCTGCCGTTGATCGCTGCCAGCTCCGCATCGCGGCCGCGAGTTGGCTGCCGATCGACGATCAGGGCATTCCGACCGGTCGCAAACATGTCGAGGGATCGGAGTACGACTTTCGAACCGCACGCGAGATCGGAGCCACGAGGTTAGACACCGGCTACGCGGATTTGATCCGAGACGAGGACGGGATGGCGCGCGTCGAGCTCGAGTCTCCGGATCGCTCACGGATGGTCAGCGTCTGGATGGACCACAGCTACAGATACGTGATGGCGTTCAGTGGTGACAGCCTGCCCGACGCAGCGCGTCGCCGCAGGGCACTAGGAGTCGAGCCGATGAGCGCTGCGCCGAATGCATTTCAGAGCGGCGAAGGACTGCGAACGCTTCGGCCGGGTGAGGCCTGGAGCACGACATGGGGGATCACGGTTAAGTGAGATGCAGGTTCACCCGTTCCTGGACTAGAGGAGCGACAGAGCGAATCTCGTCGGGCACACGCCTCAACCCCTAATCATCGCTGAATCCTGAGAAGGGCTATTGCTCTCGACACTCGGCATTTGCAACTCGGTCAAAGCGACCGCTGCCGCGATGTGGGAGAGGTGGGTGAGACCTTGTGGGAAGTTGCCGCGCATCTCGCCGGCGTGGGTGTCGTATTCCTCGGCAAAGAGACCAAGGTCATTGCTGGTCCCCAAAGCCCGTTCAAATGCATCGAGAGCGTCCTCCAGCCGGCCCTGGTGCGCTAGGCACTCCGCAAGCCAGAACGTACAAGCGAGGAATGAACCCTCCTTGCCGCCGACACCATCAGCAGTTTTTTCGGTTTGATATCGGAGAATCAGGCCACCTTCATCCAACTCGGTTCGGATGGCGGCCACCGTGCCCAGCATCCGATCGTCGTGATAGTCGACGAACCCAACGCTGGGAAGTAGGAGTAGAGCGGCGTCGAGGTTCGGGCTGCCGAAGGCCTGCACGAAAGTCCGTCGCTTAGGGTCATAGCCGTCCTGCTCGACTGCTTTCCGAATCTGAGCCCGTGCCCTGCGCCAACGCTGCTCCGGTACCTTGCGCAGACACTGTTCGCCGAGCTTGAGACCGCGGTCGACGGCCGCCCAGCACATGACCTTGGAGTGGACGAAATGCTGAGGCTCACCGCGAGTTTCCCAAATACCTTGATCCGGCTGCTGCCAGCGATCGATGGCCATCTCGACCAGGTCGTAAAGAAAACGCCAATAGTCATCGTCTGGCGAGTGCCCGCGCAGATGCCACCTCCAGCTGAGCTCGAGTAGCTCGCCGTAGGAATCCATCTGGAGCTGCGTGGCCGCCGCGTTGCCCACACGGACGGGCTGGGAGCCGCGATAGCCTTCAAGCGCCAGCTCGATCTCGTTCAGCCGCCGCTCACCTTCGACTCCATACATGACCTGGAGGTCCTCAGCGCTGCCGGCCGCGCTGCGCTGGATGAACTGCCGGAAGCTGTCGGCCTCTCTATCGCAACCAACTGCCGTCAGCGATCGAACGCTGAAGCTCGAATCCCGGATCCAGCTGTAGCGGTAGTCCCAATTTCGGCTGCCACCAGGCGTCTCCGGAAGTGACGTCGTCGCCGCCGCGACGATGGCCCCGCTCCGATTCTGGCTGAGCGCTTTCAGAACGATCGCCGAGCGCACCACACCCGGCCGGTACGTGCCCTCCAGGCTGACCTGAGCCGACCATCCCTGCCACCACTTGATCGTCTCGTCAAGGCGGCTGTCGAGGTCCTGTGGTTTGGGCGACTCTAAATGCGTGGAAGTGAGCCGCGTCGGGGTCATATATTCGATGGAGAGACGGATCCGCTCTTGGGCTCGCACCGAGAACCGGCGCGTGAGATCGTGGCGGCCGCGTCTGTCGAGTTCGACGTCGGAGGCAATCAGGAGACCGTTGCTACCGCCGAGAGCGCTGTACAGGTGTTGGCCGTGGTAACGCAGCCACGGTTTGACCTCGCCGTAGTCGAAGCGGATCTCCAGGTCGAGCTGGAAATCGACTTTTCCTCGCACTCCCTCCACCACCCTGAGCAACTGGCAACGCGTATTCGAAGCCGCGTCCTCCCCGATCACCAGGCAGTCGATCAACCTCGCCTCACCGCCTCGCGACGAGAAGATCGTTGACAGCACCATGGTGCCCTCTATGTACGAGCGGACAGACGAGTGTCGTTCGACCGGCGCAATGGAGCAGCAGCCACCGTGCTCCCAGTCAACCAGCCGGCCGAAACAGCTTGCCGAGTCCACGCGTGGCATACAACACCAGTCGATGGAGCCATTGCGTTCGACCAGCGCCATCGAGTGGCAATCGCTGATCAGCGCGTAGTTGGCGATGGGCGGGTACTCCGAGCCACTACTGGCCATCCGGGTACTCACCGAGGAGTTGCGAGGGTCGGCCGCCTGTCGCAGTTTTGCATGCGGTCCACGTCGGCCCTGGCCGATCCGGCTCGGCTTGAGTTTCCTAGGAGCCTTACGTGCTTTTGTCATGTGGCCGCCCTAAATCGACTCGGCGTAACGCACCATGCCGCCGTCGACGTAATAGGTCGAGCCGGTCACGTAGCGGGAGCGGTCCGAGGCTAGGAAGAGAGCGACCTCGGCCACGTCCTCGGGCTTGCCCATTTCGCCCAACGGGATGATCCTGTGCAACTCCGCCATCTTTTTAGGGTCGTGCAGGGTCGCCTCGTTGATCGGGGTGGCGATCGCGCCCGGAGCGATGTTGTTGACCCGGATCCGGTACTGGGACAGCTCGAGCGCCGCGTTGCGCATCATCATCCTCATCCCACCCTTGGCGGCGCAGTAGGGCGTGAAGCCGGGGAAGGTGTGATCCTCGTGAATCGAGGAGATGTTGATTATCGATCCGCCCTGCTCCTTCATTGCGCGACCACAGGCCTGAGCGCAAAGAAAAGCTCCTTTGAGGTCCACGTTGAGCATTTTGTCCCAGCTCTGCTCGGTGATCTCCAAGAATGGGGCCGAACTCTCGACTCCCGCGTTGCATACCAGCACGTCGATCCGGCCCAACTCCTTCAATACCCGCTCAACCATGTGCTGCACCTGATCTGGGTCAGAAACGTCTGCCTTCACCGCAATCGACTTCCGCGCTGTCCTCGAAATGCTGTCAGCGAGTTCCTCCGCCTGACCCTCGTACCCGAAGTAGTTGACCCCGACCGCGGCCCCTTCTCTCCCAAATCGCTCCCCAATTGCGTGGCCAATGCCGCTGCCGGCTCCGGTAACGATCGCCACTTTGCCGTTCAACTCACCACCCATTGATCAACCTCCTCTTCTGACCGTAACGCGAGGGCCTGCCCACCCCGCTCGGGACGGGGGGTCTGCACCGCCAACCACTCATGGCGTATTACTCCCGGAGCGCTGGAGGCCGGCTGCGTTCAAAGCGTTGTCATGTGGCCAGACAGACCCGACCTGGGACTCGATCGGGTGATAGGCGGCCTGGTCGCCGGTGTCCGGAGCCCCCTGCCATTAACGAGCCGGTTGCACATCTAAGCTAGATCCCCACCACTCGACTGTAGTAGGCGTAATCCTCCCGCCAACCGCCGAATCCCAGGCCGATGTTGCGGTAGTCCTCTTGGAAGCTGATCGCCCGGATCCACTTGACCATCTTGAAACCAAGCTGTGTTTCAACCCGAAGCCGGAGCGGCGCACCGTGCTCGATGGGTAACGGCTTGCCGTTGAACTCGTAGGCCAGCATGGCCTGAGGCGCGTCGGCCAGTTTGAGGTCAAGCGTCTCGTAGTAGAGGCCCTTGGAGTCAACCTGAGTCAATGCCTTGTCGTCGTAGGCGTAGAAGACCAGGTAGCGGGCGTTGGCGTGCGGCCGGCAACGCTTAATGAAGTCCGTCAGTGGCACGCCCGTCCACTGGGCGACGCCGGTCCAACCCTGGATGCAGTTGTGCTTAGTGATCTGCGTTTGGCTTGGCATGTGGCGTAGGTCGTCCAGGGAGAGTCGGAGCTCGCGCTCGATCTGGCCTCCGACCAGCAGAGTCCAGTCCCGGAATCCGTTAGCAGCCAGGTCCTTATAGACAGGGTCGGGAGGTGGGTATCCGTTGACCCAGAAGTACGAGGTTATGTCGGACGACTTGTAGTGCTGCCGGGATTGAAGGTGAGACGAGATCCAGTGCTGCAAGGGGTCAACCGCGCGTCCGAGAACCCTCTGCGCACTTCTTGGGTCGCGTCTACCGAGCATGGTCACAAAAACGTTCGTACCCACCACTACGAGCAGGCCTAGGATTCCAACAACGACTGCAAGCTCTTGGTTGGCGTGGTCGGACGAGAGGACTATGCGCGCCCACTCCCGAGGGAGGCCGTGGACGACGACCATGAACGTGTGCCCGATCACAAAGGCCGCGAATGCGATCAGCCCCATGAAGTGAATCGTTCGCGCGGTTTGTCGGTTCCCAAACAGGCGCGGATACCACGGGAAACGGCCGATGATCGCGGGCGACATTGCGGCGCCGGTGGCGATCTGAAGCGGCGCCAGGACGAAGACGACGAGGAAGTACGTCAGCTGCTGAAGCGGATCGTATGGATATCCCGGTGTCGGCGGCGCCAGGTGGAAGTGGAGGTATGCGTCCGCCGACTGGATCGCGCCCGGAATGATCGACCACGATGTCGGCACAAGCCGTCGCCACTGATCGGTAGCGAAGAGCAAGACAACGTAGACGATTCCGGTGGCGATCCATGCCACAAGGACCAAGAAGTGCCAGTGGCGGCCTACTCCCAAGGCGCCGTTGGCGCCCTTGCCGCCCGGGAGCGCCAGCCAGGGAGATACGTCGGCCTCCTCGTCAAGCGACTGATGAATGCGGTCGGTCGGCACCTTTTTCTTCGTGAACTTGATGATCTCGTGCCCGGGCGCGCAGTCGTCCTTCAGGTAAAGCCGCGGGAAAGACGCCAGGATCTGGATCCCGCTTCTCGCGAGGAAGGCCATGAACAGGAGGTTCAGGAAGTGGGTGGCGCTGATCCAGACCGGGTATCCGAATTGATTCATGCGGCTCGGTACGCCTCAGCGTCAGCGCGCTTCAGCTCGAGGCCGAGGCCGACACGGTCAGCCGCCGGCGATAGATGGCCGCCTTTTGGTTGCGGCGCACCCTCGAAGAGCATGCTCTCGATCCGCGCATGGTCGTGGAAGTACTCGACGTGAGCGATCTGAGGTGCCGCGCACCCGGCATGAGCATGGATGGTGGGCGAGCAGTGGGCGGAGAACGGGATGCCGGCTGAGTACGCGATTTCGGCAGCCATCAAAAAGCCAGTCACCCCCAGGCAGCGGGTGGCGTCGGCCTGCAAGATGTCGACTGCGCCTGCGTCGAGCATGGCCCTGAAATACCAGGGATCCCAACCGTATTCGCCAGCCGCCACGTCCTGCTTGATCTCACGCCGGATCAGGGCGAGCTGGTCTAGCTGGTCGGAGGAGACTGGCTCCTCGAAATAGCTCGCGATTCCGTCCAGGTCGCCGGCCAGCCGTATCGCCTGCTTCGCCGTGTAGGCTCCATTGGCGTCGACGAAGAGCTCCGGCCCCGGACCGATCGCGTCCCGCACAGCCAGGATTCGTTCGCGGTCGACTTCCAGCTGGGTGCCCCACGCGGTCCCGATCTTCATCTTCACCCGTGGTATCCCGGCAGCCACCCAGCCGCCGAGCTGCGTGGTCAGCTCGTCCATCGTGTATGAGGTGAAACCACCGCTCCCGTAAATCGGAACCGAGTCACGGTAAGGGCCCAGCAGCCGGAAGAGCGGCAATCCCTGCGCCCGAGCCTTGAGATCCCACAACGCCACATCGACGGCCGAGATCGCAGTCGCCGCGATCCCCTGGCGTCCGATGTTGCGGACCGCCGCCACCATCGCAGACCACGCGCCGCCGACATCCACCAGGTCCAGCTCTGCGATGGCAGGCCGCAGAACGTCCTGCACCACGGCGGCCGCCGCGCCGCTCGCATAGCTCCAGCCGATCCCGGAGGTCCCGTCCTCAGCCACCAACTGAACCAGGACCATCGTTGTCGAGTCCCAGGCGAAGGTGCCATCTGCCTCGGGCCGGTCGGTCGGAATTCGAAAGACACTCGTCTCCATTCGAGCGAGCCTCATCGGAGGCGCAACCTGGGCACACTGGGGCCCGCCAGCACCCGGATGCTCCAGTCAGAAACGACGTGCAGCCGATCACGCCAATCGCCGAGCTTGTACAGATAGACTCCCCGCCAGAGCAGATGACCAGCCCAGCCGGAAAGCCGAGCACCAAACACCTGGCTCACCGCGAACCGACCTCCCAGCGTGACAAGCTGGCCCATGAAGCGGTATTGGAAGGCTTCCGGTTCGCCGCCGGTCACCTCTGCAGCCAGGTTGTTTGCGACGGCAGCCGCCTCTTGCACCGCAGCCTGCGCAGTTGGGGCGACCGGCTTGCCTGCGAAGGTGACGGCGGCGATGTCGCCCAGGGCATAGACACCCGACTGACCGCTGACGCGGAGGCACGCGTCGACCTTGAGCCGCCCTCGCTTGTCGAGCCGAGCACCCTTGAGCCGGCGGGCGATCGGGCTCGGTTCGACTCCTGCTGTCCAGACGACAGTGGAGGCGTCCAACCGGTCGCCGCTATCGAGCACCACGCCTCGCTCATCGACCGACTTGACGGTCGAGTCGGTTCGCAGCTCGATCCCGTCCTTGCGCAGGCGGCTTGCGGCCGCCTGCCGGAGCGGCTTCTCCATATCGGGTAAGAGGTCGGGCTTTGCCTGGGCAACGGTCAGGTTTACATCGTCTGCGGAGAGGCCAGGGTATTGGGGAATCAGGATGTCGATCAGCTCCGATATTCCGGCCACGACCTCGACCCCTGTCGAACCTCCACCGACGACGACGAAACGGAGGTCGTGCCGGCATCCAGCCGCGGCTGCCTCGAATTGGTCCACGATCCGGGCCCTGACGGAGACCGCGTCGGTCAGAGACTGCATGGCCAGGCAGTGCTCGGCAGCGCCGGGCGTGCCGAAGAACGACGTCTGCCAACCCAGTGCGACCACCAACTTGTCGTATGCCATGTCACCGACGCCCGTTTGGACGGTACGTCGATTCAGGTCGGCGCTGATGACGGGCGTTCGTACGAATTCGACTCCAATCGGAGCCAATTCCTCTCGCAATGAACGGACAATGTGCGCGGCTTGAATGGCCCCCGGGATGACCTCCGGGACCATTGGCCAGAAGGTGAGCGAATCCCCTCGATCGACGAGGCGGATGGCGACATCTCGCCTGGCAGCGAGGCGGCGAGCCAGCACCCGGGCGGTGGTGAAACCTCCGAAACCGCCGCCAAGTACGAGCACCCGAACACCCGCTGAGTCGTAGGACGGTGCAGGAAGAGGTCGCTTGCCGGGCCGCGAGCGCGCCATCGCGATCCCGACCCCTGCGCACGCAAATCCGGCGGCTAGACCCATCCACAGGCGAGATCCCATTAGGCCGTTCCCGCCAGGTGGTCGGCCAGCCGTGCCGCCAGCGCCATGATCGTGAGCGCAGGATTTGCGCTGCCCTGGGTGGGTGTCACGCTGCCATCGCAGATGTAGAGGTTCTGCACCGCGTGGGTCCGGAGGTTGCCGTCGACTACTCCGTTCTTGGGGTCCGGAGCCATTCGAGCGCCGCCCATCAGGTGTGCGTACCGGTCGATGGTCACCGTCTCCTGGGCGCCGGCGGCCTGAAGGATGTCGACCATGACCGATGTCGCCGCACGCATCAGCTTGCGGTCGTTTTCTCCTTGGGCGTAACTGAAATGAGCCACCGGCAGCCCATGGCAATCCTTCTCATCGGCCAGGGTCACGCGGTTGTCGGGGAGGGGCAGGAACTCGCAAAGGCTGCCCAGGCTCACCCAGTGGACGTAGTCGCGCATGTACTCCCGCAGCACCTCGCCCCAGTGGCCCTGCGCGACAATGTGCTCTGACCACGTGATTGGCAGGGGCGAGACTGTCTGTATCGAAAAGCCGCGCTTGTAGTCCTTGCTCGGGTCGGTTTCGTAAAAGGCCTCGGTCGACACTTCGGGCGGCGGAGCCTTGTACATCCGCACCTCCTCGGTAAACCGGCCGGCTGTCTGGGCCGCCCCCTGCACCATCAGGTAGCGGCCGACCTGGTCATGGTCGTTGCACAGACCCTCTGGAAAGCGTTCGGATGCCGAGTTCAGGAGAAGCCGCGGCGTCTCGATTGAGTAGCAGGACAGGACAACCAGCCGCGCCCGCTGGCGGTGCTCGATGCCATCTCTTCGGTAGACGACGCCGGTCGCTCGACCATCGTCGCCGACCTCCACCCGCGTCACCATGCAGCCGTCACGAATCTCGGCCCCACGCGCGAGCGCGTCGGGGATGTGGGTGATCAGCGTTGATGCTTTGGCATTGACCTTGCAGCCCTGCAGGCAGAAACCGCGGTAAATGCAGTGCGGGCGGTTTCCCATCACCCCGTTGGTGATGGCGACCGGACCGACGAGAGCCTTGATACCAAGTTGCTGACATCCCCGCAGAAAGATGTCGCCGCCGCCGCTGACCGGGTGCGGCCCGTGCGGGTATCGATGGGGATGGCCCCAGGGCCAGTCCTGGCCCGCCACCGGCAGCTCTTCCTCCATCGTCTCGTAGTACGGCCGCAGCTCCTCGTAGCTGAGCGGCCAGTCAGCCCCCACCCCGTCGGCGGAACGCGTACGGAAATCGGAGGGGTGGAAGCGCGGCGCGTACCCGGCATAGTGGATGGTTGAGCCACCCACGCCGCGACCGGAGTTGTTGGACCCGAGTGGGACTGGATCGGCACCGCCGATGACACGCGGCTCGTTCCAGTAGAGGTGGTGCGAACCCGCCTCATCGGATACCCAGTCGTTATCTGGATCCCAGAAGGGGCCCGCCTCGAGCGCGACCACTTTCCAACCGCGACGCGCCAGGCGCTGCGCCAGAACTCCGCCTCCCGCACCGCACCCGACGATCAGCGCGTCCACCGCCTCGTCGTTCCGGAACCGCCGCATGCGTTCACGAAGTGACCAGGGCGTTCGGCTCTGAGTGAGCGGGTCCGGCAGCAGCCAGGCCGACTCATTGCGGGCGCGGACGTTGTCGGTGCTCACCCTTTGCTCTTTGCAACTACGCGGTTCCGGGCAGCCTCGACGCGCTCAGCCCAAGGTATCGGGTCGCGCGAGTCAACCTCCTCCACCTCCCACG
>Ga0097691_1001354_pt1 | contig 18266 bp, 17 predicted proteins | sample NGESurdeep072012_8_FD_72858 | JGI IMG/M metagenome (GOLD analysis project Ga0097691, IMG submission 72858) | Arctic peat soil microbial communities from Barrow, Alaska - NGEE Surface sample 210-1 deep-072012 | ecosystem: Environmental > Terrestrial > Soil > Wetlands > Peat ... | reverse complement strand
GGAAACAACCGGCGGTGATCATCGTCGACGAATACCTGGCTGTGCGCGTGGTGGGCGGCAGATAGCCGGATGGCTCAGCGCCGAGACCCTCGCCGCCGACCTCACCTGGGGACAGGCACTTTGGTTCGGCACGGAACGCAATGTCGGGCCGCTGCTCGCCACTGCGGCCGACGATCTCGGCATCGTCGTTCACATTGTCACCTGACCACATTGTCACCTGACCCCGCCGGTCAGGGTGCACCGGGCGGAATGAATGGGAGGTCCGGGTCGGTTCCGTGCTCGATGATGCGGAACAGGTGGTCGGTATCGAGGTGCTGCTCGATGGCGTCGGCCAGCCGGTCGAGCATGGTGTCCCGCAACACAGAGAAGCCCGGCGAGTGCTCGGAGGCATGCCAGGCGACCTGGGCTTGCACAGCTACCTCGGTCAACCAGGCGCGGCGGAACTCGTCATTCTCGAATACGCCGTGCCAGGTGGATCCCCATACGGCTCGGCGTCTGAAGCCCTCGAGGAACGGCTCGGTGTCCGCCGCCTCGGGATCTTCGGCATCGAGGATGACCACACCGTGGTGGATCTGGTAGCCGCTTACGGACCTGCCCCGCCACTCCCCCGACATTGTTCCGAGATGCTTGGCGCTGTCGAAGGTGACCAGGGTGGGCAACAGACCCAGGCCCGCCACCCGTCCCCGCCGGGACTCGATCGGATCATCGATCGACTTGGCCAGCATCTGGTAGCCGCCGCAGATGCCCAGCACAGGCCGACCGGCACCGGCCCGAACGGCAAGGGCGTCGGCGAGACCGCGTCGGCGCAGCCAATCGAGGTCGTCCACGGTTGCACGGCTGCCCGGCAACACAGCCAGGTCGGCGGACACCACCGTGTCGGGATCGGCAGTGACAGTGACAGCGATTCCCGGTTCGGCGGCCAGGGCGTCGACGTCGGTGGCGTTGGATGCCCGCGGAAGGCGGATGACGGCTATCCGCAGTGTGGGACCGGCGACTGGTGCCGGCGAGGACCAACCGGCGACGGCCAGCGCGTCCTCTGCATCTATCCACACGTCTTCCAGCCACGGAAGCACGCCAAGTACTGGACGCCCGGTGACCCGCTGCAACGATTGAAGGCCCGGATCGAGCAGGCTCTGCCGACCACGGAATTTGTTGACCACCCAACCTGCCACCAGCGCCTGGTCGGCGGCCGACAGCAGGGCCAAGGTGCCGAACATGGCAGCCAGCACCCCGCCACGGTCGATGTCACCGACCACCAATACGGGCAGACCAACCCGCCGGGCCAACCCCATGTTGACAAAGTCGCCGGCTCGCAGATTCACCTCGGTGGGACTGCCGGCACCCTCGGCGATCACCACGTCGTAGCGCGAAGCCAGATCGGCGAAGGCGGCGAAGGCGGCCTCGGCCAGGGTGGACCGGCCGGCCGTCCAGTCCGAGGACGACAGTTCCCCATGCGGCCGGCCCATCAGCACCACGTGGGACCGGTTGTCGCTTCCAGGCTTCAGGAGTACCGGATTCATGGCTGCCTCCGGCACGACCCCGGCGGCCAGGGCCTGCAACCACTGGGCCCGCCCGATCTCCGACCCGTCCAGACAGACCATTGAATTGTTGGACATGTTCTGGGCTTTGAAAGGGGCGACCCGCACCCCGCGGCGGGCCAACCACCGGCAGATGCCGGCGGTGACCAACGATTTACCGGCATCCGAGGTGGTGCCGGCGACCAGCAGTCCGCCGGTCATCGCGCCTCCCGATGTGGCACAGCGCCAAATGGTCCTTTCCACCATCGACGCCATACTCCCCCGGGAAGCGGGCGACGGCGAATCACCGCCGGCACTCGCGTGCCGGGCCAAGGTTCGCCCATGACAATAGGTAGCAACAGGATTCTCTGCTGATAGCCGGCTGGGTCGTGGGCCGTCAGGGGGAGACGAGCTTGGCGGGTAGACCTACGGGGTCACCGGATCGCCACTATCCACCTCGGCTGACAGGTTGGCGTCCCCGCCCGGTGGGTCAGGCTCCCCGGCAGGTGAATCCGCAGCGGAACGGCGGTGACGCTCCACTATCAATTTCTCCCCCCGGTTGCGCAGTTCGTCGATTTCGCGTACGACCTCGCCGAACCGTTCCCACCGCACGTTGCGTCGACCTTCGGCCCCGGGCTCGCTTCCCACCCGTGACAGCTTCCAGACTTGTACCCAGCCGATGCCTTTCAGGCTGCGGGGCCGGAGAGCGCGTCCGACAAATTCCCCCTCGGTCTCCAACACGATGGCCGCGTGGAACTCATCGGACATCAACACGGTGCCGGGATTGGCGATCCCGACCAGGCGACTGGCCAGGTTGACCACCGGGCCGTAGTAGTCACCGTCCTGGAGCAGCACCGGGCCCACCGACAGCGCCACCCGCACATCGGACAGGAGCTCATCGTCGGAGTACGCCTCGGCCAGGCTCAGCCCGATCCGAGCGGCATCGGCGGCGGTCGGCACCACGAACATGACCTCGTCGCCGATCATCTTCACCACCCGGCCACCCAACGACGTCACGGTGTTGTGGGCCAGTTCTTCGAACCTGGCGACCACGGCCGCCAGCTCATCGTCAGCCAGATGTTGGCTGAGCATGGTGAAACCCACCATGTCGGCGAACCCGACGGCCATGACCGGGCTGGTCCCCTTCAACGCCCCACGAGCACGAATCAGCATTTCGCGCCGGGTGGCAGCTTGAAGGTGACGGCGCCATATGAACTCGAGCAAACGGGCCATGGTCGGAAGCGACACGCTGAGCACCCGGGAGTACACGTCGGCGTCTACGACGCTGTCTCCCGACGATTCGATGGCCGGAGTGGTGCCACGGGCGGTGGTGGCCTCGGCGATGCGTGCCATGGAAAAGCCGATGACCCTGACCATTTGCAATGACGAATCGAAATCGGCCTGTCCCATGCTGATCAGGGCCTCGAACAGTTGAAGCGCCTCGACATCCATCTCGGTGAAGGCGAGTTCGTCTTCGTCCACATCCAGAAACCCCAGGGCCCTCCAGATTCGTCGGGCCTGCTCCATCCCGATCCCGGTGCGGGCCAAGACCTGTGCCAGGGTCAATCGACGCTCCGCCGGCACCAGCATCCGATCCACCACCAACAGATCGACGACATCGTCGGCCACCGCCGCGTCGATTTCTTCTTCGGTGGTGCCCAGATCGATGAGGAGCGAACGGACCCGGGCCAGGGCTTCGGCCCGCCGTTCGGGATCGGGAACCATGGCCTCGTCATCCGAGGACGAATTCGCAGAGTCGGGCGGCCCGTCGGTGCCGCCTCCGGTCGCGCCACCGCCGCTCATGGTCGAAGATTCCCGAACTCGGAGGTGGCCGGACGCTGCATGAGAGCGGCGATTGCCTCCGCCGGACTCCGGATCCCATCGATCATGTCGGCCACTTGCGAGGCGATTGGGACCTCCACATCGGCGAAGGCAGCCAACTCGACCATGGGCCGGGCGGTCTTCACTCCCTCGGCCACCATCCGCATCTCGCCCATCACATCGGCCAGTGACCGCCCCTGGCCGAGAGCCACCCCGACGGTATGGTTCCGACTCTTCGAACTGGTGCAGGTGGCGACCAGATCTCCCACCCCGGCCAAACCGCCGAAGGTGATGATGTCCCCACCCAGCTGCTGGCCCAACCGAGCCATCTCGGCCAGGCCGCGGGTGATCATTGCCGCTCGGGAGTTATCGCCGAACCCCAGACCGTCCGAGATGCCGGCCGCCACCGCCAGCACGTTCTTGAGGGCCCCGGCGATCTCGCACCCGATGACGTCTCCGTTGGTGTAAACCCGGAACGTATCCGACACCAACAGGCCCTGGACCCAGCGCGCCTGGTCCCCGTCGGCCAGGGCAACCACCCCGGCTGTCGGTTGGCCCGCCGCTACCTCGGAAGCCAGGTTGGGCCCGGTGAGCACGCCGGTCGGGCTGTTCGGCACCACCTCGGCCAACAGTTCGGTCATGCGAAGGTGGCTCTTCTGTTCCAATCCCTTGGTGAGACTGAGGACCGGAGTGCCGTCGACGAGCACCGCGGCCAGATCGGTGGCCACGGCGCGGAAACCGTGGGATGGAACCGCCATGATCACCAATGAAGCCCCCGACACCGCGGCTTCGATGTCAGCAGTGGCGTCGAGCCGGTCGGGCAGGCGGAAATCGGGGAGGTAGGACGGATTACGGTGCTCGGTGCGAAGGGTTTCCGCCAACGCCGGATCCCGAGCCCACAGCACGGTGGGGGCATTGCCCGCTGCCAGTGCCGCCACGGTTGTTCCCCAGGATCCTGCGCCGATGACGGCAACTTTTTCTGACACGGGGCCACACTATGCGCCACGCTGGCCGGACGGTGGCCCCGTCAGGACCCCCCTACACTGACGGAGTGGAAGGCGCCGACCAACGGATGCAGTTCCCGGGCGACGCGTTGCCTTTCGGCCCCCGAGCCGTGCTGGTGCCGGTCAAGGCATTCAGAGAGGCCAAGGGTCGCCTCGATACCGCGTTGAGTGACAGCGAACGGGCCGCGCTGGCCGCCGCCATGGCCCATCGGGTATTGGCGGCTGCGTTTCCATTGCCGGTCGCCGTGGTCTGCGACGACAACGAAGTAGCCACCTGGGCCCGGTCGCGGGGTGCGTTGGTCGTCTGGGAACCAGGACGGGGCCTCAACGGCGCGGTGGAGGCGGGCGTGGAGCTCCTGTCTCAGCGGGGGGTCGAACAGGTGACGGTGGCCCACGCCGATCTCCCCCGGGCTTCGGACCTCTTTTCGGTCGGAGACGCTCCCGGGGTGACCCTGGTGCCCGATCGATTCGGAAACGGCACCAATGTCATCGTGATCCCGACCGACGCCGGGTTCCGGTTCTCCTACGGGCCCGGCTCCTTCGCCCGCCACCGGATCGAAGCTGCCCGCACCGGCCTTCCCGTCCGGGTCCTCGATCGTCCCGATCTCGCCTGGGACATCGACGAACCCGCTGATGTCATCCCCGTCTCCACCACGCCCGCCTCCGCGTTCTCATGAACCGTCCCGACGACGAACGATGGTCACAGCCGAGCGGGCTCCCGGTGGGCGACCTGCTCATCGATGGACCGGTGACGGTCAATCTCCCCATCCCGTCGAGTGCTTTGGCTATCGGTGCGCACCCCGACGACATCGAATTCGGGTGCGGCGCCACGCTGGCCAAGTGGGCTGATGCCGGATGCCGGGTACATCACCTGGTGCTGACCGATGGGTCCAAGGGAAGTTGGGATCCCGACGAAGACCTGGCCGCCCTGGTGGCGGCCCGAGTGGTTGAGTGTCGAGCCGCGGCCGCGGTTATCGACGGGGCAGCGTCAGGCCCGTCCTCCGACGACCGGGTGCTGTTCCTGGGCAGGGTGGACGGCGAACTCAGCAACGGAGAGGAGGAGCGGCGAGAGGTGGCCCGTGTCATCCGTTCGCTCCGTCCGGCCGTGGTGCTCGCTCACGACCCGTGGAGGCGATACCGACTCCATCCCGACCATCGCAACGCCGGCTTCCTCAGCCTCGACGCGTTGGTGGCCGCCCGAGACCCCCACTTCTTCCCCGACATCGGCCCGGCCCCTCATCGGCCTACGTCTCTGTTGCTGTGGGAGGCAGACCTGCCCAACCACGTCGAAAATGCGGCCGGGTTCGAGGCGGCGAAGATCGATGCCCTGCTGTGTCACGCCAGCCAACAAGTCACCACCATGGGGATTGATTCGGGTCGACAAGATGACCCAGCACCGGACGCCGACGTCGAATCCTTCGCGGCCAAGGTGCATCACCAGTTGGCCGCCCATGGCGCCCTGGCCACCCTTCCGGTCGGCGAAGCCTTCCACCTGATGGGCGACCTGTAGAGACGACAACAGGGACCCGCAGGCCCCTGTTGTTCGTCATCTGATGACGGCAGAGCCGTCGATCAACTACCTGCGGGCTGTCTTGCGGACGGCCTTTTTCGCAGTCTTCCTGGCCGCCGCCTTACGGGCCGGAGCCTTGCGCACTGCCTTCTTGGCGGCAGTCTTCTTGGCGGCGGTCTTGCGGGCCGGGGCCTTACGCACTGCCTTCTTGGCGGCAGTCTTCTTGGCGGCGGTCTTGCGGGCCGGAGCCTTACGGACTGCCTTCTTCGCCGCGGACTTCTTTGCAGCAGTCTTGCGGGCCGGAGCCTTCTTCACTGCCTTCTTCGCGGTTGTCTTCTTTGCGGCGGTCTTACGGGCCGGAGCCTTACGGACTGCCTTCTTCGCAGCTTTCTTCACTGCCATGGGTGCTCCCTCCTTGGAGTTCAACGCGGATTTGAACGCTGAACTGGTGGCGAACCGGACACCTTTCGACGCCGGGATTGGTACCGCTGCACCGGTCCGCGGATTTCGACCCAAACGAGCGGAACGGGTGGCCGGGTTGAATGTCCCGAAACCAATCACCGTTACCTTCTGTCCAGACTGAACCGCGGTGACGACCGAATCGAACAAAGCATCAACCACATCCTCGACAGTTCGGCGACCCAACGATGTTGTCTCACTGACTGCTCGGACTAGTTGCGATTTGTTCACGATCACCTCCTCAGCGATACGTAATCATAAATATCTAAACGGTTTTTTGGGCTCAGATCAAGGACCCTCGCGTGTTTTGACGCGCGACCGCGCTTAGCGGAGAACGCCACATTCGGCGACGGCTTCGCACGTCAACAGCGCCACTACACGCCGCACGCAATTGACCATGGACAAAAACCTGTTTGTTTGCAAGGATTATTTACCTACGCGAGACACGCGGTCGAGTTGCGAACACTTGACGTTCGCCGACACAACGAGGCATTGCCAACCGCGATTGCGGCGCTAGGTGGATATGACATTTTTTTCGCATTCGACCGATAAACAGCGCGAAACGAAGTACCTGCGCGCCGCGCGCGCAGCATCGGCCTCTGCCGAGTTCGGTATCTATCTCGGACACGACGGCGATGATTGGTACTTCGCCCCACCCGAAATGTCGGTGATGATGTTGGGTCCACCGCGCTCAGGAAAGACATCTTCGTTGATCATTCCGAACGTGTTGGCCGCCAACGGTCCGGTTGTCTCCACCTCGACCAAACCGGACGTGCTCGACGCCACCGCGGCAGCACGGTCCCAATCGGGGAGATGTCTTCTCTTCGACCCCACCGGTTCGACCACCCCGAGTGGAGATCTCGAACCACTGCGTTGGTCCCCACTGCAGGCATGTGGAACGTGGGACGGGGCGATGGGCTCGGCCCGATCTCTGGTGCAGGTTGCCGCCGCGGCGGGATCACGGGGGACGGCGCGGAACGACGGCACCCACTGGAATGAGCGGGCACAAGCGTTGCTGGCACCACTTCTCTACGCCGCGGCACTCGACGGTGCCGATATGCGGACCGTCCTGACCTGGGTGGACCGTCGAAAATCGCTTCCGGCCCAGACAATCCTGGCCGGCACCCCCGGAGGGATCGCAGAACTGGCCACCAACGCCCTGGAAGGCATGGCCGCCACCGATGAACGGGAGCTGAGTGGCATCTGGTCGACCGCGTCGGGTGCCCTTACCGGTTTCCGGACCGAACGGGCGCTGGCGGTCACCGCCGACCCTGATTTCGATGCCATCCACTTCGTGGACTCGGCTGACACCATCTTCATCTGTGCCCCGGCTCATCGTCAGGCCCTTGTCGCTCCCATGGTGGTCGGACTGGTCGAAGACGTGCGCACCGCGGCCTACCAACGTGCCTCCGAGCCGGCCGTCGGCGAGGCTCGACCGAATCCGCCGGTGCTGCTGGCGCTCGACGAGGTGACCAACATCGCCCCCCTTCCCAACCTGCCGTCGATGATCAGCGAAGGCGGTGGACAGGGGGTGGTGACATTGGCCAGCCTGCAGGATCTGTCCCAGGCCCGGCAGCGTTGGCCCGATGAGGCCGACGGATTTCCTTCGCTGTTCGGCACCACTGTGGTGCTGCCCGGCATCGGAGACGTGCGGACACTCGAGGCGCTCTCCACCTTGGCCGGTGACGAAGAGATCACCACCCGGTCGGTGTCCTCGGGACGGGCTCCCTCGGGTCATCCTTTCTCCGACATGGTCACCGGAGGCCGTCCCCACGCGGGCGAGTCGGCCTCCACCCAGTGGCGTCGGCGACTGCCCCCTGACCTCATCACCCGAGGATCGCCGGGCATGGCGCTGGCCTTCGATGAGCGGAATCAACCGACATGGGTTCGGCTGGCACCGGCCCACTCGGTGGAGCCGTGGAAGATGTTGAGCGATTCCGGGCGGGCCCATCGCCGCCAACAACTCCGACGGACCGACCCCGGCGTCGAGCACTAGCGATACAGACAGATCACCATCACAACCCCAATCCGTGGTCCCGGCCGCGCTCACGACGCCGCTCTCCGGTGGGGGCCAGGTGGCGAGCCGTCTCCCTTTCCCGTCCGGCCCGTCGATCGACTGCAGCCGAGGGCGCGACCTCCCGCTCGGATCGAACCGTCAGCTCACTCCCCCGCTCGCGAGCCACCGACAACACATCCCCCCTCCGCCACCTCGGCTCACGACCCTTATCTGTTTCAGCTCTCGACCCCACTGAGGTGACGATGCGGTCCACCGTGGAGTCGATGCCGGCCACGGTGGCTCCTCGCAGTGAGGTTGATGCCACCAACGCCACCAGATCACGGCGGGCCATCGAACCCTCGGGTCGTCCGGCTCCCTCCAGCCGGTCGACCATGCGTTGTGGATCAACACCGCCGCCCACCTCTCGCCCCAACTGAGCACCCCGGCCCACCACCTGGGAGAGATCGCCAAGGTCGAACCCGAAGTCCGCGGCGCGGCCTTTCCACGACGAGACCAGTGACTCGAGGGATCGGGTGAGGTCCTTGTCCGGTCGGGTGGCATAGAAGGCGCCGGGGTGACGGCCAGAGGCACCTCCGTGGCGAACCGCAACAAACTCTTCGATGTCTGCTGATCGCTGCGAGAAGAGCCGCCGCAGTCCCCCGTCGACACCCACCACATCGCCAAGCCCCGAAGGCCGGACCTCCCACGCCGCACCCAGCCTGTCCGACAGTTCGAAACGGAGCCTCGCCTGATAGATCGACCCGGCCGCCCGAGCATGGGCGAAGACCCGCCGGCCGTCGGCCGCCGACCAGGTGCCATCGACCCCTTGGGCCAGGTTGGCCGCCACCACATGGGTATGCAGATGGGGATCGAGGGCCCGACTGGTCAGGTGGCGGAAGCCGCCGGCCACCATGCCGGTCGATGGCAGCAGCTGCAGTGACCGGCCGCTTCCCCGACGGACCCCCACCGCGGTGCGGGAGAGATAGGCGCTGGCCTCGGCCACCGCGGCATCGTGGCCGGCGCCCACTTCGGTGGCGATCTCTCTGGGGGCCAGCGCCCCCAACAGGCTCACCGACTTCGGGGCACAGAAGGTGAGATCGAACCCGGCCACGCTGGCAGCACCCCGGCCCAGCCGGAGCCGGCGTCCTGAATCCGGGTCGAAACCCTCCATCACCCGTCCAAAGGTCTTGGGATCGACCACCCCACCGAGACCGAGCGACGGGGCCGCAGGCCCTGTCCATGCCCCCGGGGACTCGATGGCCACATCGAAGTCGTCGCCGTGTCCAAACTGGCGGCCCTCCACGTAGTACCCGTGGTGGCCCACATGGACGACATGGAGCTTCAGCACGGCGGGATCCTCACGTCCCGAACCGTACTGGTTCAAGTCTTTCTATACCATCTTGTTATTTTTCTTTATTTTTGATATCCAGACCATATCTGAGCAGAATGCGAGCGGCGGCCTCGGCGGCCAGGCCGGCGTCCTCGGAGGGATCGACCACGGTGGCCCCGGTTCCCAAGCGCAGCAGTAACCGCTCGAGCCAGGCATCCCCTCCCACCACCACCTCCACCACCAGGCGGTCGTCCGCCCGTTCGACCGGGGCCACGGTGGGGATCGACTCCACCATCCAGGCCAATGCGGGATCGAGGGAGAGTCGGACCCGGCGGGTATCCGGCCCGGGAACGAAGGCTTCGAACCCAGTGGGCTCGCTGTCCATCGCCGAGCGATCCTCGACACCACTTGACCCCTCGATGACCCGGGCCGCATCGATCCGATCGATCCGGAACCGGCGGACTTCACCGGCCTGGGCGCAGGTGGCGTCCACGTACCAGTGCCCCTCGGAGGCGAAGACCCGCAAAGGGGTGATCTCCCGTTCACTCTGACGGTCGCTCGACGCCGAGTAGTAATGGATCTCCAGACTCACTCCCGCCGCGGCGGCATCACTGACGACGGCCAGCATCGGTGGAGTGTCGAGGTCGATGACCAGGCGCTCAGCCCCCAGTGCCGTCTCGAGCTTCCCGAGTGCACGGGAGAGGGCACCGTCCTCGTCACTGCCCGGGACGGCCAACAGCCCACGGGCCGATGCCGCCAGGGCGAACCCCTCGACCGGGCTCAACCGCCGGGGCCGGGACAGGGCGCTGCCGAGACGGGTCGACACGGTGGTGTCGGTGACGACTATCTCCATCAATTGGTCGGGCGTATACGGGGGGAGTCCACAACACGCGGCCAACTCGAGTTCGGTGACGAGGGCCTCGGGTGTCAGGTCGAATCGGGTGGCCAACTCATCGATCGGCGCCTCACCCACCTGGGCCAGCCAGGCCAGGATGGCCAGCAGTTGTCGCAGTCGACCGGCAGTGTCTGTGGGGATGCTCATGAGCCGACCGATCCACCGGTGTCGATGATCGAGGTCAGCCGATCGACGACCGCCATTCTCACCTCGGGTGGCCCCAGCACCTCGGCGTGATCCAACCAATCGAGCACCCAGGTCACCAGCGCTTGCTGGTCGGTAACCGCCAACCTCACCACCACCGTCCCGTCGTCCCGTCGCTCGACCACCGCTCCTTCGCCCAACTCACCGATGACCCGTCCGGCTTCAGCCGCGTCGACCAGCACGTCGACGTCGGTCTCCTCGCCACTACCGAACTTCCATGGGTCGACCGAAAAGGTATTCGCGGGGTCGAACCCGTCGGGTAGTTGGCCCGAGGAGGGTGGTCCCACCTCAGGCAGTGACTCCACCCGGTCCACACGGAACGTGCGGGCGTCACCCCGGTCGCGGTCGAATCCCACCATGTACCAGTACCCCCGGCGGAAGCGGATGGCGCCCACATCGACATGTCGGGCGTTGCCGCGATACAGAAAACTGACGGTGGCCGATTGGCGCACCGCGTCGAACAGCACGGAGAGGGCCGGTAGTTCGGTCATCGACGGCAGATCGACCACCGGCATCGAAGGGGCACCGAGAAGCGGGGGCTCCCCGGTGGCGCCCAATTTGGAAAGGGCGGTTCGGCCGGTAGGCTCGCCGAGATGGACGCCGGCGACGGCCAGGTTGAGCGCAGCCTGCTCGTCCTGGTCGAGGCCCAGGTCAGGCAGAAAGTAAGCATCGGGGTCGGCCCGGTAGCCCACCTGGTCGTGCCCCTCGAGCGCTTCGGCCAGCACCGGCACGCCTTCGTCGCGCAACAGGCGCTTGTCGCGTTCGAAGGCCTGACGCCGGGCGGCGTGGCCTTCGGGGTAGCCCGGCACCCGATCGGCAATCTCTCGGAGGCTCAGCGGGCGCGGGGTATCGAGCAATACCAACAACAGGTCGGTCACCCGTTCGAGCCGATCGAGACGTGCCATCGTCGCCAATCTAGGGCGGCCCACGCCCGGTGCCACCCCTATGTGGAAGTGGGCCCATGAACCCGGGCCACCCCTATGCCTGGGAACCACACCTTGCGGCGTGGGCAGTGTTGTGGTTGGCCGCCCTCGCTATCGTCGGCGGCCACCGGCATGTGAGGCGCCGAAACGAAGAGGCCACGCCGTGGACACCCAGGCAGATGCCGGCATTCACGGGTGCGGGGGCGGCTGCGGCGGTGGCCCTCACCTGGCCTTTGGCCGACCTGGCCGACGTGGAACGGCAGTTGGAGCGGGCGGCGCGCCGCAGTGGGCGGAACGCCAAGCACGACCGCGATCCCACCTCTCCGCCACCCGATGACACCGATCAATAAAGCCTTGCCCCGATCGCAGCACAGTCCATCCCATGTCCGTAGCATGGGTTAGTGCCCACCGCCGCTCCCGCTCTCCGCGCCCTGGTGAGAGGAACTGTCAAAGCCGGCATCGAAGAGTTGGGCAATGGTCCTGCCATCGTTGTCCGATCGGTGTCGGCTCTGCGCCGGGGAGCACTCTCGTTGGAGGACGGCATCACCATCAAAGAAGGAGCGGATACGGCGCTGAGCCTTCGGATCCCGCTGGTGCTGGTGCTCGCATCCAGCGGGGCTGACGTCTCCGAAGGGATCGACTCGCTCCACGGCTGGGGACAGGGCGCACGGGCCATCGCCGCATGTTCGGGAATGGTGCCGATCATCGCGGTGGTGACCGGGCCGGCTATTTCGGGCCCGGCACTCCTGTTGGGGATCGCCGACATCGTAGTGATGACATCGGAGGCCTTTGCCTTCGTGTCCGGGCCGGCCATGGTCGAAGAGTTCACCGGGGTGCGCTTGGGGCTCCGCCAGTTGGGGGGCACCGCCATGCATGCCCGTTCCAGTGGGCTGTGCGCCATCGAGGCCGACACCGAGGACGACGCCATGGCCCACGTCCACAACTTGCTCAGCCTCCTCCCGGCCAACGCCGACGAGGTGGCCCCATTGGGCCCGCTCGACGATCCGACAGACCGGGCGGTTCCCGCCCTGCGCGAAGTGATCCCCTCGCGGACCACAAGCTCATATGACGTCCGGAACGTGGCCGCCGCCCTGGCTGACGATCACGATGTGACTGAACTGTGGTCACGGTGGTCGCCCCAGTTGGTCACCGCCATCGGGAGAATCGGTGGTCGATCGGTGGGCTTCATCGCCAACCAACCCCAAGCGCTGGCCGGAACCCTCGACATCGCCGCTTCCCAAAAGGGGGCGAAGTTCGTACGGTTCTGCGATGCCTTCAATCTGTCCCTGGTGACCCTGGTGGACACGCCGGGGTTTCTGCCGGGTAAGGACCTCGAGTGGAGAGGGATGATCCGGCACGGGGCCGAGCTCGCCTTTGCCTACGCCGAAGCCACCGTGCCCCGGGTCTGCGTGATCCTCCGCAAAGCCTTCGGCGGGGCCTACATCGTGATGGACTCCCGCGGGTTGGGTAACGATCTGTGTTTCGCCTGGCCGTGTGCGGAGATCGCGGTGATGGGAGCCGAGGGTGCCGTGCAGATCCTCCACCGCCGGGCGGCACCCGAGCAGCGCGCCGAGCTCCAAGCCGAGTACACCGAGCGATTCCTCACCCCGTGGGAAGCGGCCGAGCGGGGGTTCGTCGACGAGGTCATCGACCCTGCCGATACCCGGTCGGTGGTAGCCCGGGCCCTCGACGCCCTGGAGTCGTCACGAGAGCACCTGCCCGGGCGAAAGCACACCATCGGGCCGCTGTAGGGGATCCGGGGAACCCTCGCTGCCGGGGTCTTCTCATACAAGTTGCATCACCTTCTGGATGCGCCTGTTGGATCCAGCCGTCGGATAGATCGCCGGACACGTCGGCTTCTCGCGGTTGGTGATCCGCTTCCGAGCGCGCGGCCTGTCAAGTCATCCGCGGTGGGCGCGCACATCGACTGGACTCCCGGACGTCTGATCGGATCCAGCATTCACGGGAAGTCACGTACGCATTCATGACGAGATGCGAAGATGCTTCCATGGAAGGCAGGGTTGGCAGATCTAGCGAAAGCATGCGGTTGGCATGATGCCGACCGTGACTACGCCGGACCAGTGCGTCGTGCTCCAACCGGATGATCATCCGGCGCGGACAGCAAAGACACTCCCGCTCCCGGAGGCAGCAATCTTCTTGTACATGCCCTTCCTGGTCTCGGTCTGCCGCACATTCGCGAGCAGCACCGACGACCCCTTCATCACCCTCCGGTACGCCGCGAACATCGTCCACGGCTTCGGACCCGTCTTCAATCGCGGAGAGCACGTTCAGGGCTTCACGAGTCCGCTGCACCTCTGCGTTGCGGTGCTCGTCTACCTCGCGCCCGGTGGCCACGATCTCCTGAAGTTGAAGGTGGCGTCGCTCGTCTTCGGCCTGCTCGCCATCCGTGAGGCCGGAATCCTGCTCTACCGGATCGACATCCCTCGCTGGGCGCGCCGGACGGGCAGCGTGGCCGTCAGCACCTCTTGGATCGTGGCCTTCGCATCGGGCAATGGTCTGGAGACCACGTTGGCAATGTGGCTCCTGATGGCGCTGACCCGACGGTTGATTCTGGATGGTCCGCGCCGATCGCCGCTCGTGCTTGCCCTCTTCGGGTTCGCTGCCGTTCTCGCTCGCCCCCGACGCGCTCTTGGTCGTCGCATTCTTAGGGGTGGTCGGACTCGTCATCGAGCGTCAGCGTCCGGTGGCGCAGCGGATCCTGTGGCTCGCGGGCCCAGCCGCCGCCGTCGCGGGCATGGTGGCGATCGGGCTTCTCTATTTCAAGGACGCTCTGCCGAATACCTACTACGCCAAGGACATCCGGCTCGGACAGGCCTTGGCTAGCGGCGCTCAGTACCTGGACGATTCGCTGCAGCCGCAGATGGGAGGGAGCTACGGAAGGGCACTCTTGATCCTCCAGGTTGCGCTGCTGGCTGTTGGCGTCTCCACGGTCGTACGGCGATCTCCCCGCTGTGGCTACCTCATTGCGATCGTCGCGGCACAGACTTGTTTCATTCTCAAGGCCGGCGGCGACTGGATACACGGAAGCCGGTTCGCCGCTCCAGCAGTGATTCCCTTGATTCTGATCGAGGTGCTGGGCCTGGTTGCCTCAATCTCCTACCTTGGCAATCATGCTCGACCTAGCTTCGTCCGCGGCCTGGGTGTCGTCGCCGCGGCCGGTCTGATCGCTGCTTCAATTTCGAGCCCAATCTTCCCCGCTCCGGTGTGGCAGCTGAGCGGCGTCGACGATCGATCGCTACTCGCTTCGGGCGGCTACGGCCAGTATTCGCACCTCTGGGCGACCCTGCCCAGCTACCTCCGATGTCTGAGGGCCGGCCAGTTGGTGGCGACAAGCGAGGTCGGTTACTTCGGATTTGTCCGGCAGGATCTCCGGATCCTCGATACCCGTGGACTCACCGACCGGTCAATCGCGAAGGGTTCTCCTGACTCGGTGAAGTTTCCATGGGGCGTGGTCGATCCGTTCTGGTCGCAGCCGACATCGCCAGTTGGCCGTGTACTGATCCGCGCGAAACCCGCGGTCATTACCACGTTTGACGTGCTCCCGACGAAATCGGCGCTCGGTGGTGCATACAGGCTCGTGGAGGCACCTGCGTCCTTGGGCACTTCGATATATGTGCAATCGTCGCACCCAGGGTGTCCGAAGGATCTACGGAGGTAGGCGCCCTTGGCCCCTTCGGACCGGCGACGGCTCAAGGAAACCGCGTGCGCACGTAACCGAATTCCAACATCACCGGTCAGTGGTAACTATCGGCCTTCCTGGGTTCGTCGTTGCTACCGTGCTCGATGTCCTGAGACTCTAGGCTGATCTGGCACTATGGCCCGAGCGTTCGACCACGCCTTGGGCATCAGCCATTTCCCCGGCAGAGATCGAACGATCGTCCGGATCCGCGCTTTGGCCACCGACACCGGCAGGATGCGGATCCGCCCAACCCATCGAGTGGGAAAGGGCTGGCCGCCACTGCCGCACGGCAGCCAGGTCTACGCCGGCCCAGTCGGGTCGCAGCCCGTAGGTGGCGGCGGCCTGGGCGCCGGCCGCGGCCATCAAAAGCAGTGCGAGTCCGAGCATCGGCGGCAGCGAGTAGGCGTCGTAGGCAGCCGCAGCAAAACTGTAGAAAGCGAGGGTGCAGAGACCCCCGAGCGCCCAGCGCACCTTGTTTGCCCCGGCCCCAGCGGCGATGCTGATCGCGAGGAAGACGGCCGCAGGGGCGAGGTACCAGCACCAAATCTGAGTCTCGAAGGCCCCGCGGGCTACCAGCGCCACCGACACGGCCATCATGATGGTCTGTGGCCGGATGTCTCGGCGCACGGCCACCGCGATGGCCACCGCCGTCACCACAGCCAGAAGGCGGGGCCCTGAACCGACTCGCACAATCGTCGGCGCCCCATACTGGATGATCGTCAACGGGTGAGCTATGCCCCACCATGGGAGTTTCTGCCCGTTGCCCTGCATGGGTTGCAGAACCAGGGACCGGTAGGCGTCGTGAAAGTCCGTGGCGAGTAGCGCCAGTCCCGTCAGTGCAGGAAGGCCACTCGCACAAACCAGAGCCCGGAAGCGCCGACCCGTGGGCGTGGCCACGACGAGGATCGGAATCAGCAACACCGCCCAGGGCTGCATCAGGATCGCGAGCGCGAGCACCATGGCCGCCCCCAGGTAATGGCGGCGGATCAGCAGGCCCACGCTGAGACACGAGAGACCCAAGGCCAGCAGATCCTCGGGATGGCCGGCCCACACGCAGGTCGGGAGGACCACGACCAACGCGATGGCCGCCGCCAGTACTCGCCGCCGTACCTTGGTTACGCCCAGCGAGTCGGCCAGGTAGTCGGCGCCGAGGATGGACATCGAGCTCGTCACCAGAAATACCGGCGCCACGACGATCCACATGGTCGGGTAGTGCAGCGTGTACGGGTAGGAATTCAAGTAGTGGAGGTGGTTGCCGAGGGCCACTGCCGGGGCCAGGAGGAGCAGGAAGCCCGGCAGGGGGAGGAATTGGGCGTTGATCGAGTACACCGACCCCAGCCCGCCGAACGACACGTACTGGGCCGACTGAACCGTCCAACTCGCATCCCCCATCGGCAGCCACTGGGGGTCTCCCAGCAAGTTCGGAAGGGCGAAAACGGCGAACAGCCCCACCCCGACGGTGACCAAGGCCACCATGACCGGGAACTTCCAGTTCGACCAGTTCAGCGGGGATGGACCGTCGACAGCTCCGGCAGCGGTCGACGAGAGCATTGTGCCTTTTGGCGCGACCTTCATCCCTTACCATCGACACACTATCTGTCGACCTTTAGGCGCGTCCGAGTCCTGTCGGTTCGTACCGTTCCCGGAACACTGGAGCACCGGATGGCACCGGTATCGATTGCCCCCCGGCCACGCAGCCGTGGGCAGGTGTGATCCATGGCACCCACCTGGGCAGTGGGATCGCTCAAGGTTTGCCACCTGTCCATGGCCATGAGAAAGACCCGCGAGTGGCCAGTTCCAGGCCGCATACACCGGGCGGTTCCTCACCCCGTTGGGAGGCCGCCGAACGCGGTTACGTCGACGAGGTGATCGACCCGGCCGATACCCGATCAGTCGTGGCCCGGGCCCTCGAGGCTCTCGAGTCATCACGGGAGCACCTGCCCGTACGGAAGCACACCATCGGACCGATGTAAGGAGTTGGGACATTCTGGCCTTCGGGAACTTCTCGGGACGTTCCAGTTCGTCGTCGGATTGCGCAGAAGAGCCCCCTACCTGCGGAGGGGGCTCTTCTGTCAAGCCACGCATGTCCTGCCGATCGCTCACCTGAGCGAATCGGAGGTCATTGAATGATTAGGCCATGTTGTTGTACGAGGTACCCCACTTGGCTCCCACAAGGGTGGCCGCAGTTGCATTGCAGCCACTGGCTGCACCTCCGGTGGTGGGCCCCGGGGTTGTGCCGTAGTAGGTGCCGGTACCGGTCGGCGCACCGGTGAGAGAGCCGGTGGGAGTGCTGCCTGCCGTATACAGCCCGTTCCCAGTCCCACCAACCACGACGGCGATGTTGTCAACGGCGTACCAGCAGGTATTGGTGCTCTTCGAGTAGGCCGCCAGGACGATGCCGTTCCCAGCAGTGTCGACCCAGACCGACACCGGACCCGGAGTCGTCACCGTGACGCTGTCGAATGTGATGCTCGGCTCATTGGCGTGCAGAGTCACGTTGGTGATCCGGGTGTCCGGCGGCCCGGCCACGCCGTAGGTCTGATTGTTCTGCGTCTCGGCCGCCTTGGCCGCGGTCAGAGCCGTGTTGATGTTGGACTGAGCCCCTCGGTCGTTGGCCCCACCGGTCACCCCGAGGAAGGTCGGAATGGCGATGGCCAGCAGAATGGCCAAGATGAGCAGTACGACCATCAGCTCGATGAGGGTGAAACCCGCATCGGCCGATCCTTCAAGCTCGAACTCCGCGGCTCGCCGCTGGTTCAAGCGCTGCATAAGGCTTGACAACATGATGTCCTCCTGTGTTGATGTTCGGTCAATGGACCTGGGCCCCGCATCCGAGTTGGCCACGGGGGCAATTTATTTGTAGCTACCCATATCTTCGGCAGACAAGCGTTAAAACTTTAGCAAAAG
>Ga0097691_1001353_pt1 | contig 18281 bp, 18 predicted proteins | sample NGESurdeep072012_8_FD_72858 | JGI IMG/M metagenome (GOLD analysis project Ga0097691, IMG submission 72858) | Arctic peat soil microbial communities from Barrow, Alaska - NGEE Surface sample 210-1 deep-072012 | ecosystem: Environmental > Terrestrial > Soil > Wetlands > Peat ... | reverse complement strand
CTGCGATCCAGCTGGCCGGCGGACCCGCAACCGCAGTGAACGTAACCGTTACGTTCTGCGACGGGGTAAAGCCCTGGGCGGAACCGTTGCCGGAGAAGTACAGGCCGGAGCTATCGGCCGCATAGCTCTCTTCATACGTCGCGCCGTTGCGAAGATCCGACTTCATCGATGCGAGGTAGGCCTTCTCCTTCGTGTTGGCGAACTTCGGGATCGCGATTGCGGCAAGAATGCCGATGATGACGACGACGATCAGAAGCTCGATCAGCGTGAAACCCTTCTTGTTGCGTACCATGGGGACTGTCTCCTCGAGAAGTAAAGTGACGTGTTACCGAGATGGGGACGAACGCGACTTGCAAAACGCAACAACGCGGTCACCAACAGACATCTGATTCGCGAAGAATGAAGAGTTAGCCGCCTAAAACCGGGCGCGAACATGCCGGGATGCGAGGAGCACCGGCGATCGGCGGCGGGGCCAGCGGCCTGTCCTCAGGCCGCTTCGACGGCGAACTTGGTGAGCTTTCTATATAGAGTTGACGGATCGATGCCGAGTATCTCGGCGGCGCGCGACTTGTTGCCGCCCTCGCTGCCCAGCACCCACATGATGTATGCGCGCTCGATGGCGTCGAGTGACGGGTTGAGCGCGACACGCTCCGCAATGAGCGGCTCCGACTTCCTCTGACGGATGCGCTCGGGCAGCAGCGCCGGTGTGATGACGCTGCTCGACGCCAGAATCACTGCCCGTTCGATGGCGTTCTCCAGCTCGCGCACGTTACCCGGCCACGAGTAGGCCTGGAGCTGCTCGGCAGCTTCGGGCGAGAGCGTTTTCTGCTCCTCCCCGCGTGTGCAGGCAATCTGTTGAAGGAACGATTCGGCGAGAATCGGAATGTCCTCGCGCCGCTGCCTCAGCGGCGGAATCTCGAGCGCGATGACGTTCAGCCGATAGAACAGGTCGCTGCGGAAGTTACCGCGTGCGATCTCCCGATCCAGATCGCGGTTCGTCGCCGCGATCAGCCGCGTGTCGATTGCCACCGGCTCCGTTGCCCCCACCGGAATCACTTCGCGGTGCTGAAGAACCCGGAGGAGTTTCACCTGAGTTGCAGGAGTGGTTTCGCCAATCTCGTCCAGAAAGAACGTCCCGCCTTCGGCGGAAGCGAACATTCCCGTCTTGTCCTTCACTGCGCCCGTGAACGAGCCTTTCACGTGTCCGAACAGCTCGCTCTCGAGCAAACTCTCCGGAAGAGCGCCGCAGTTGATCGAGACGAACGAGTTCGTCGCCCGTGTGGAAAGCTCGTGGATGTAATGCGCGACGATGCCCTTTCCGGTTCCCGACTCTCCCTGCAGCAGAACCGTGGCGTCTGTCTGAGCCACCGTCTCGGCAACGTGCAACAGGTCAAGCCACGCGCGGTTGGTGCCTACGGGCTTGCCAATCTTGTCCCGCCGCTTGATCTCACGTTTGAGCGCGCGGTTCTCGGTCTTCAGCTTGCGATGCTCTGCTGCTCGCTTGACAATCGCAACCAGCTCATCGTTGCGGAAAGGCTTCTGGATGTAGTGAAAGGCGCCCTCGTTCACCGCTTTGATAGCCGATTGAAGCGACGCCTGGGCCGTCATCAGAATTACCGGAACGTCGGGGTCCTGCGTGCGCGCGGCCGTTAGAATGTCGAGGCCGTCGAACCCCGGCATGCGGATGTCGCTGATCACGACGCTCGGGCGAAGTGCCGCGATCTGGTCGAGGCCCTGCTTGCCGCCGAATGCTACGTGCGCAGCGAACCCCTCGTTCTTGAGGAGGATTCGCAACGTATCGACGATTCCCGACTCATCATCGATGATGAGAACTGTGGGCCGCGTCTCCGTGCTTTCGCTCATGTCCGTGCAGGCTCACCGGAATCTGGGTAGAACGAGCGTGAAGCGTGTTTCTTCTCCAGGGTCACTCACCATTACCAAACCACCATGCGCTTCTGCCGCGCGCTGGACTATTGAAAGTCCAAGCCCGCTGCCCCCCGGCTTTGTGGTGACGAAGGGATCGAACAGTCGGTCACGAATTTGTGGCGGCACCCCGGCCCCCAAGTCGCTGATGAGGATCCCAAAAGCGCCCCGCTCGAACTCCGGGCGGCCTTCCGGAAGCTGGTGGCTGGCAAGCTCGCCGCCCTCGACGCGGACCTCACCGTTGGGCGGCGAAGCCTGGACCGCGTTGAGCAGAAGATTGTAAATCGCGCGATGGAGGAGATCTTCGTCCCCCTCGATCATCAGGGGAGACGAAGGAAACAGATCCACCACGCGCACTCCGGGCGCAATTCCGGGATGGGCACCGGCCAGCCGCGCTGCGTTCCGGGCAACCTCGGTCAGATTCACCGGCTTTAGCCGGGCGCCTTCCGTGCGTGCAAAATCGAGAAACTCCGACAGCAGCCGGGAGAGACGGTCCGATTCCCGCTGAACCAGCCCGCTCAGGACCTGCTCGTCCTCCGACGCACGGGGCAGATGCGCGAGCTGCTCTACCGCGCTCCGGATTGCCGCCAGCGGATTGCGTATCTCGTGTGCCAGCGAGGCGCTCATCTCGGCGATGCCTTCGAGTCGTTCGGACCTGAGCTCGAGATTCCGCATGTCGCTTTCTCTCAGCCGAAAGGCAGCGAGCTCGGCCGCGAGCGCCTCGCTTTGCGCTCCGGCAGCTCTCAGCTTGGCGGCAATGATTCCGCTCGTTAGCGCGACAACGGCAAATACCGCGAGCTGCAGGAACAGAGGCGCGCCGGGGACGATATCGTGGCCGAGCACGGCGTCGGCAATGTAGAGAACGATTGCGAGCGCGGCAGTCAGTGGCACGCCCGCCGGCGGAACGAGCAACGCGTACACCGCTATGACCAGGATGTAGAGTGGCGCGAATTCGGACTGTGACCCGTCCCACGTGACGTGAACGGCCGCCGTCACCAGCAGCAGGTCGAAGACCGACTGGAGATAGAGAAAGGTCGTCGTGGCAGGGCGCCGCCATGGGCCAGTCCACAGGAACGAGAAGGACCCGAAGATCAGCGCGCTAACGAACGCCAGCGCGGCAATGAGCGTGTCGGCGCTGTCGGCATGGAGCCATACTGACAACGCAGCGAAAAAGATCGCCGAGGCGAGGATGAGCCGTCCGAGATACACGGCCTGGAGCGTGCGAGACTGACTCGGGACGGCGGCGTACGGACGGGCTGCCGGTTCGATTGATTCCTCCTGTCTCAAGGGCGTCGGGTGCAACTTGCAGGGGGCGGGCAACGCCGTCAATTCCGCCAGGCACAATGTAGATTCCATCCCCATGGCTCATCTGGCAGCGATTCAGCAGGCGACGGAGCAGCTGGGAGCCGGCTCGATCGGCGGGCGAATGCTCGTCGTGCTCGTGCTGGTCACCGTCAACGCGTTCTTCGTCGCTGCCGAGTTCGCGCTGGTGGCCGTACGTCGTACGCGCATCGACGAGATGGCGCAGGGCGGCGATCGCAAGGCACGCATCGTCCAGAACGCTCTCGACCACCTCGACCGATACATCGCCGGCACGCAGCTTGGAATCACGCTCGCGTCCCTCGCCCTGGGATGGGTTGGCGAGCCGGCGGTGGCCGCAGTCCTCGACCGCTTTCTCGAAGCTTTCGGGATGCCGATGCCGCCCGCTGGCGTGCACACCGCTGCATCGCTCGCGTTTGGTTTCCTCATTCTGACTTTTCTCCACATAGTGCTCGGCGAGCTCGCTCCAAAGTCTGTCGCGCTGGTGCGGCCGGAGGGAGTAAGCCGGGTTGTGGCCACGCCGCTGATCCTTTTCTCCCGGGTGATGGCGCCGCTGATCTGGGTGTTCAACGGAGCGGCCAACGCGCTGCTGTCGGTGTTCAACATCAGCCGGGCGTCCGACATGCAGGGACACTCGCCCGAGGAGCTGCGGCTGATGGTTATGCAGGCGCGCGCGCAGGGCCGGTTGAACGAGTCGGACACTGCGATGCTCGCCGGCGTTTTTGATTTTCACCACAAGAAGGCCCGGGACGTGATGCGTCCGCGCACCGAGGTCGTGGCACTCCACGCGGACTCAACGGAAGACGAAGTGCGCCGGATCGTGAAGGAGGAGAGGTACTCGCGCTATCCGGTCATCACCGAATCGCTCGACGACGTCGTGGGCGTCTTCCTGGCCAAGGATCTCTGGCTTCGCGAGGCCGCGACACCGTTCTCACTCAAGGACATGACACGCGAGTGTCTGTACGTTCCGGACAGCCGGCTGGCGGAACGCGTGCTGGACGATCTCCGGAAGACGCGCGCTCACATGGCTGTGGTTCTCGACGAGTACGGCGGAACGGCCGGAATCATCACGATGGAAGACCTGATCGAAGAGGTCATCGGAGACATCGCCGACGAATATGATTTCGCGGCGCGGACGTCGATCGAGGCGGACGGTGTGCTCGAGCTCGACGGGACGATGTCGCTGATCGACGTCCGGTCCGACCACAGGGTGCAGATTCCCGAGGGAGACTGGACGACCCTTGGCGGCTATGCGTTCGCGCAGCTCGGAAGGCTTCCACGGATGGGCGATCGCGTTCCCGTTCCCGGCGGAGAGCTGGAAGTGATCGCGATGGACGGGCGTCGCATTGCCGCACTTCGCGTGCATCGTGCGGCGCCCGGCACACCACCCCAGCCGGCGAGCCCTCGCAAATAGCCGCCTCACACGACCCCTACGCGGCTCTCCACTACCGGGATTTCCGGCTCTACACTTTCGGGAGAGTCGTCGGCGTAATCGGCTGGCAGATGCTCCAGGTAGCGCTCGGATGGGAGCTCTACGAGCGCACGCATTCAGCCTTGGCGCTCGGCCTCGTCGGACTCGCAACGGCTCTTCCTGTTGTCATCCTCGCCCTTCCGGCGGGCCACCTGGCAGACAGGATGGATCGAAAGCGGATACTCGTGTGGGCGCAGATGGCGTTCATCGTTGCCGGACTGGCGCTCAGCGCTCTGTCGTACTGGCGCGGGCCGGTGGCTCTGGTTTACGCAGTATTGCTGGCGAGGGGCGCCGCCCAGGCATACAACAACCCGGCGCGCCAGGCACTCCTTCCAAGCCTCGTCCCGCCGGAAGTGTTTGGCAACGCCGTCACCTGGGCAAGCAGCGCGTTTCAGGTGGCCGCCGTCGTCGGCCCCGGCATCGGTGGCATCGTGATCGCCATAGAGCGCGGTGCCACGGGGGCCTACATCATCAGCTCGATTTTGACGGCGATCTATTTGTGGGCGCTGCTCGCCATCCGCCAAACGGAAGGCACGCCGGCGGCTGCCGCCCCGGTGGCGCGCACGAAAGAAAAAATGACCCTCGAATCGCTCGCCGCGGGAATGCGCTTCGTTCGCGACGACAAGGTAATTCTGGCGGCGCTGACACTCGATCTGTTCGCCGTCCTGCTCGGCGGAGCGACGGCACTTCTGCCGATCTTCGCGAAGGACATTCTCCACGTCGGCCCGCAGGGACTTGGCTGGCTCCGGGCCGCGCCATCAGTGGGAGCGCTGATCGTGGCGGTGACGATCGCGCACCGGCCGGCGATGCGCCGCACCGGATGGACACTCTTGTCGGCGGTGGTGGGATTTGGAGTCACGACAATCGTGTTCGGGCTGTCGCGGTCGTTCGTGCTGTCGATGGCGATGCTGTTCCTGCTTGGCGGGCTCGATGGAATCAGCATGATCATCCGCTCGACACTGGTTCAGCTTCGTACGCCCGATGAAATGAGGGGACGGGTTTCTGCCGTGAACAGCGTCTTCATCGACATGTCCAACGAGCTGGGCGGATTCGAGTCCGGCGCACTGGCGGCGCTCGTCGGCCCGATCGTCGCGGTCGTCGCCGGAGGAGTCGGGACGATCGTGGTGGTGAGCGCGGTGGCGGCGGCGTGGCCGGAGCTGCGCCGGCTTGGCTCTTTGCATCCGGAGGTGCCCGAGGATATCACCGGGCAGGACGACTCATGATCGCAAAGAAAAAACTGCATGCTGTTCTATTTTCCGCTGTTCCCCAAACCGGTTTCAGTTTTCGCAGCGAGGCGCAGGAGGGTGTCGCGGTCCATGCGGTGACCGCCATCGAAGGTCACCAGCTCGTACGGAATGCCCTTTTCGCGAAGCAGCTTTTCGTAACCGGCGATCATCCCCTCGTCAGCAAACCGGTCCCGCTTGCCGTAGACGATAGTGAGCTTCACGTCGCGAAAGAACGTCGCCGCCTGATTGAGATCCGCGTCGCTTGCAAGCAGCGCACCCCACATCACGAGGCGATTCGCGCGTGCGCGGCCCCGAGTGAGCCATCGGTTTGCGGTAGCCCCTCCCTGCGAGAAGCCAACAACAGTTACTGAGACTCTCTGGCTACTCACCTGAGTCAGGATCTCATCATAGAGAGCGTCGAGATACGCGACATAGTCGGCGATCTCGTCCTCCCGGTCTTCGCGCGTCATCCAGGTGGCGCCGACTCTCGACTTTGCTGAATGAGAGCCGGGCTCGCTCGAGAGGTAGTAACGGGACAACGCCTCCGGCGCCACTATCACGCGCGACGAGGCGGCCAGGGGCTCGAACTCCCTGATGAAATCGCCGGCAAGCTGGCCATGACCGTGGCAGACGAACCAGACGTCCCTCGTTTCAGCGCCCGGCTCGCCAATTGTGTGGAAGCGCGCCGTACGCCCCACATGGATGTGATGCTCGTTGGACATCAGCGTAGTCTAACGCGGCACGGCCAATCTCACACATGTCTCTGCTGGAACACGTCTTGCTTTTCGTGGTTGTGGATCATCAACCGGAGCCACGCCTGATGAATGGATTTGCAATCACTCTCGTGGGAGTTCTCGTCCTCTCCGCGTGCACCGTCACTCCCGATCAGGAGGTGGCGATGGGCGAGCAGACGGCAACCGAGATCAACGACCAGCTGCCGATCGTCGACGATCCCGAGATCAACGACTACGTCACGCAGCTCGGCGACAGCATTGCCAAGCTCACCAGCCGCGGCGATCTCGACTGGCATTTCTATGTCGTGAACTCCCATCAGGTGAATGCATTCTCCCTTCCGGGTGGGTACGTCTACGTGAACCGCGGGCTGATCGAGAGCACGGACCGCATGGACGAGCTCGCGGGAGCGTTGGGCCACGAGATTGGTCACGTCATTCAGCGGCACTCGGTGAAGCAGATGCAGAGCTCGCAGAAAATCGGAATCGCCGCAACCGTTGCCTGCACGCTCACCAATATCTGCAACAGCGGGCTGGCTCAGGCGGCGATCAACATCGGGGGCACGGCGGTGGTGGCCAGGCACAGCCGTCAGGACGAGCTCCAGGCGGATTCGGAGGCCGTCCAGAATGTCCTGCGGGCTGGAATAGATCCGGAGGGAATTCCGGCATTGTTCGAGGTTCTGGTGCAGGAGCGCAAAACGCAGCCGAGCAAGGTGGAGGGCTGGTTTGCATCACATCCCCTCGAAGAGGCGCGAATCGCAAAAGCAAAGGCGATAATCGCTGCACTTGGGGCAGACCAGACGAACGGCCTCGTGCAGGACGTTCCGAGCTACCGGAGCTTCAGAGACCGGGTGAGACAGTTGCCTGAGCCGCCTCCGCCGCCGCCTGGCATGGATACCACCGGAATTCCCATGAACCGGCGGTAACGGCGATTTGCCTACAGGTAGCTGACCCGCCAGTCGGTCCGCACTACCATTCGACTCCGAATGGATCGCCGGGTGGCGGCCGTAGCGCCGGCGTAGGCGTTGGCAGCTCCTGACGCTCGAGCCATCGGTTGAAATCGCCGGCAACTGCCATCCAGTGCGCGCGCTCGGCTTCGGTTCCATTTGCCGACAGCGCGCGCGCACGCCGGCGCAGTGCATCCATCTTGAACTCGACAATGGCGCGAACCTCAGGCGCAGCTTCCTTGTCCGAAGCAAGAAGCAGCAGCCGATCGGCAACGGATCGCTGGGCGACGCGCCGTAACGCGTCTGTCTTGGCCGTGGCCTGGCGAGACGACGACCAGTTTGCCGTGAGCGAATCGATCGTCTCGCCGAGTGTCAGCGGGGCGGCCCCGCGAATGGCGAACTGCACCAGCCGCCCGGTCCGCTCGCGCTGCAGAATCGCGTCCACGATCATCTGCGCCAGGGTGCGCGCCGCGCCCAGCTCGTCGAACGCAGGACGCGTCCGGCTGCTGAAGAGCTCGACGTATGGATTGTAGGAAAACGGACGGGGCCCGAGAAGAGTTATGACCGTATCGGGTATCGCCAGCTCGTTCGGCGACATCGCCTCGATGAGCGCGGCGAGTGCCCGCCGCTGCGTGGCGCCGTCTATTGGATGCGTTTCCTGCATCCCGTCACCGCGCACGGCGTTGGCGTACTCCATCCCGCCAATCGTTTTAGCCAGCGAGTTGATGGCAAAACGATGCATCAGGTAAACGGGAACGAAGCGTTCCTGGAGCAGAGCGACCGGCTCGCCAACCCTGATGTTTCGCTCATTGAACCGCGACATTGCGACCCGCCTCACGCCCATCTCATGGCGGAGAAATTCCATCGGCGATGAGGCATCGTCCCACAGGTTTGTTCGCGGGTCGGACGCGAACTCGGGACGCGCGTCCGCGTCGGAGAGAAAGACGAGCCCTCGCTTGAGGCCGTCGGCGACGATGGCGCGCAGCGAGTCCTGCTCCGTGCCCGGCGGGAAGATTCCATAACCCCAGTGGATGGAGAAGACATCGAACGCTCCCGGACCAACGGCATATGCGCTCGAGATGTCGATGTTCCCATTTGCATCGAGACGCACGCGTGGCGGCGGGTAATCCATGACCGACCCGCGCTCGTATGTCGATGCGATGTAGTTGTGCGAAAGACCGAGCGTGTGCCCCACCTCATGAGCGCTCACCTGCCGAACTCGCGCGAGGACGAACGCAGTGTCCGCCGCGGCGGCATCGGCGCCGAGCATCCCGGCGTACAGGTTGTAGTCGGTGCGCGCGCGGTGAGAATCGAGTCGTGCCATCGCCTTGAGCATCTCCCCAGTGCGCGGATCGGCGATCGCGCCGCCCACCGACCAGCCCCGCTCATTTCGATTCTCCCACTGCACCACGTTGTAACGGGCATCCATCGGGTCTGCGCCTTCCGGAAGATCTTCAACCTTGAAGGCCCCCTTGAGTCCGGCCCGGTCAAAGGCGTCGATCCACCAGCTCACGCCCTGCTTTGTCGCGGTGCGAATCGGCTCCGGAATTCCACGATCGATGTAGTAGACGATGGGGTTCTTTATTGGACTGTTCGGATCGCTGGGATTCACCCGCTCCAGCCGGTGCCGCATGATCCAGCGCTGCTCGAGCGGAAGCTGAATCGGCTGAGCGTAATCCTTGAAAGTGATTCCGAAATAGCCCGTGCGCGGGTCGAGCACTCTGGGCAGGTACCCGTTGTCGGGAAGCGGCAGGAAGCTGAGGTGCTGCCGGAGTGTGAACGACTTTCCGTCGGGAACGATCGAGGCCACGGTCTGGCCGGCTTTGCCCTGCGTGGCAAAGGTCAGAGCAACGTCGACCTCGCTGTTCTCGGGGAACGCCTTGGTGTACGGGCGGTAGACGCTCGACCGGTCGCGGGCCACGGAGTACGTCCCTTCGTTATTGGCGGTGAGGGTTCCAGTCACGTCGTTCCAGTCGCGCATGACGAAATCGGTTGCGTCCACCACCACTTTCCCGCCTTCCTGCGCAATAATCGGCAGCGAAGCGGGAGTGCTCGGAGGAAATGCTTCGAGAACCGTTCGTGCATGGTCGGGATTCGCCGCAGAGGTGCGGTAGTTCCAGTTCTCGAAAACGACAAGAACGCGATCACCGTTGCGGTCGAATCTCGCGACGTACGAGTCGCCACCGGACCCGCGGTCGAGCCCGATGGGATTCGAGCCGAGCCCGGTGGCGAGCGTGACGAACATCAATGCGTGCATCGAGTCGCGGGGGAGCTCGAAAAAGATTTTCCCCTGCTTTGCGTCGACGTAAAGCGGGATGAAGCCATCGCGCCGCTCCATGCCGGAAGTCTTGACGGCAATGGCGGAAGCGGGCGCCGGTGCTGGAGTTGCGGCGCCTCCAGAAGTCTGGGTATTTGCCGAGGCGCACGCGGCAAGCGACAGAACCAGCGCGGGAGAAACGAACCGGATTGATTTCATGGTGTGCGGCGATTGGGAGAGCGGCGATTATCCCACCTCCGCCGACCGTGCGCAAGGCCAGCAGGATTTCCGCGTCGGCTGGAGCGAATGTGGTGCGGGGTTTGCCTTACTGATCTATCAGTTCGACGGACTCTATCCCGGGATATCGCGTGCTTATCCGATTGGTGGGCCTTTCTCTAATCTCTGCCGTTACTGTTGCGGCGATCTGCTCAGATAATGCGCCGCGTGCGACCGCGCTGCCAAATGGCGCGACGGCTGGAGACACGACGTTGCCAATCAGCGCGCCGGCGCCGGCTGGCAGCGCGATATTCGTCGGCGCCGGCGACATTGCTTCCTGCGAATCGGCAGGCGACGAGGCAACGGCCGCACTTCTCGATAGCATCCCGGGCACAGTATTCACCCTGGGCGACAACGAGTACGAGTCGGGCGCTCCACGTGAATACCGGGACTGTTACGATCCGTCATGGGGCCGGCATAAAGCGCGCACCCGGCCCGTGCCGGGCAATCACGACTATGGCACGTCCGGCGCCGCCGGATACTTCGGATACTTCGGGTCGGCTGCCGGTGATCCGCGGAAGGGTTATTACAGCTTCGATCTTGCCGACTGGCACATAATCGCGCTGAACGACAACATCGACCATGCCGCGGGCTCCACGCAGGAGCAATGGCTGCGTGCCGATCTGGCGGCGCACAAGACGCTCTGCACTCTCGCGTATTGGCACGCCCCTCGTTTCAGTTCCGGCGCCGAGCACGGCGACGACCCCAGCGGCAAACCATTATGGCAAGCGCTCTACGACGCCAACGCCGACATCGTACTGGGCGGACACGACCATGAATACGAGAGGTTCCTCCCACAGACGCCGGCGGGCGACGCTGATCCTGTACGTGGCATCCGCGAATTCGTCGTCGGGACCGGCGGGCGAAGCCACTACAGACTCGGGAGACGGGAGACCAACAGCCAGATATTCAACGCGACGACCTTCGGGGTCCTCAAGCTCACGCTCTCGCCGGGTCAGTACACCTGGCAGTTCATTCCAATCGCCGGTCAAAGCTTTACCGATTCGGGATCTGGCGTCTGCCATTGAGCTTGCGCCGGTCGCGAATGAACGGACAAGTTTTCATCCTGAGCTGGTGAAGCATTCCAGCGCTCAGACACAACTCTTCCCGTCAGGACACAACATGCGCCGCATAGCACTCGCTCTTTCTCTCGTTGCAGCTGTCGGGACCGCGGCCGCCGCCCAGGCGCCTGTGCCGCGCCCGCTCGACTGGGACGCCGTCGCCAGGGAAACCCAGCAGGTACTACAGGACTACCTCCGCATCAATACGACAAACCCTCCCGGCAACGAGATGAAAACCGCGCTCTTTCTCAAGAACATCCTCGAGAAGGAAGGGTTCGAAGTTCAGCTCATGGACTCGACGGAGCTCGGAGCCGGACGCGTCAATCTCTATACGCGACTCAAGGGCAACGGCAGCAAGGGGGCGATTGCGCTCGTTCACCACATGGATGTCGTCCCCGCGGCCCCACAATTCTGGGATGTCGATCCATTTTCTGGAGCGGTGAAGGACGGCTACATATGGGGCCGCGGTGCGCTCGACATGAAAGGAGAAGGAATAGCCCATCTGATGGCGATGATCGCCCTCAAACGCTCAGGCGTTCCGCTCACCCGCGACATTGTTTTCATTGCCAACAGCGATGAGGAACTGGGATCGACCGGCGCCATCGTCTTCGTGAAGAACCATCCCGACCTGCTGAAAGGAGTGGAGTATCTCGTCACGGAAGGCGGCGACAATCTCGTGACCGAGGGAAAACTCCACTATTTCGGGATCGGCGTCGCCGAGAAAAGGACGTTCTGGCAGCGGCTCTCGGTGAAAGGTGTGCCGTCGCACGGGTCGAGACCGACGAAACAGAACCCGGTGCCGCGACTGGTGGCCGCCCTCAATCGCATCGCCAACTACGAGACGCCACTTCACGTTACGCCGGGCGTCGACAAGTTCTTCCGCGACATAGCGCGAATGTATCCCGAGCCGAGGAAGTCCTGGCTCGCAAATGTCAGCACAGCGTTGAAGAATCCTGCCGCGAAGGAGTGGATTCTGAGCGACGTCTACTGGAACGCGATTCTCCGCAACACCATCTCGCTCACCGGACTGAGCGGATCGAACAAGACCAACGTCATCCCTCCGGAAGCCACGGCGGAGCTCGACGTCCGGCTGCTGCCCGACCAGAATCCGGCCGACATGCTGGCCACGCTCAAGCGGGTTGCGGCGGATACGGCCGTTCACTTCACGACGCTGCTCGAGCCAAAGGCTCCCCTGGAAAGCCCGGTTAACTCGGATTTCGTGCACGCGGTGGAAAAAGCGGCGCACGATCGCGATCCGAATGTGTTCGTGACGACGCCGATGCTCACCGGCGCGACCGATCGACCGAGCTATCAGAAGGTGGGGATCAAGACATACGGGCTCGATCCGTTCAAGGTCGAGAAATCAGATGCGCAGCGGGGCGTTCACGGCAACAACGAGCGGCTGTCCGTGGAGAACGTCGGATTCGGCGTACGCTACATGTACGACATACTGCGCTACGCGCAGTAGACCCGAGCTAGTTCTTGTGGCGGAAGGTGATGCGTCCGCGGGTCAGGTCGTAGGGGGAGACTTCGAGAGTCACCCGATCGCCGGCGAGCACACGGATTCGGAAACGCCGCATCTTGCCGGCGATTGTCGCGTGTACGTCGTGGCCATTGCTGACGAGCACCTTGAAGGTCGCATCAGGTAGTACTTCGGTAACGGTTCCTTCCAGCTCGATTGCTTCTTCCTTTGCCATACGCCTCCTTGGTTGGGTGCTGCGTTACGCAAAAGCTGTAAAAACGGGGCCACTCTGGTTTCCCAGAGTGGCCCCGCCTGTGCTACAGTTTCGCTGCGAAAGTGATCAAGCGTTGAGCCGGGTCACATTCTCGGCGGCGGGGCCCTTCTGGCCCTGCACGACGTCGAACTCAACGCGCTCGCCCTCGGTCAACGACTTGAAGCCGCTGCCGCTGATCGCCGAATGATGAACGAAGCAATCCTTCTGTCCGTTCTCGGGGGTGATGAAGCCAAAACCCTTGGCGTCGTTGAACCACTTCACAGTTCCGGTGGTACGCATACTGGTACTTCCTCTTATTGATGTAGGTCGTCAGTCCGGTATGGCCGTACCTGCCGACTTCGGTGTTGACTCGCCATACGAAAAGAGACCCGGTTTTATCCAGGTCCCCATTGTGTGTTCGCTGGCTAGTCGTGCACAACGATTTGTGCAGTAGAACAGAAATGTACGACATCCCGACCCATTGTCAATGACGCCTGCCCTTACGACCGCCTCCCCGCCGATTCTGCCCCCCTACGAGCCCTCAAAAGGAGATAGACCACGTGCCATACAAGTATCACACGGCTGACGTCTTCACCGATGTACCGTTCGGCGGCAACCAGCTTGCGGTGCTTCCCAACGCAACGGGCCTCGACGACAGGCAGATGCTGGCCATTGCCCGCGAATTCAACTACTCCGAGACGGTGTTCGTTTTTCCCGCGGAAACACCGGCGGGCACGCGAAAGCTCCGCATCTTCACGCCCGGCAGCGAGCTTCCTTTCGCCGGCCACCCGACCGTCGGCACGGCGTATGTGCTCACCGAGACGGGAGAGATAAACCTCGATGGTGATGAGACAACGATCATCCTCGAGGAAGGGGTTGGGCCGGTGCCGGTTCTCATTCGCGCCCGTGACGGTAAGCCGGTTTTCATGCAGCTCACCGCGGCGCGGCCACCTGAGCGCGGCCCGGCGCCTACCGATGTCGGGGCTCTTGCCGACGTGCTCTCGCTCGAGCCGTCGGACATCCTCTACGACAGCGTCTTCACTCCCGAAGCCGTTTCGGCGGGCGTGCCCTTTCTGTTCGTGCCGTTGAGAAGTCTCGAGGCGCTGGGCAAAGCCCGGGTGAGGCAGGACGTCTGGGAGCGGACGGTGAAGGGCTCGTGGGCTTCGGAGATCTACGTCTTTGTCGAGGACGCCGAGTCGGCGAAGCGGGGTGGTGTTCGCGCGGGTAACGGCGTCGTGCGCTCGCGCATGTTTGCGCCCACGCTTGGCATCGCCGAGGACCCGGCGACGGGCAGCGCTGCGGCAGCGTTCGGGGGTTATCTGGCGTGGCGCGCGACGGTTCACGATGGGACGCTCAAATGGCTCATCCATCAGGGAGTGGAGATGGGGCGACCGAGCCGGCTGGAGGTGGAGACCGACGTCACCGGTGGGACTGTGACGGCCATACGCGTTGGCGGTGCGTCGGTGCTCGTGAGCTCCGGGACGCTCTTTTATCCCTGACTGATCCCGAAGCCGGCCACTCTGCCGGTAAATCGGAATTGGACAGGAGACCGGTGAAGACCGATGAGACCGTGCACGCCGCCAAATACGGTGGCCTGTTCGCGTAAGAAAAGTCCGGCCAGCTATCCCGGCCGGACTTTTTTCTGTGCCGGACGCAATCCGACGAAAGCGGCGTTACTGAATGAAGCCGTAGAGTCCGTACAGTCCGACGGCAGCGCCGGCCACGGCGATCAGAATTCCAGCCGTGCCACCGATGATCGCGCCGACAATCAGTGCGGCTCCGCCCACAACCATGAGGGCGATGTTCGTGCCGGCACCCATGTGCGGGTCACGTGAGGCCGTCGCAGTCGTCCTCGCTGCCACGGATGGCGCGCGGATGCCCACGGTGCTGGCGGCGACCGTTGGCCCGGCAGCGTGCTCTGCCCGGCCGTGTGATGGCGCTGGCGCCTGCGCGGCCGCAGCGGTCGATATCACCATGACAACGATTGCCGTAGCGAGAGAGATCAGTTTTCGGTTCACTTTTGAAACTCCTGTGTTCGTCGATGGGTACGAGAAGAACCCCTTCCCGCGGCCGTGCTGGCCAGTCTGATACACCTCAGTCTGCACTCTTCACGCCAGAGACTGCCAGCCCCACCAGAAGGGCTTGTCGCGGAAACACTCGTTGTTGACTTGCGCCTCCGCTCGGGCGGCTAACCGCGAGACCGCCTTTTGCGCTCCGGAATGGTCACCGCGCCCTTGACCGTGTCGTAGCTGATGGAGCCGCTGCCCTTCGAGTCCACGACGAAGTCACCGCCGACCCTGCTCACGTTGACAGGCCCCGACCCTTTCTGGTTGATGCGCATCGTACCACCAACGCCCACGATGTCGACGGTGCCGGAACCGTCGTCACCAATCGTAAAGTTGCCGGTGACGTTGTTCGCGTCAATGTTGCCCGAGCCGTCATCCACGTAGACATCGCCATCGACTCCGCGAATGGTGATGTTCCCCGATCCGTCGGTGATATTGACCTTGCCCCCTATCCCCGACAGCTCGAGATCGCCGGAGCCGTCGACAATCGTCACCGGGCCGGTTCCCTTGATCGTCGTCTCGCCGCTGCCGTCGCTGACGTCCAGCGGAAGACCGGCCGGAACTTCTATCGTCAGGTCGAGAGCCTGGTAGAAGTTGCCGCGGAGAAGATTCCAGAAAGAGCTGGTCTCCTCCGGCACAACCATCTTGATCATCACCACGTCTCCCTGCCGCTCGGCCACAAGTCTGATCTGGTCGAGGATCTGTCTGCTCGAGGCGCGGGCGACACCCGTCACCTGAACTTGCGTTGTTCCGGATCGCCCGTTGATGTGCAGAAAGCCGGCGCCGGCGCTGACTTTGATCAGCCGGGCGCCGGCCGTGTTCACCACTGCGTTTCTCGGAGCGGTGTAGGCGTCGTACTGCGCTCTCACCCTTCCCGGGATGAAGACTGCGAGGACGACGGCGGTCCACGTCGCGATCCGTCTGAGCATTCGTATGCCGATCATGGGGACACTCGTGGTTGATGGTAGCCGTCCGTTTGGACAGCCATATCTGCCGTACGGTTTGCACACAGACCGGTTTCACACTGGCAGGAGCCGGTGCGCAACGCGTAAGATTGAGGTAGCACAGCAGAACGACGGGCTGTCGGCCAAAGGGCTGACAGCGTTTTTTCACTATGGTGAGCCGCTATGCAAATGACTGGTTCGAAAATGGTCCTGGTGATGGCCTTGATGGCGACGCCACTAATCGCGGCCGCGCAGGTGGCGCCCCCGCCGGCTGCGCCGGCCCCGGGAGCCAACGGGCCCGCGGTGGGAAGCATTGCGCCTGATTTCACGCTTCCCGGATCAACGCGCTACGGACTTCTGCGAACTCCGGTGCGGCTCTCCGATTACCGCGGTCAGACTGTTGTCCTCGCATTCTTCTATCAGGCGCGGACAAAAGGCTGAACCATCCAAATGGAGGCGTACCGTGATCAGTACGCCACGCTATTCAATAACGGACGCAAAGTCGCGGTGATCAGCATCAGCGTCGATGCAGACACCACGCAGGCGTCGTGGGCGCATGACGAGAATTTCCCGATGCTCTTCGCCAGCGATGTTGGCGGCAAGGTGGGGACTCTCTACGACACCTACGATGTGACGCGGAAAACGGACACCCGCACGCTGTTCGTCGTGGGCCCGGACGGGAAAATTGCTTTCATCCAGCGGCCGTTTCACGTGCTCGCGGCGAAGGACTACACGGATCTTGGCGCAATGATAGACAAGCTTGAGCCGGTTCCTGCAGACACGGCCACTCATTAACGGGAAGCGGCCGCACAGCTTGCCAGGAAAAAGGCGCTCTTTCTAGAGCGCCTTTTTTATCGCCGCTTCGAGATTCTGGTCGCCACCGAGCCCGGTGTAAACAACCTTGCCGGTGCGATCCACGACGACGACATACGATGTGCCGGGCGCGTCATAGGCGGTGGCGGCGTTGCCCTCAGTGTCGAACACTATCTGGTGCACGAGTCCATGTTTCGCTGTGTACGCCTTCACTCGCTCGGGCGACTGGTTGATCGCGACCGCGACGCCGATGAATTTCACTCTGGACCCGTACTTCTTTTGCGCCGCTATCAAAGAGGGCTCGAGTTCGCGGCACAGCGGGCACCATGTCGCCCAGAACTCGATGAGCATCGGCGTCTTGCCGACGTACTGCCCGATGTCGAGCTGTTTTCCGTCCAGCGTCTGCACAACCGCGGCGGGCGCACGCTTGCCGACGTCGATGCCCAGGTCCTGGGCCGGAAGGGTATGCACTGCAGCAACGGAAACCATGCCGGCAAGGAGGATTGCGAAATCGAATCTGAACGTCATCGGTAACCTGTGACCGGGATGGGCGACTTGCGTGCACTGACTTACCCCGTGCCTGCTCGTTCGTTGCTCAGATGTGCAAACAAGCAAAACCTGGGCGTCTGCATAAGTATAGTATTGGGACAGGGACCGCCGACCGACTCCCGAACGAAAACCAGCGCCAGAATCCTGAACCGGAGCTTTCATGCTACGCACTGTCGTTTCTCTCTCGCTGCTCGTCTGGGCCGGCGCGCAGACCGCGGTAGCGCAGGTCACTTCTGCGGGACAGAGCGTTCCCGAACGGGTGTCGGAGATTGCAACGGCGGGACGCGGCGAAACTCGAGTCGCGCCGGACCTGGCAGTCTTCAACGTCAGCGTGGACAGCCGCGCGACCACTGCGGCCGCCGGTGTGGCGGACAACGCTGCGAAGCTCAACGCAGCAATGGCCGCCATACGCGCAGCCGGTGTCGATTCGGCGCAGATAACAACAGCTGGCTATTCGGTCAATGCCGACTATGACAAGAACCGGCAGATCGGATTCATTGAACGGAATTCGCTGCGGGTTGAAGTCCGGCGGATTGCCGACCTCGGCAAGATCATCGACGTCGCGCTGGCCTCCAGCAGCATTCAGCTCAACCAGCTCCAATTCCAAAGAGCGAATACACTGGACGCCAGGCGCTCCGCACTGACCTTAGCGGTGCAAGAGGCGCGTCGTGACGCCGAGACGATGGCTCAGGCGACTGGAGGCTCACTCGGGAGACTGCTGTCTCTCTCGAGTAGCCTTTCAGCGCCACCGATCGGGAGGGATCCGTATAACACCGGGGTTTTTGTCACCAGTAGTTCGGGGCAACCCACGCCCATATTGCCCGGTGATCTGACCGTTTGGGCCGTTGCATCAGGACGGTGGGAATTCATCCCGCGAAAAGCCCCCTGATTGTCTGAGCTCAGAAAAGAAGCTTGCCCATTCCGATCAAATAGTATTCGGCAACGCCGAGCATCACGAGCGCGAAGCCACGCTTCACCCACA
>Ga0097691_1001352_pt1 | contig 18308 bp, 26 predicted proteins | sample NGESurdeep072012_8_FD_72858 | JGI IMG/M metagenome (GOLD analysis project Ga0097691, IMG submission 72858) | Arctic peat soil microbial communities from Barrow, Alaska - NGEE Surface sample 210-1 deep-072012 | ecosystem: Environmental > Terrestrial > Soil > Wetlands > Peat ... | reverse complement strand
CCGCTCCAGCCGGAAGCAATCGGAGCAGTCACGGAGGTAACGAAGTGGCTGAAGCCTTCGATTAGCGTGTCACGAATTGGTGACAGCGCGAGTGTGCAGGCCGCAACGCGAGTGAACGCCGAGCAAGCCTCGAAAAGGACGATGTGTAGGCCGACCCGACTGCCATATCGGGGAAGGCTGAAATGGCTGGGTGAGATGAGCGAAGAGTACGCCCAGCAGGCGGCCGTGTGGCCGAATTGGCAGGGCGAGCGCGGCAATGGCCTCGTATTCAGGGGCAGCGCGGCGCTACGCTCGGGCCGGTAGTGTCCTAATTTGAATCTTCGTAATCGAGGCGGATCGAAACCAAGTCTGCCGGGACCATTTTAACGCCCTTACCCTTTGGCCTATTGAGATCAATGGGTACATTTTTTTCCATAGGATGTGTTTTCTCCACGACGAAGTTCCCGTGGGTCAACATCCAATCCCATATTTTTTTATCGAGGTCCTGTTTGTCTTTTCCTCTAAAAGTTTCTGTTTTCATAAACTGCTCCCTCGGTTAGATGTGAGTTCCACCAATTCCTCAAGCGACCATAGCCGATCTAGGCGCCCCGCGCTGTGGCGCTGGCAAACGAAAAAACCCGTCGTGCCTGCTAATCTCGGCCCATCTGGAAACGTTCCATCAATCAAAACATTTTGAAGTCTTCGAAAACAGGAACGATCGCTCGCCCAATGTCTTTACCCGTACATGCGGCAACCCCGCTGGCATGGGCCAGCTAAAGGAAGCAGCAATGAGAACGGAGACGGCTATAGATCAAGTACGGCGCGAGTTGCATCGCGTACTCGCCCATATGGGTGCCGATCTCGATCGCATTGAAATCCTGATGGCTGCGCGCAGCGCCTTCAGCAGGCCGGTTCCCGACTATGAACCCGCCTTCCGAAATATGGGTCATCTGACGCTGACTGCGCACGAGCTGCACTAAACAGCCGGCGATGATCGACAGACAGCAATCACAGCTCTCGGCATTTCCGCTCTCGCCAACCAGAGTGAGTGTGTGATGCTCAATATCAAAGACTTGCTGGAGTACGCAGAACGATGCCGGACGTTAGCTGATCTCAGTCGGTTGCCCCAAGTGTCACAGCGCTTGAGGGTGCTGGCGCAGCGCTACGCTGAGCAGGCTCGGGACATTAAGCGCCAAAGAGCTGCCGAGGCGATGCTCGATAACGAAAAGACAACTCCCGTGCGTGAGGCGCTCGATGCACCGGGACTGCTCTCGGGAATAACCGACCAGACCCCCGCCCGTCGCGCTTAGCCCCATTGGGGAACAATGAGGCATACTACCCGCGCTAATTCATCAGCAACCAGACTCGCAAGCATGATGCGCGTAAATTCCTCGCGTGGAGACAACGCGCGAAGGGATAAGTCATGACAAAATGGAATTTAGATCAAGCCGCCACAGCGTTATGGATTCCTGTCGCGGAATTAGCGCCAAATCAAATTTCCGGCGCTCAAAACAGAATTTTTGGTGGGCTCCGCAGCGCCGTCCTATTTGTTATGGATGAGTTGCCGCCGGAGGATCGTGGCGCGGCAATGATCCAAACCGATCAGGGAATGGTTTCGATTGAAGAAATCGAGAAATTGTACAAGAAAATTAAGCCCTAATCAGCAAAGCGATAGTACACGCAAACACCAACGCCCACGATGACCTTCGGCAACATGCGCGCCAACGGCGTGCGAATGCTCGCAGCGTGGTGTCTCGGTCCGGCTTGGGACGCACGATAAGGCGCAAGTCTCCAACTTTATAAGCCTTCGCTGAGATTATTTCTTTCCCACATACGAGGCATTTGAAAAGGTTTAAATCCCGAGCACGATCCTTGGGGTCGACTACCTCATAGACAGCACCGCAATTGCATTGAATCCGGTTTATGGCACAAATATGCGCTCGTTCGATGTGAACCGCTAGCCAGATTGATTGCCTTATGCAAACTGACTTCATTCACAGCGCCAGCAGTGCTTACATACTCAAGAACAATAATACCCGTGTGCGCGATTGAAGCGCCCGCGAAATGGTGCTGGACTGTTGGTGCACTTCGCAATGGGAGGGACAACATGCAACGCGAGTATGCAATTCGCCAGATCGCAAAGCGTGAAGGCTTTAGCCTCGAAAAGCATGGCGAGGACAGCTACCGTCTCATCAATGAAAGATTGAACGTCATCGTATTTGGCCTCGACGGCGTGCCGCTCGAAACGATTGCGTCGTTTTTGGAGAAACCCGAAAGTCTAGCGAATTCGCCAGACGCTCATCATCGTTAGGCAACATACGCGCGCACGGCGTGCGCACGCTCGCCGCGCGGTGTCTCGGTCGCGGGTGCAATCACTATCGGGCTTTCGACGTGAGCAATTATCCAGACGACCTTCCGGTGATTTTCAATTGGCGGCTCCGAGATCAGAAGCGGGGGGCGCGCGCGGGGCCGCCTCTTGCCGGGGCCCCTGGGATCACCCGAGGCTTCATCGGCAGCAGGCCCTCGCGCTGCAATTTCTTGCGCGCGAGCTTGCGGGCGCGGCGGATGGCTTCCGCCTTCTCTCGGACTCTCTTCTCGGAGGGTTTCTCGTAATGGCCGCGGAGCTTCATCTCGCGGAAGATGCCCTCGCGCTGCATCTTCTTCTTCAGTACCTTGAGAGCTTGGTCGACATTGTTGTCACGGACGAGTACCTGCACGCGGCGTTCCTCTTCGATCGAGCGGTTGATGGGCCCGATGGCCAAGGCGCCCGGGCCACGGGCGCACGGATATGCACAATTCGGGTGCCGATGGCACCCACGGTACGAACCAACGTCGACATTTGAAATTGTGCCTGCCGATAGGCACCATGGCTGCCAATTGGAAGAAACGGAGACTTCGGTACGTCGCCGTTTTTTGGGCAGCTCTTCGGACAAGTCAGTGCTTGCCTGAATATGCCAATAATGGGCGTGCCGGAGATAAAGAACAATAGGAGTCACCCGCTTTTGTGTTAAACCCAGCAGGACCCGCGCAAGGAGATGACACGGGGCGCAACTCTTCGTCAGGTAAATCGATCGACTGGAGGATACACTGATGAAACCACTCACAATAGCAATTATTGTGGCACTTGCGATTGCGGTGGCCGTGTTCGGATATCTTTATTATCAAAGGACGCGTAGCGACATCACAATCCAAATGCCCAAAGTCGAGCTGAATCGCTAGCGGATTGACTTATTGGGAGTGGGGGTACGCAGGCCATCGTCACGGAGGGCTGCGCGGAAAACAGAATCTCCACGCGGGCCCCTTTTGAAACCCCAGCAGAAAGCAATGAGCGGTGGCCGCCCACCGCGCCGCCGCGGCGGCGCCACCTGATCGGCGGCGCGCGCGTAGATCGCCACGAGATCGAGCATGTGCCCGACGGCGCCGGAGGGTGTCCGAGATTTTCTCGGGCGTCTGCTTGGCGAGGTCACCAAACGCACGAAAAAAAAGCCCCATCGAAGCGGGGCTAGGTCAGATAGTCTGTGCTGAGTACCCGTGGAGGGAAAATACCCAGATGCGCGAGGTGCGGGCCCTGGCGGGCAGCCGACAGGCTCGCGCTGTTACCTTAGGCGTTACCTATTGAGCGCCGCCCGCGGGCACCAAATTCGCTAAGTCGTTGATTTTATTGGTGGGTGCAACAGGGCTCGAACCTGTGACCCGCTGATTAAGAGTCATCAGATAACTCTGATTTATCAAGCCCATTTCGACATTTCCTCCGTTCGTTCCGGGATTGAACCGGAAAGGGAACTGGGAAATGTCGAAACGAGAACTGAGTGCCGCGTCAGTAGCAATCGTAGGCTCCCCTGCCCCGCACGCCGCAGCGCTTTCGCCGCTTCAAGCGATCAGAAAAAAATGTCTGTGGTGCTGCCTCGGCTCGGCCCATGAGGTCGCGCTATGCCCTGCCAAGGCTTGCCCGTCTTGGCCCTTCCGCTTCGGACATAAGCCCAGCCACGAGCTAATCGCAGAGCAAGGGGACACCCTATTGTATCCGCTGGAATGGCGGATGACTGCGGCTGCGTTCCATGCAGCGCGGCATTCCCCCCTAAAGGCGATTAGGCGCAAATGCTTCGATTGCTCCGGCGCCTCAAAATCTGAGGTCAAGAACTGCGCGTTCAATGATTGCGCGCTGCACATCTTCCGGCAGGGCAAGAATCCTAACCGCACCTACAGTCCAGAGGAGCGGGCAAGGCGTTCCGAACACCTAGTAGCAAAGCTGAAAATCGCCCGCGCCTTGGTCGAAAAGCCGGTCTCGATCGGCGATCCACGAGCTAAACGTCGTGAAACAGGCTCACGGCCCACCACCGCGCGTATGGATTACCCAAACCCCCGGACAGTCCGATGATTGGCCAGGAGGAGGAATGCGACCAGCCGGCCACGCTCGCTTAACAAGGTCCTTGTCAGACCGAGAAAATAGCGAACCGGAAAACGCAGCCGGAAATTTACAAATATCTTCTCGCCCTACTTGCGGAGCGTCTGCGCAAGACCGACCAACTCGTCGCGGCTGCAAGTTTTCTGCCGCTCAAAGGCCGCGTGGCGCGCGCTCTGCTCGATTTAGCCAAGGCATTCGGCCACGAGGTCGGCAGCGGCCGGATCGTCATCCAGCAGAAAATCAGTCAGAGCGACATTGCCGACATGGCCGGCATTGCTCGGGAAAACGTCAGCCGAATTCTTAACAAGTGGATGCGCTTGAAACTCGTCACCCGTTTGTCGGGATATTATTGCCTCGAGAGCGCGGCAAAGCTTGAGAAAGAGATCGATCTCTAGCTTGTTAGATTTTATTTTGATGAACGCGGCTTTTTCGGGCTACTCGACTTATGAACCAATAATCGACCGCGAGTTATTCGGGACTGCAATGTCGCTTATGGGTCAATCGCTTCACTGCGATGCCCGTGCCACACGGTCAGCTGCATCAGGTCATGGTGCTTGCAGATGGTTTTGCCTGGAATGACAAGATCTACCCCAGTCTATCTAAGGTGGCCTTTGCCATGACTGGCACACGCTGGAACGGCCCCAGATACTTTGGCCTGCGGGACAAACCGCCCAAGGAGGTCCGGCCTTGAAGGCTGCGACCACCAAGTCAGTTCGCTGTGCGATCTACATTCGCGTCTCGACAGATCAGAGGCTTGAGCAAGACTTCAACTCTCTCGACGCCCAACGCGATGCTGCAGAGGCCTACATTCGCAGCCAAGCCCATGCCGCGCGGGCGTTGATCCGAAACAAGTACGATGACGGTGGCTATTCTGGTGGCTCGACCGACCTGGACGGGTTAATCTCGGTAGTGCTGTGCAATGCTACTTCGCGGCGGCTCTTGCGTCATTAGCGGAAATCGAGCACGGGCATCTGGAGCCCGAGAACGTCAGACCCACTATGAACGATGATCCTGTAGCGGGTCATGTAAAGAATATTTTGCCGCATCAGAATTATTTTTTAAAATCCGGAGGCCTTTACGCCCCCTTTTGCATGGCTCCCCAATGTTTGAATGCGGTTTCGACTGCCAGAAAATGTCCATGCTCGCTGTAGTCGGGTTGCTTCATGACGGCAGCGCGAGCCCTTGCGAGTCGGCCACGCCGTGCCGGGCCAACGGCATTTTCCGCGAGAACCTCCGTCAACGCATCCGTGAACTCACGATAATGTGCCGAAATATCAGTGTCACTAGTCATGACTGACCTCCAACACGGGACGCCGTCCGGCCTCTCTGTGCGGCCGCACATGACCGCATGGTCACGCCGAGACCGTCGCCGGCATCGAGAGATCATGGCCAAGGTCAATAGGGTTTTATCGCCTCCTGCAATTCTTGGAACGATTTTTGGGATCGCACCAGAACGCTTGGATCGCTGAGGCACTTAGAGCGAAGACCATTCTCGTCGCCGTACCCAGCCTCGCTTTGATACGAAGTTCGACGAGCGAGCGAATTAGGCGCGTCGCGAAGCCCTCGGCAGGCCGCAAATCGCGAAGAACAACCATGTCCAGGAAGGACGGAGGTGACGGATTGAGCAGTCGGATCTGGTTCTCGTCCGGCTTGAACTCAATTCCGAGCGAAAGAGAGTCTGTTCTCATCTGCTGGGGCTCGCCCAGCTCAGTCAGTACGACCCTTACTGAAGCCGGGGAAAAAATCGAAAGGCCGGGGCTTTGTCTCCTTTGCTTTGCTCAAATCGCCTTAGGCCGCGCTGCGCTGCGGGTGTTTGCCTTCCATCATCTCCTCGATGATCTTGGCCGAAAATGCTTCGAGATCGCCGGGATTACGCGAGGTCACCAAGCCCTTGTCGACGACAACTTGGGAATCTTCCCATTTGCCGCCAGCATTGACGACGTCAGTCTTGATGGATTTGTACGACGTGACCTTGCGATCCTTGATAATGCCTGTCTCGATCAGCAACCACGGCGCGTGACAGACTGCCGCAACGACTTTCTTTTGATTGAAGATGTCCTTGATAAAGGCGAGCGCCTTATCATTGATGCGCAGCAAATCTGGATTGATCTGGCCCCCCGGCAGCACTAGGGCGTCGTATTCATTGGCAGACACTTGATCGAGTGTCTTGTCCACCTTCACTGGACGGCCCCAATTCTTTTTGTCCCATCCTTTGATTTCACCACCTTCTGGCGACACAATATCAACGGTGGCACCGGCTGCCTTCAACCGATCGCGCGGCACTTCGAGTTCCGATTGCTCAAAACCGTTGGTGGCGAGTATGGCGATTTTTTTGCCTGAGAGTTGCATAGCTTGCTCCTTGTTCGGAAAACATCCCCCGCTTTTAACGGGCGCGGCGCGCGGATGTTCCCAGGCGCCGTCAAGTCAATGAACAGAGGGCGCACCAAAGTCGATCGTAGCTTCGCCTCACAGCGCCACGGCCATACCAGAAACATCGCAGGTAAGGGAAGCAACCATGCGCCTCCAACAAGACGCCGAGCGCCCGGATGGGCAATCCTACTTGATCTATGTCAATGCGAGCTGAGGACAATCGGAAAAACTGCGCTTTGAAACGACTTCAGGAGCACGCCAATAGAGTTGCACCTCGCCCAAGACCGTCTCTTCTGCGATTGTGGTAATGTAATTACAGCTCCGACCGCGTCGGCTTTTGATCTTGCTCGCATCCTAGTCATCGAAGGGGATTTTTGTTTGTGTGAACAATCGGCGTCACGACGAGAGCTACGTTGAAACCCCAGATGTGCATTGCCGGCGGGTCAACGTTTTTCATTCATGAAATAGAGAGCAATTTCCATGGATCTGGAACTAAAGGACAAAACGGCATTGGTCCTCGGTGCCGGCGGCGGTCTTGGCGGGGCAATTGCTCGTACGCTTGGCCAGGAGGGCGCAAAAGTTGCGGTGGCTGATGTTAATTATGACGCGGCTAAAAATACTACAGCGGATATCACCGCTAATGGGGGAAATGCGATTTCCCTAGCTTGGGATATTGCCGATCTCACTGTGATCGAGGGTCAGATAGCAGCTATCGAAAAGAATTTTGGTCCCATCGATATTCTTATCAACAATACCGGCGGGCCGCCTCCGACGCCGGCGGCCGGCCAGGATCCTGCACTTTGGACAAAACATTTTCAGTCGATGGTGCTCTCCGTCATCGCGATCACAGATCGCGTGTTGCCCGGAATGCGTGAACGAAAGTGGGGCCGGATTGTTACCTCGACATCCTCGGGCGTGGTGGCGCCGATCGCAAATCTTGGAATTTCAAATGCGCTGCGATTATCTCTCGTTGGCTGGTCAAAGACGTTAGCGAAAGAGGTTGGCCGCGACGGAGTTACAACAAATATCGTTTTGCCCGGTCGCGTAGCAACTCAACGAATTAAATTCCTTGACGAGCAAAAAGCCAAGAGGGAAGGCCGCACGGTTGAGGAGGTTGCTGCTGAAAGCACATCGACCATTCCTGTCGGACGATATGGAGATCCTCGGGAATACGCGGACGTTGTGACATTTCTCGCAAGCGAGAGGGCGTCTTATATCACGGGTTCGGTCATCAGGATCGATGGCGGGCTTATTCAGAGCATTTGACTGATTGTGCGTCATTTTATCTTTGAATGTGCGGCGAGGCCTCTCACTAGGACGCGTTTCTGCGCAGTCTCCCCGCCAAAAGACAAGACCGGCGATCGCGACGACAATCAGCAAGATCGGCGCGATGGACACCAAATCTCGCACCCTTCGGAACAGATGCGGCCCTCGCCCGTTCTTCACCTCTGGCGTGTGCGGGCGAGATTGACGCGTCTTGGATTATAACGGCTCGGTTGCATTCGATGCAGAAACCGTCTCCCGACCGTCCCATCCTCAAGAAGGGGCACAATTGTTGGCGTATCGCCCCCGCGAAACGGGCCGCGGTGCTGATCGATGGGGCGAATTATTACGCGCAGCTCGACAAGGTCATCCGCGGCGCGCAGAAATCCATCCTGATCATCGGCTGGGATTTCGACGCGGGCGTCAAGCTTCTACCCGAGCAGCCTGACTATCCAAAGCTTGGCGATCTGCTGCGCTCCCTGGTCGAAGAGCGGCCGCTGCTGGAAGTCCGCGTCCTGGTTTGGAGCGTCGCGGTTCTGCAGGCGCCCAGCGCGCCGCTGCCGCTCTTGCTCGGCGCCCCGTGGGAGGACCATCCGCGCGCACAGGTCCGGCTCGACCGCGAGCATCCGCTTTATGGCGCCCATCATCAGAAAATCGTCTGCGTCGACGACACCGTTGCCTTCGTGGGCGGCATGGACCTGACCATCCGGCGCTGGGACACCACGGAACACCTTGCCGACCATCCGCTGCGCAAGGATCCCGACGGAGTGCCTTATCCTCCCGTGCATGATGTTCAGATGGCGGTCGAAGGAGAGGCGGCACGCGCCGTCTCCGACGTGGCCCGAGAGCGGTGGCATCGCGCCATAGGGGAAAACGTTCCACCAGTGACAGGTGCGGCTGACCTCTGGCCGGATGATTTGCAGCCAGACTTCACTGACACGCCGGTTGCTGTCGTTCGCACCTTCGCCTCCTGGAAGGGCTCGCCGGAAGTCACCGAGGGGATGGCGCTTACCATCGATGCCTTAAGCGCAGCGAACCGGTCGATCTATATCGAGGCGCAGTATCTGACGGCGCCGCGGGTCGGGAAGCTGCTCGCGGAATCCCTCGCGCGCCCCCATGGGCCGGAGATCGTCATCATAGTGCGGCGGCTTTTCACTGGCAAAATGGAAGGCTTTGTGATGGGCGGAAACCAGAAACGCCTCGTCCAGCGCCTGCGTCGGGCCGACCGCTACGGCCGTCTCGGAGTTTATTATCCGGTGGTCCTGCGAGGAGCAGGCGATTGTCCCGTCATCATTCACTCCAAGATCATCATCGTCGACGACGATTTCGTGCGTGTCGGCTCGTCCAACCTGAACAATCGCTCTATTGCGCTCGATACCGAATGCGATCTCGCCATCGAGGGATCCGATGACGAAAGACGCCGCACCATCGCGGGCCTGCGCGAAAGGCTGATTGCCGAACATCTCGACACCACGCCGCAAGCGGTGCGTGACACCGTAGCGGCTGAAGGCTCTCTTCTCCGTGCTATTGAGCGGCTCGGCTGCAATCGCCGCTGCCTGCGGCTTATTCCTGATTTTGGCAAGCTTCCAACCCGGCCGGTCTTCGGCACCTGGCTTCTGGACCCGCCCCGGCCGTTTTTCTTGTTCCAGCGCAAACGCGCAAAGCATGATGCCGGCTAGGCGGCTCGTTTCCTACCGCGATAATAAAGTTCGGTGATGGCGAACAGCGGGCCGCCGATGCACAGCGGCACCAGGAAGTAGATCACGCGGAACATCACCAGCGCGCCGATGATCTTGCCGCCCGGCAGCAGGAACATCACGACGCTTTCAATCACGCCGAGCCCCCCGGGAACATGGGTGAGCAACGCTATGCCATTGGCGATGACATAGGCCGCCGCCACCGCGAAATAGGGCACGTCGGCGACGGCAGTGAGCGTCTGGTGCAGGCAGGCGGCCACACAGGCGAAGTTGGCCGATCCGACGGCAATTTGCGCAAGCGCGAGGTTGAATTCCGGCATCGGCAGCGACCAGCCTTTGATCGTCAACCGCCGGCGCACGAAGGCAGCGGCGGCCAGATAAACCGCGGACACCGCGAGGCATAGCAAACCGATGATCATGGCAAGCGATGGGGCGATGCCGGTGATTTTCGCCGCAAGATCGGGCCGCAGCAGCAGGGACAGGCCGGCGAGTGTGATCAGGCCAAGCCCTACCGTCACCCCGCAAAACACGATCACCCAGGCAATATCGCCAGGCCGCAGGCCCCAGCGGGAGTAAAAGCGGTAGCGAACCGCACCGCTGCTCAAGGCTGCGAAGCCGATATTGTGACCGAGCGAGAGACTGCAAAACGACGCAAGCGCCGCATGGCGGTAGGGCAGGGGCTTGCCCACATACCGCAGCGCCAGCCAGTCGAACCAGCTCAGGCAGAAATAACTTCCCGCGGCAAAAAGGCCAGCGAGTAACAGCCGGCTTGGCGGAATCGCCTTGATGGATTGAACGATGTCATTGAGGCTGTAGCCGCTGAGCGTGCGATACAGCAAAAAGCTCGCGAGAGCGATGATCGCGATGGCGATACCGTACTTGACCCAGGTCCAGCGGAATTCTTTTTGCGCCTTCAGGCTCGTGGCCGCGCGCTTGCCCATCATGCGCTTCCCGCCAGCCGTTATTGTGTCGCCTGTAAGGGCAAGGCGGCTGCATCGATGTCGAGATCGATGACGAGCGGCAGATGGTCGGAAGCCACGCGCGCCAGCGGCGTACGCACCGTGTCCACCCGCCTCACATTGATCGCGGGCCCGACAAAGGCATAGTCGATCCGCAAGGCCGGAAAGCGCGCGGGAAAGGTCGGTTTACCGCGTCCGCGCTGCGACCTCTGCGCATCGTGAAGGCGGGCGGTGAGCCTCAGGTAACTGCGCGAGCGCGGCGGCGCATTGAAGTCACCGACCAACACGACGGGATTGCGGCAATCGGGATGCCCAAGCCAATCCGGCCCGAGCAACTCATCGATCTGTTTATGCCGCTCGCGTGACCGCAAACCGAGATGCGTATTGATCACTTGCACGTCCGCACCTCCCACGGTGATGGAGGCCCACAGCGCGCCGCGCGGCTCGTAGCGTCCGACGCCCCGCAGTTGCGGCAAGGGCCCGGCCTTTATCAGACGCGAGGGCCATGCGGTGAGGATGGCGTCGCCATAAAGCTCTTCCATCACCCGCAGCGCGGGAAAGAACTGCGCCCTCATGCCGAGCGCTAGCGCAATCATCTCGGCCTGGTCCGCGCCGCCGCTGCGCGCACGGCCGACGTCTAATTCCTGCAGGGCGACGATGTCCGGCTCGGCCGAGGCGATCACGTCCGCGATCCGCTGCGGCGACCATTGCCGGTCGCGGCCGCGGCACGCGTGGACATTGTAGGTCATGATACGAACCAATGCGGAAAGCTCCGGCGATGAATGCGTGCGGGCGGACGAAATACCTAATGGCTGGGGCGGCAATGAGTTCCAGTAGCGGTCAGCCTGCCTCTGCCCCGCGCGCAACATGTTGCAATTGTTTTAGATCGGGAGAGCCCAGTCGTCCGCCGGAGCGGCGTTCAAAGCCCCCTGAAAGCTTGCTCACAGCCACGTGCACATTGCCGCCGGCTTCGGCAACCACACGCAGCGTCTTGGAATCGAACTCGATGCAAATCAGGCGCACGTCGTTGACGTCGGCGTCTGAACGTCATCGCTATCTGGGCGGAACTCGGTGACGGCCGCCATTTTGAGCAATGGCGATGACTGCTTTCCGGAAGAGATGGGCGGATGGCTCATGCCCCGCCCTCCGAATACGGCACGATTCGCATCGTGAGGGATTTCTGTTCCTCCGATCTGAAGAAGTCCGGGCACCCATCGATACCACCACTCCACCACTACAGTCGTGGGAGTCTCTATCTTTTGAGCGTAGATGCCCAGTGCTCACACCTCAAAAGAGAAACATGTTCCGTTCCCAAGCAGGGAACATCATTCGCTACCACCTCACTAACTTAAAGCGAGTCACTGAGTCGATTTTGTCACTCGTTCGTCGAGGTATTCCGTCGAGGAAACCGGGACAGCCAAGGCTTCCGTAAGTCATTCCGGTGCGGGCAGCGTCAGCGATTGACTCAGAATCAATGGCGAGCCATGCAAGAGAGTGCGCCACTCACCGCTATTTTTCTTCCGACTCTGGACCGGCTGTCTGATCGATATCAAGCGGCTCCGTCGTGTCGGGTTTGGTATGCGTCTCCACGAACTCCGTCACGACCACTACACCCGGAACCGGCTCCTCGATCACGTCTACGATCGTCGTTTCGGTCTGCAGAGTACTTTGTTGGGTAGGTGTTCTGTGTCGTCTCGAAGCCGACTTCTTCGCAACCGACCGCCTCGGCTTAGCGTTCGTTTTCTGCCGTTTCGGTTTCGTCTTGACCAGGCGCTTCGCGGCTTGCCTCTTTGTGGTTTTCGCTCTCTTTGCTACCTTTGTACGAGCCTTTGCCTTCGGTGCTTGCCTCTTTGTGGTTTTCGCTCTCTTTGCTACCTTTGTACGAGCCTTTGCCTTCCGTGCTGTTGCGCGTTTGGTCCGTTTGGCCATCACACCCTCGCTTTGATCGAGCGCCCACGCGGGACGCGGCTATGTCGAGTATTGGCCAAGTCTTAAATAAAGCAAGTCAGAAGCGGCGGTCACGCAAGCCCCTTCCCCCACTCATCCCAGTCATGCCATGGCAGGTCCGGAAGCCCAAGGCGGTGTCCAACGACTTTCGCACCACACGACTGGGCTTGACCGGAGCATCCGGACGGTCTCTCATCGTCGACCTTGCGTGCCATCAGCCGCGCCGCTTGCTCACCGCTTTGTGTTATGGCTTTTGCCGACAAACTGATCGTAAGCGCGCAGCGCGTCCCCTCCGTACACCGCCGCCGATCCACCGCCATGTAAACGGCGAGGACGACCCTCGACGGATTGATCGCAACCCGCTTCCTCGACCAGTGAAGGATACTGTGTTCTAACTGCGTCCAGGCCTGCACTTGGCGCTTTAATGGCTTGGGGCTTGACCTTCCATTTGAGCCGCGGCTCATGATACGCATTCGGAATGGAGAACGTTCGTTATTTGCCTCTGGCAGGATCAAACAGAGGAATGGACGCTTAGCTGAAATATAATCCAGCCGAATGCTATGAGCCCACGACCTTAGGAGCTGCGTTCCTATCTCCAGACCTCACAGATTTCCCTGATGAACTTATCCTCCTATGTCGCCTCCTTAGACACACGGTATCGGAGCGGTATCGCCCGCGAACACAGCTATCGAGGAGACCTGCAAAACCTTCTGGAATCCGCTGTGCCGAACGTCCTCGTGACTAATGAGCCCGCCCGCATCGCCTGCGGGGCGCCGGATTACATCCTTACCCAGAAAGCGACGAGCATCGACGTTGGGTATGTATGTCGAGGCCAAGGACATTGGTAAGTCACTGGATGATCCGAGCTACAACGAACAATTCCAGAGATACCGGAAGAGCCTAACCAACATCATTTTCACGGACTACATGGAGTTCCGGCTTTTCCGGAATGGCGAATTTGCCTCAGAAATCCGGATTGCTGAACTCAAGAAGGGGCGGATTGTCCCACTCCCAGAAAACTTCGATCACTTCCTAAGTTTCGTTCGAGAATTTGCCAGTCACGCCGGGCAGACCATCACAACGGCCTCTGTCTTGTCTTCCATGATGGCAGGGAAAGCGAGGCTTCTGGCCCAGGTCATCGAATCCGCGCTGACCAGCGACGCGAAAAACGAGGAGAATACCTCCCCTCAAGGAACAGATGGAGGCCTTCCGGAGCATCCTAATCCACGACATCGACGAGAAAGGCTTCTCCGACCTCTACGCCCAGACAATCGCATATGGGATGTTCGCCGCCCGCCTGCATGATCCGACGCCGGAGACGTTCACGAGGCAGGAGGCCGCACAGCTTATCCCACAGACCAACCCGTTCTTGCGAAAGCTCTTTCAGTACATCTCAGGCTATGACATCGACTCCCGGATCGAATGGATCGTCAATGCTCTTGCCGACGTGTTCCGCGCCACCAATTTGCCCTTGATACTGAAGGATTTCGGGCGTTCGACGCAAAAGAACGACCCCATGATCCATTTCTATGAGACCTTTCTGTCGGAATACGATCCGGCCCTGCGGAGAAGTCGTGGCGTCTGGTACACTCCTGAGCCGGTAGTGAAATTCATCGTTGCGGCCATCGACGACTCCCTGAAGGCCGATTTCTCTCTTCAGAAAGGGCTCGCCGACACTAGCCAAGTCAAAATCAAGATCGATACGCAGACCATCAACCCCCGCACCAAAAAGATTCAGCAAGAGGAGAAACTGGTCCACAAGGTTCAAATTCTCGACACTGCTACCGGCACCGGAACCTTCCTTGCCGAGGTGCTGAAGCAGATTTACGCCCGCTTTGCAGGTCAGAAGGGGATCTGGAGCAGCTACGTCGAGGAGCACCTGATCCCACGCCTCAACGGGTTCGAGCTTCTCATGGCCTCCTACGCCGTCGCTCACCTGAAGCTCGATCTGATATTGCAGGAAACGGGTTACAAGCCGCGCAATGCCGAGCGCCTGCACGTGTACCTGACCAACTCCCTCGAAGATTCTCACCCCGACACGGGGACGCTCTTTGCCTCGTGGCTATCTAAGGAGGCGAACGAAGCTAACCACATCAAGCGCGACACTCCCGTGATGGTCGTGCTCGGAAATCCGCCTTACAGCCGCCACTCCATGAACAAGGGTCATTGGCTTAAGTCATTTCCCCTTTGCCTTCCGCGTTCCCAGCAATACCCTGAGCTTGCTCGCTCGGCTGCGCACGGAAATTTCTGTCCGCTTCAACTCCGCGGCGATCGCGGCAGCGCTTTTGCCCGATATCGCCAGGGCCTGCAGCTGAGCGTCTTCATCTGGTGTCCAGGGCGACCTTGCAATGATGGGGCGGTCAATCATTGGCCATTCACCTCCGGGCTGTGCGCAGGCGGCGGGCAAAGGCTGCGCTTGTTGGGCGGCGATAGCGAGACAAATCGCACTCGGGCTATTTTCCCCTTCGCCTTCAGGAAGTCTACGGCGGCGACCAAATTCTAGTCCGTCTCACGCCGGGCGAGATCTCTTTGATCGCTTCACTCTGCGAATGGAGACCTTGAGGACACTCAATCGCGTGCGAACAGCAGCGACCGTTCGTTTGTGCCTGAGCGCTATCAGCGTGATGCTCTTTCCGGCTTCGACCATTTCCCGGAGTTGCTTGTCCTCTTCCGGTCCCCATGGGCGCCTGGGATTTTGGGCGCCTGCGATCATTTCACTACCCGCAGGCGGTATTCTGATCGCAGCGATAGAATGAATACAAATCGAGCGGCGACACCACTACATGCCATGGCTCTCGAATACTTTTTTACATGCCGCACTCAGCTTTGTGCGATTCTGCTGCAAGCACTGTTGAACAGATGCATCGTCACCTAATTGTTTTCGGCAAAAGCGGGAAGCATCGCGCGAACACGCTTGCTGCTCCTGTGGGATTCCGAGATGGCCGCTCTGTGCTGATGCAGAACATAAGCCCATCGATAAAAACAAAAAAATAAATGGTAATCTAGACATCCTGGTTCCTCCGCCTAGTTATTGTCATTCGTTTGCGACCGGCGTCGCAACGTCGGAACAAGCCCGCGCTATTCAAGCCTTAAGCAGGTGGATTCGTTCCGGATCGCGCCGGAGCCACAATCCTATATGTCCTCGTAGGCGGCACGAGGATCCGGCTTGCCCATGAGGCATCACTGAAATGTCGGTCGAGCAAGTAGGGCCGGTTTGCGCCGCCTGTGCACATGATCAAGCTCACCAAAGAGCGGGAGATCGCGCCTTACGTCTGGGTGCATCCGGATGATGAGAGGTGAGGGCCCCGCGGGCTGGAACCGCGGGGATCCACACGACCATTTTAACCAACGGAGACCGGCGTCGCCGCGTTTGTGTCGGCAGCGGATTGCGCGTGCTCCGTAACCTGATGAACCACAGGCAATTGCAGCACGGTCACTCGCTGGCCTTCAGCGAGCTGCGTCACGAGCACGTTGCTTCCGTCTGGAAATTCAATCGCATCATGGTGACGATGCGGAACATCCGGGTCTATCGCGCCGAATTTTCCTACCCGGAAATTGGTTGTTCTCGTCCAAATCCATCTGTTGTCGTATTTAACATCCTCGGCGAATGCCAGTTCGGTCCCAGGAAGCATGCAGACCGCTACGGCGGGCTCACTTTCTGATGCGAAACCGCGAGTCGAAGTCCCGCGGAATGTCGTGGTAATTAGCGTCTCTCCAACTTGGGCGGGGCGCGTTTCTACAGCGTGGAGACTATAGTCACACATCGGATTGCTCCCTCGTTTGAGATAGCCAACCCGCGCCGCTTAGAGGCGCAGGCCTCTATCAGAGTGGACAGTAGCCTGTGAGCTTTTGCTTCATTGTGGGCGATTGTACGGCCTGGGCCGACCGCCCTGATCACAAATACGTTTGACGAGGCATCCAATCCTTGCCACCTGCCGGCCCTCAGGATTCGTTTTCCGCGGTGGCCGTGGCCCGCGGGGGGCCAGCCTCCCGGACGAAACCGCACCAGCGGCGTTGCTGGAGTCATCGCGGGCCATCCGGACGATCAGAGGCGAGGCTGCCCGGACCACGAAAGCCGCTTGGGAGGGCTTGGCAACATCCTGACGAGGAGAGGTGAGGCCGTTAACTGAGACCAGCCTTATCAAAAGAGCCCCGAGCGATAGCTCACCCGGGGCTCAATGTCAGCGTCGGAGCTTCCCTCCTTGGGCAGTTCGGCAATGACAATGTTGATTTAGAGTGGGTGGGAGAGCGTCGTATTGAGCGAGATCAATCGAACGCCACGCCGATCCGCCGTTCCTTGCGCCACACGACATGACACGACCGGTTCAGATTGTCGGTTTGGACGATCAGCTTGAACCGGTCTGGGATATAGAGAGGGCTTTCCACCTCGATCGCGGCGCCGGTGTCCGAGATATTGCGGACGGTGCAGCTGATGCTTCCACCGCCGGAATTGATGCTGCCAGCCTTGAGAACTCGGCGGCGCGGTGCGACTCGGTGGTTGTCCTCCATTCGCGAAAGCTAGTCCGGCCGCCCAATGGCTTCAAACAACCTGCGATCTAACCTCTTGCCGCGTCGCACGTTCACCGCTCTACTATCGCGATCTTTATTTTCGAAGGAGAGCGACGTGGCGAGTGGGTCAGCTCAGCCGGGCGACGCTGGCCGGCCGGCCGAGCCTTAGCCAATCGACGATGGGGATCAAAGTCGATCGACAGATAGCAGTCTAGCGCGCTGCTCAGGTGCGCGAAAGCCGCCCGTGAGAGCTTGGCAATTCGCGGGGCCGGCCCAGTTGCGCGCTTTATGAGTGCCCTGAAGAGGTAACCGTCGGATTGACCGGGGCCTTGATAATGCTGGAAGCCCGCGAAGGCCGGTTCAGCTCGCCATCGTATCTTGCCGCGAGATCTAGCAGGCGCCTCTTCGTGAATTCATCGGCCTTGTCAGCAAGGCTGCGGCAACGCGCGGCATGCTCTTTCAGAAATGAACTGTCCATTACTCCCCCCAAGCAAAATTAACGAGCCCAAGCTAGGCTACTGCCCTAACGTCTCGGGAGAAATTTTGGAACACGGGTTTTCCGCCGGAGGTCGCCTGTGAATTCGTGCGCAGCAAGTCTCTGTAAACGACTGGGATTCAGGGCTTTTGAGGTTGTGGATATGCTGCGGATAACTCTACGGGAGAGAGGAGTCATTTCCCCTTCGCCTTCAGCCTCGGCTCGCCCACGCGCTCAAAGGGTTCAACGTCTCGGCCCATGAGAAGTCTGCCATTGTCAAAGCGGATCGAGACCCGGCCATCGTCGCGGCGCTCGATAACTTCGCCGATTTGACCTCGCAGCGTCATCTCGGCTCTCCAGGCGAGAGTTTGAGCGATCAACCTGACCTGATCGCCAACTTTGAGACCGGTTCCCAACTGAGATTTTTGCTTCATTTCGCTTTGGCCTTCAGCCCTAGCTCGACCAGGCGGCGGATGGCTTCGGAGCGCGTGACTGCCTTTGAGGCTGACCATGCGTCGACGGTCGAAAGCATATCCTCGGGAAGCCGGACGTGAATCCCAGGGTCCCTGCCTCCCGTAGAAGGGCGCCCGCGTCTTTTTGATGCTACCTTAATTGACTTTGCCATTATTGATGCTACCGTAAAAGCAAGCCGAGGGTAAGTGCTCACTCTTCCGCCCCGGCTCTAACCCGAGCCATAAAGGAAG
>Ga0097691_1001351_pt1 | contig 18324 bp, 18 predicted proteins | sample NGESurdeep072012_8_FD_72858 | JGI IMG/M metagenome (GOLD analysis project Ga0097691, IMG submission 72858) | Arctic peat soil microbial communities from Barrow, Alaska - NGEE Surface sample 210-1 deep-072012 | ecosystem: Environmental > Terrestrial > Soil > Wetlands > Peat ... | reverse complement strand
CGCGATCCAGAACGTGCGCCTGTTCGACGAGGTTCAAGCGCGGACCGAGGATTTGCGTGAATCGCTTCAGCAGCAGACCGCGACCGCGGACGTACTCAAGGTCATCAGCCGATCAACCGTCGAGCTCGAGACGATGCTCGACACGCTGGTGGAGACCGTTATGCACCTCTGCCGCGCCGATCAGGCAACGATGTTCAGGCGGCGAGATGATAAATATCACCTAGTCGCAGCGCGCGGTTTTTCGGCGGAGGGAGAGGATTTCGTCCTCACCCATCCCCTGACGGACGACCGCGGCACCCTGAGCGGCCGGGTGGCTGCCGAGCGTCGACCGGTCCACATTCCCGATGTGCTGCAAGATCCGGAATACACCTACAGGGAGGGACAGAAGATTGTCGGCTTCCGCTCGATGCTCGGCATTCCGCTACTACGCGAGCAGACCTTGATCGGCATATTTTCGATTCACCGCACGCGCGTCGAACCCTTCACGGACAAAGAGATCGAGCTAGCCAACAGCTTCGCCGACCAGGCGGTGATCGCGATCGAGAATGCTCGACTGTTTGAGGAGTTGCACGACCGCCAGGCCGAGCTTCGCGTCACCTTCGACAATATGGGCGATGGCGTCGTCATGTTCGACGCCGAAGCGCGGCTTACCGCGTGGAACCGCAATTTCCAGGAGATGCTCGAGCTGCCGGACGCCTTCCTCGCGGGGCGGCCGAGCTATGCCGAGTATTTCCGCTATCTCGCTGACCGCGGCGAGTACTCGACCGATCTCGAAGCGCAACTGAGCCGCACCATCGCAGATACCAGCCGAGAAATGCGCTTCGAACGGACGCGGCCAGACGGTCGGGTCATCGAAGTGCGACGTAACCCGGTGCCGGGTGGCGGCTTCGTGATGATCTACAGCGACATCACCGAGAGAAAGCATGCCGAGGAGGCGATTCGCACAGCGCGAGACGCGGCCGAGGCGGCGTTGCGCGATTTGCAGACGGCACAGACCAGTCTAGTCCAGGCGCAGAAAATGGCTGCACTCGGCCAACTGACCGCCGGCATCGCGCATGAGATCAAGAACCCGCTCAATTTCGTCAACAATTTCTCAGCTCTGTCCGAAGATTTGATCGACGAACTGGAAGACGTGCTCAAGCCCGCGGCCCTCGACAGCAAGACGCGGGAAGAAACCGATGAGCTAACCCATATGCTGAAAGGCAATCTCGAGAAGGTGGTCCAGCACGGCAAACGGGCTGACTCGATTGTCAAGAACATGCTGTTGCATTACCGCGAGGGTTCTGGCGAGCGCCGGCCGGTCAATCTTAACGCCCTAGTCGATGAGAGTCTCAATCTTGCGTATCACGGTGCCCGGGCTGAGAATCAGGAATTCAAGATCAGGCTGGAACGATCTTTCGACCCGGCCACCGGCGAAGTCGATTTGTTCCCGCAGGAGGTGACGCGAGCCCTTCTCAACATGATCTCAAACGGTTTCTATGCGGCTACGAAGCGTGAGGCAAAGATTGGGTTTGACGAGTACGAGCCTACCCTTTCCGTCGCGACCAAGAACCTCGGCAACAGCGTCGAGATCACGATTCGCGACAATGGCAGCGGCATTCCTCCGGAAGTGAGGGAAAAAATGTTCAATCCGTTCTTCACGACCAAACCACCCGGCGAGGGAACTGGTCTTGGTCTCTCATTGAGCTACGACATTGTCGTCAAGCAACATGCCGGATCGATAGAGGTCGATACTCAGCCGGGCGAATTCACCAAATTCAGGGTCGTTCTTCCGCGCAAAGCAGCCCTCAGCAAAGCCGGGGCGGCCACATGAGCTTTCTTGTTCTCGTTGTTGACGACGAGCCAGATGTTGAAATGCAGTTTCGCCAGCAGTTCAGAAACGATCGTCGAACCGGCCGTTTCACGATGGATTTTGCTCGGTCGGCGGACAAGGCCCTTCAACGCATCAGCCATCTCGTCGGCGAGACGTTGATCCTGATCCTGTCCGACATCAACATGCCCGGAATGAGTGGCCTTAAGCTGTTACCCAAGGCGAAGGCCGCTCGGCCGGACGTTCCCGTCATCATGATCACGGCCTACGGCGACGACAATATCAGGAGGAAAGCCTTGGAAGGCGGCGCAGATGGCCGCGAGCGACAACCACGACATCGCAAACCGAAGTTTCCGGATAACGGCGGATCGTGACTTCCGGCGGGGGGTATTTGCCGGTCATAGCAACTGTCCTTGCTGGCCCAAAGAAACGGCCCCAGCGGGGGCTAAGCACTGAGGCCGCTCTAATTTAGACACCCGACGATGGGACAGGGGGATGTGCCGAATCGGGGTCTCCCCCAACACTCGCTGACTATAGCCAAGCGCGGGTGAGTCTAAGCCGCTCCCCCATGAATGGTTCCCGTCTGTTTTGAAACTGCGAGCCGCGCAAGCCCGCCGGTCCGCCGGCGGGTTTTCGATTGTGACAATCGGGAAAGTGGCGCGTTATGCCAGCAGCCGCGTCGGCCCCGGCAAAGCTCCGGCGCGGTAGGTCCGGCGCCGTTACGGACATTTCGGCGTCGGACCGCCCCTGTACGTACACCGGGCATTAACCGGGCGAGGACACCATTGCCTTCCGGCCATTCTCACGGATTGCCGTGTGAGCGTAAGAGCCGTCACCGCCTGTCAAACCCGGTGGCGGCTTTTTGCTGGTTCGACGAGGGCTCCTGTTGCCCGTTCGACGCACCCAAAGAAAAAACGCGTGATAGCGATCGGAACGTGGCTAGGACCGCTGGACGGTTAGGCCCAAGCGTAGCTAACCTTCGTAATATTGCGGGTAAATAAATACTCTTCGTCGCGGGGCGTGGCGTGAGTTTTCAAATTACAGTCTTGAAGGTTTTGGCAGGCCATCCTGAGGGGCGCGCTTCGCTTGCCGACCTAACGCGCTGTGTCGGCATCCTGATATCAAGTGGGTCAGACTGGACCAATCGAACGAAGCGCTTGGCAGCGCGCGCCCCTAAACTCGATATCTTCAGTGATTCACTTGTGGTGCGGGACGAAGCAGGTTGGCAGATCACAGATATCGGCAGGCAGTTTCTGGCTTCGCTCGAAGCGCCGATCACAGTCACGTCTGGCCAAGAGCAGGCGCCGACAACGGTGATGGCGCCGCCACCGGCAATGCCGCCCTTGAGACTGATTGTGAACAACAGCCGCAGGCCGCGTTCTGGTCGGGCCGCCGAACGAGCGATATCTAATCGATCCGGACCATCGATATTTGATGCGAGTGCCTGAGTAACAACGCAGAGCGACGTGCCGAGCGGAACTGTGAAATGGTTTAATGCAGTAAAGGGTTATGGATTCATCGCGCCAGATGGCGGCGGCAAGGACGTATTCGTCCATATCTCGGCGGTCGAAAAAGCGGGCTTCAGTTCGCTGGTTGAAGGCGCAAAGGTGACCTTCGATGTCGTCCCGAACAAGGGCAAAGAATCGGCTGAGAATTTGCGGGTTAGCTAGCCGCGACCGACGATCGCGCCCGCCGGTTCACGGCGGGCTTTCTCTTGTCGCCAAAGAAAGCCCCGCCGCTAGTACGCGTTCGTCGTGTTTGAACGCTAAATGCTCAACAGCCAGCGACCGATAGTGCGCTGCCATTTCCTTAAAGTGCTGCTTGGAGATTGGCTCAATCGCATTTTCGGCGCGCTATCGAACATTTGAGCCTTTTCTTGAAGGACAGTTGCTTCGTACATAGCCCACCTCGCATAGCCGACGCGCCAGGCTCCTGAGAACCCGCTCGGCCTGCTCGGCGGTCGATCCAAAAGCACCAGCGCATTGGCACGCCGCGCCAATCGATGCGCCGCCGATCCATCCCGCGCCAGGGCGGTCAGGTCGGCGCGGTCAACGGGAGACAAAAAGCCGGCGCAAATCATGCCCCATGACGAATCCCAAAATCGCCCCATGGCAAGCGGTTTTTCGGACTATCGATGAATCGGGGTATACTTCTCGACGAAGGCAGCAAAGGCGACGATATATTGGTGCAGCAGCTTCTGCAGCGATTCCTTGCCGATTTCGCCCTTTTCATCGAACGCGTCGCCGACGCCGTTCAGATAAATTTCCGGTTGCTGCATGATCGGGCCTGCGATGCCCGGCAGGATTTGCTGCAGATGTTTGGCTGCGTTGACGCCGCCAAGCGTGCCGGGGGCATTGCTGACAATGCCGGTCGGCTTGCCGTTGAACGAGCTTTTGCCGTAAGGCCGCGATCCGACGTCGATCGCGTTCTTCAACACCCCGGGAATCGAGCGGTTGTATTCGGGCGTGACGAACAACACGCCGTTCGACTTCTGCAGCTTTTCGCGGAACGCCACCCAATCGGCCGGCGGCGCCGCTTCCAGATCCTGATTGAAAAACGAGATGTCGTGCAAGGTGACGACATTGAGCTTCAGCGTATTCGGCGCCAGTTTTGTCAAGGCGTTGGCGATCTTGAGAGTAAAACTCTCTTTGCGAAGGCTGCCGACAATGACGACAACGTTATATGGGGTGGCCATGGGAATTCCTTTTGACGCGGGCGCCGGAACGGCTTGCCCTTCAACCTTAAGCTGGCGAAGAAGTCCACCGCCCAGAAGCGGAGCAGGCCGCCCCACGAGGACGGCCTGCGTTGTCAGACTCCGTAGCGAGGATCAAATCACGGGATTCCAGGCAATCGGAATCAGCCGGTATTTGGTGCCGTCCTTCTCGACGTGGCCGATCGACGGGAAGGTGAAGTGGAAGCCGACCACCATTGCCTTCTCTGCCGCCGCCATGTCGTAGAACTTGTGGCGCGTTGTCTGAGCCAGCTCAGGATCGACATCGTAAGCCACATGCCAGTCCGGATTGCGCAGGAAGAACTCCGGAATGTTGGTGACATCTGCCTGAAGCAGAATTTTCGAATTGCCGGAGGCTATCACAAACGAGGTGTGCCCCGGAGTGTGGCCGGGCGTGCCGACGCTGGTAATGCCGGGGATAATCTCCTTGCCCCAGTCATACTTCGTCACCTTGGACTCGAGACCGGCGTAGATCTTTTTCACATTGGCGAAGTAGTTCTTCATCATTTCGTTGGACTGGGCCTTGGCGGCGTTCTCGTCGCTCATCCAGAATTCCCAGTCCTTCGCCGGGACCATGATTTCCGCGTTCGGAAACGCCATCGAGCCATCGAGGGCGCGAATGCCATTGGTGTGATCGGGATGCAGATGCGACATCAGCACGACGTCGACGCTCTTGGGATCAACGCTGGCAGCGGCTAGATTTTGCAGGGTGCGGCCGACCGCGCCCTTGGTTGGCTCGAAGGTGGCGATCCCGTTGCCGCTGTCGATCAGCACCAGCTTGCTGCCGGTATTGATGAGTTGCGGGTTGAACGGCACCGTCACCATTCCCTGCGGCATGTAGGCGGCTTCCGCAGCCGCGAGCGCCTCGGCCTTAGGGACATTTGTCACCCACGTATCGGGCATCGGGAATGAGCGCGCCCCGTCGTTAATCGAGGTGCATTCGTAAGCGCCGACCTTATAGCGGTAGAAACCGGGCGCCTGAGCGCCAGCCGGCGGAACCGCGGCGCGAGCGGTCAGCGCTCCGAACGACGTCAGGGCTGTCGCAGCGCCCGCGGCGGCGGCACCTGCTAGAAGTCGGCGGCGGCTCAGACCAATCATGGCGTATTCTCCCCTGGTGTGTGCTGCGTTTTTGCGCATGCGTATTTGGCGTAAATGTTCCCCTGTTCTGAGCAGAACGCAAGCCTGATCGTCATGCGCAGGCGCTAGTCATAATGGCCAAAATGGAAACCTCGCCCGCGGTTGCGGACGCACCTTACTTGATCAGCTCCCAGAACATCCCGGCAATCGCCACATAGCCGAGCGTGAAGATCAGCGTCCTCACATAGGGAATACCGAGCAGATAGACGGCAGCATGGGCGAGCCGCAGCCAGAAGAAGCACATCGCCCAGAACGCTGTCATTGTGTTGGCCTTGCCTGCCAGATGAACCACGATCACCAGCGCAGCAAAGGGTGCGAAGGTCTCGACCGCGTTGATGTAGGTTCGGTCGGCGCGTTTACCCCACAGCGGCAGCGGCCGCGGCGTGGGATCGACATAGTTCGAAGGCGCGAGGGGTCCGTTGGTCATCACCTGTGCGACCACATAGGGAATCCACAGCGATGCCGTGAGAATTGCGGTAAAGGCGAGGTATTTGAGGTCTGCCGACATTTGATTTCCTCCCTTTTAGAAGGCGACTTCAACAACTACTGTAGCTTGTAAAAGGCGATTTCAACAACTACTGTAGCCTGATCCGTCGGGAATAAAATTGCGCGGGTCGTCTGATCACGTCGTAGGGGCTGAACGTCACCAGCCCTTGTTCGGATTGATCAGGTACTTTTCGCCGGTCGCGCGCTTGCCGTAGACGGCGATGTTCGAAAGCTGCAGCGCCTCCTGCAGCGACACCACTTGCGTGTAATGGCTGGCGAAGGTCGTCTTGAGCTCGGCGATAACCCGCTGGCGCAGCCTCGCGCCATCGGCCGGCCCGATTTTTTGCAGGAACGGAAACAGCAGCCAGCCGCCGACGCCCCAGGCCATTCCGAACGCCCTGTTCAACTCGACCGGGCGAGGGTCGAGGCTGCCATAGATATAGACCTGCTTGTGCACGCTCGATCCGTAACGGCTGTAGACCTTGGCGGTCTTGTTGGCGGCAATTTCCATGCAGGTGAGAATCTGGCCGGCGAGCTTGCCGCCGCCGATGGCGTCGAACGCCAGCGTCGCGCCGGTTTCCACCAGCGCGTTGGTCAGATCATCCATAAAGGTCAGCGCGGTGGAATCGACGACATGCTTCGCCCCGATCTTGCGCAGGATGTCGGCCTGCTGCGAGCTGCGAACGATATTGACGAGGCCGATGCCGTCCTTGAGGCAGATCTTGTTGAGCATCTGGCCCAGATTGGAAGCGGCTGCGGTATGCACCAGGGCTTTGTGGCCTTCACGCCGCATGGTTTCGACCATGCCGAGCGCCGTCAGCGGATTGACGAAGCACGAGGCGCCTTCAGCAGGGGTGGTGCCAGCAGGCAGCGGGAGGCATTCGGCCACCTTCAGGCAGCGGTATTGCGAATACAATCGCGCCGCCGATCATGGCGACGGTCTTGCCCATCAGCGCCTTTGCTGCATCCGACGATCCAGTCCTGATCACCACGCCGGCGCCCTCGTTGCCGACCGGCATGGATTCATCGAGCCGTCCCGCCATGGCTTTCATCGCCGCTTCCGGCACCTTCGCGGTAACCACCGGCGCATCTTTGGTGCCGGACGCTTTGGCTGATTGCATATCGGCGGCCCCGATCAGGAGCCCGAGGTCCGACGGATTGATCGGCGAGGCCTCGACGCGGACCACGACTTCGTCGACGGATGGTTCAGGCGTCGGGACACTTACCAGCGATATCTCAAGTTCGCCGCTCTTCTTGATCAGCGAGCGAAGCTGCAGCCCGGTCTTGCTGTCGACGGCCATGTTGAACCTCCCGTTTGTATTTTTATGAAATTCCGACGTGACGTAAGCTTACCCCAGCGCCTTCAGCGCCGCCCTGCCCGCGTATTTCGCCTGCGTGCCCAGTTCCTGCTCGATCCGCAGCAACTGATTGTACTTGGCGGTGCGGTCGGAGCGCGCCAGCGATCCGGTCTTGATCTGCCCGCAATTGGTGGCCACCGCGAGGTCGGCGATGGTGGAATCCTCGGTTTCGCCGGAGCGATGCGACATCACGGCGGTATAGCCGGCCTTGTAGGCCATCTCGACCGCGCTGAGCGTTTCCGTCAGCGTGCCGATCTGATTGACCTTGATGAGAATGGAATTGGCGCGGCCGTTCTTGATGCCGTCGGCCAGCCGCGTCACATTGGTGACGAACAGATCGTCGCCGACCAGCTGGCATTTGCCGCCGATGAGATCGGTCAATTCCTTCCAGCCGTCCATGTCGTCTTCCGCCATGCCGTCTTCGATGGAGACGATCGGATAGCGCGATACCAGATCGGCGAGATATTTGGCCTGATCGGACGGGCTGAAGCTTTTGCCTTCAGCTGCGTAGACATATTTGCCGTTTTTGAAGAACTCGGTTGAGGCAGGGTCGAGCGCCAGCATCACGTCGCCGCCCGCCTTGTAGCCAGCCTTGCCGATCGCAGCCATGACGAATTCGAGTGCGGCGTCCGCCGAAGGCAAGTTCGGCGCGAAGCCGCCCTCGTCGCCGACATTGGTGTTGTGGCCGGCCTTTTTCAATTCCGCTCGCAAGGTGTGGAAAATTTCCGAACCGCAGCGCAGCGCCTCCGCGAAGGTCTTGGCGCCGACCGGCATGATCATGAATTCCTGGAAGTCGATCGGATTGTCTGCGTGCACTCCGCCGTTGATGATGTTCATCATCGGCACCGGCAGGGTCCGCGCCGAGGTGCCGCCGACATAGCGATACAGCGGCATGTCGCTGGACTCGGCGGCGCCCTTGGCGACCGCGAGCGACACGCCCAAAATGGCATTGGCGCCGAGGCGGCTTTTGTTGGGCGTGCCGTCCAGCCCGATCATGGTTTGGTCGATCTGGACCTGCTGCTCGGCGTCCATGCCGCCGACGGCGTCGAAGATCTCGCCGTTCACCGCGTCCACGGCCTTCCGCACGCCCTTGCCGAGGTAGCGCGCCTTGTCGCCGTCGCGCAATTCGACCGCCTCATGCGCGCCGGTTGAGGCGCCCGACGGCACCGCCGCGCGGCCCATCGAACCGTCTTCGAGCACCACGTCGACCTCGACCGTGGGATTGCCGCGGCTATCGAGAATTTCGCGGCCGATGATGTCGACGATGGCGGTCATGGGTGCCTCTTTGGAAATGCGGGGACTGAACAGTTGGCGCTGCTTCTACAGCAAGGCATCGGGCCGGAAAAGGCTGGGTGACGGCTGCGGCGCAATTGTCTATTACCGCGCCAACGGAGACACCATCATGTCGAAAACGCGCGTTAAATCGCCGAAATCCTCAGGCCTGCAGCTTGGCCGCGCCGTGGAATGGCCCCATAGGCCCGACGAAGCCCAGCTCGACCGTGTGCCCAATCCGCAAAGGGATACGAATTACCTGGTGCGGTTCACCGTGCCGGAGTTCACCTCGCTCTGCCCGGTCACCGGCCAGCCCGACTTCGCGCATCTCGTGATCGACTATGTGCCGGGCCAGTGGCTGCTGGAGTCGAAATCCCTGAAACTCTATGTCGCTAGCTTCCGCAATCACGGCGCATTCCATGAGGACTGCACGGTGGCGATCGGCAAAAAGATATCAGCCGAGATCAGGCCGAAATGGCTGCGCATCGGCGGCTACTGGTATCCGCGTGGCGGCATTCCGATCGACGTATTCTGGCAGACCGGCAAACTGCCGAAGGGAATGTGGATTCCCGATCAGGGTGTCGTGCCCTATCGCGGGCGGGGGTGATCCTGCCCAAACAAAAAGGGGCAACGCTATTGACTGATCCAAGTCAAGGACTCGGCTGTGGCTTCCAGTACTACCGGGCTTCATTTTCCTCTGCGAGGAGCGACGGTGATGAGAAAACTTCTTTACAAAGCGGGCGCCGGAATCGGTTTCGCGCTGCTTTCCTCCACAGCATTTGCTGCTACGCAGGAAGAACTGCTAGGCATGCTTTTGGGCCAAATACAAATGTATGTGCTCATTGCATTCGTGATCATCGTCATCGCCGGCGTTTACTTCATGAAGTCACGAGACAAGCATCAGACTCCATTGAATAAAGTATTTGAGGGAGGCAGGGCGATACACTCAGTTGGGCCTGATGCCTCAATCACCGAGTGCGTGCGTTTAATGACCGCCGGCAAAATCGGCGCCCTGATGGTCATGGACGGCGCACGGCTGATAGGCATTTTCACAGAGCGGGATGCGCTAAACAAAGTGCTGGCTGGCAAACTTGATCCAAGCAACACGAAAGTGTCCGAGGTGATGACGAAAGATCCATACTGCATCGGTCCGACGACGACAGTCGGCGACGCGATGCAGTTGATCACCGAGCGGCGATTCCGGCACTTGCCGATTGTGGACAACGGCAATGTGCTTGCCGTTGTATCGAGCGGCGATCTGACCCGCTGGCTGGTACAGGACCAGATAGGAGAGGTTAAAGAGCTCGTCGATCTTGCCGCCCGGTCCTGAAAATTTACATGCTGCTCATCTGCGACTGGCTTGATGTTGTTTGGTTTGCGCCTTCCAACTTCGCATGCACGCGAAACCATTGCGCTGTTTGATTCAAGTCAAAGACGCTGCTGCGCAGACGGTCTTTACTAAAAACACATCGGGATCGGCTTGTGACTGAGGAGCTTCCGAGCCATTTTCGATGCCAAATCGCGGACGCTTTTGGGCTTTCTTCCACACCCGGGGGCGTCCGCTTGCGTTTCCTTGAACCTATTTCTTGCGAAAGATTTACGCGAACGACGACGCGTTATGGCGTTTGAGCCAACGGAGATTTGGTATGACGAAGATCACTGCGCTAATGGTGCTGGCTCTTGGAGTTTCGCTAGCAAGTCCTGTCTTGGCTGAGGACGACCAGACCAGTGGAAACTATTGGCTCCACGAGTGCAAGAAAGACCCTAAGCAGCTGGCACAATCCAGTGGGTCTTTCCAATATGGGTGGTGCTTCGGGGTTGTGTACGGTCTTAGCATGCATCCGCTAATCTGCGTTCCCACTCGGGTTCCCGTTCTGCAAGAGATGGACGTCGTATTGAAGTACCTCGATGCTCATCCTGAAACGCGCCACAAGTCATTTAGGATTCTCGCGCTGGAGGCTCTCAAAGAGGCGTTCCCCTGCGCTGATGGGGAGAAAAGCAAATGATCATGAGCTATCGCTTGGCGAGACGCGGAGGGAAACAATCCTAAACCCGCTGAATGCTGCTAAATTCGACGATGAGGCACATCCCTCAACTGTGGGCTCCGTTCGTCGCTGTTGGCAAGCCAGCAAGAACGACGAGCGGCAGCTGATGGTATCGTTGTTCGTCGTTTGAACCCGTCTGCCCCACGATACCGTCCTCAATTGCCATCAGATCCAAGAAATCTTCAAACGGGACCCTTGCCCACAATCCCGACTGCCTGGCGCGACTGCGCATGCCTGCCTTTCCCTTTGAAGCAAAACCAGTTGCGATTGCGCAAGGTCCCCCAGTGACAAGACCCCATCGGTTCATCGCGACGCGTCACAACGGTATCGCTTGGCTCTTGCTCAAGGCGCTGCGAAAGCGGAGTTGGCAAGAAAGAATGTTCCCGCCGCAGCAATCCAAATTGAACAACGTGCCATTGCGTTGGCTTTTGACGGAAATGAAGCCGTAATTACAATAGCTTACCTGACCGCGGTCGATAACCGGCGCGAATCAGACGACGCCCGCATCCGCCGGCCTAGTCTGACGCAGCAGCCGCGCGCAGACAAAGCCCAGCGCCGCGATCACCATCGCGCTTGCCAGCAAGGTCGGGATCTTGCCGACATTCAGGATTCCAAACCCGTAGGCGATCGGACCTACGGTCTGGCCCATGAAAAAGAAAAACGAGTGCAACGACAGCGCGGTGGCTCGCGCTTCCACCGAGAGTTCGCTGGCGAACACCTGCAAGCAGCCGTGGATCATGTAGAAGCCCCAACCCATAAATAACAGGCTCAAAGCCTGAATTTTCCAGCTCGGGCCGAACGCAATGATGGCGAGTTGCAGGCCCACCAGCGACGCGCCCGCGATCATCATGCCCTTGACGCCAAGCTGCGGCAGAAAACGGGAAACCGTCAGCGTGTAGAATAGACCGCCGACGGCGAACCCGGCGATCACGATCCCTGCAATCGACAGGCTGGTTTCGCCGAGTTCGAACAAGAACGAGGCGAGATACGGAAACAGTCCGAGCACACAGCAGCCTTCGACAAATACGGCCGAATAGCAAACACGCGCGTTGGGATTGGTAAAAATCGTGCGGTAGCCTTGTTTGAGCGCGGACAGATTTGTTCTTGGAGCACGCGTCAGCGCCGCGCCGCGAAACCCGATGGCCACGGCGACTGATGCTACGATCACCAAAAGGCCGAGCACCGCGAGCACGCCGCGCCAGCCCAGGAAATCGCCGATGATGCCGGAGGCGGACGCGCCCAGCAGGTTGCCGGTCATGGCGCCCGCCAGCGTTCGCCCGATCGCGACCTGCCGCTTTTCCGGAGCAACCAGATCGCTGGTTAAGCCCAGCGCAATCGGAAACACGCCGCCGGAGCCGATGCCGGCGAGGATCCGGGTCGCGAACAGCAGTGAAAACGACGTCGACATCGCACCAAGGATGCTCGCGAAACCAAGCAGCACCAGGCAAACAATCATCAGCCGCGCCTTGCCGAACAGATCCGCCGCAGCGCCCAGCACCGGCTGCACGATCGCAAAGGTGAAGGCGAATACCGCCGCAAAACTAGCAGCGGTGGCGATGCTCACGCCGAAATCATCGGCGATATGAGGCAGTACCGGGTCGAGCGCGCGCGCCGACAGGCTGGCTGCGAAGGTCGCGAGCGCAATAATGTTCAGGGCCGGCGGCAAGCGCTGCTCATGCGGCCGCAATCCCGTTTGCGGCATCAACGCGCCATGCTCTTGGCGAGCGCGTCGAACGCCATCAGCGTCCGCACCAAACCTTCGAACTCGCGCAGCGGCACCATATTGGGACCGTCCGACGGCGCGTGATCAGGATCGGGATGAGTTTCGATGAACACGCCGGCGACGCCGACCGCGACCGCGGCACGCGCCAGCACCGGAACGAATTCGCGCTCGCCGCCCGAGGAGGTGCCCTTGCCACCGGGCTGCTGCACCGAATGGGTGGCATCGAAGATCACCGGCGCGCCGGTGGTGCGCGCCAGGATCGGCAGCGCGCGCATGTCCGATACCAGCGTGTTGTAGCCGAACGATGCGCCGCGCTCGGTGACCAGCACTTTTGGGTTACCGGCGCCGGTGATCTTGGCGACAACGTTCGCCATGTCCCAGGGCGCCAGGAACTGACCCTTCTTGACGTTGACGACCTTGCCGGTCGCGGCCGCCGCCAAAAGCATGTCGGTCTGCCGGCACAGGAACGCCGGGATTTGCAGGACATCGACGGCCTGCGCCACCTCGGCACATTGCGAGGCCTCGTGGACGTCGGTGAGCACGGGCATGCCCAGCGAGGAGCGAATCTCCGCGAAGATCGGCAGCGCCTGCGCCAATCCGATGCCGCGCGCCGCGGAGACGCTGGTACGGTTGGCCTTGTCGAAGGACGTCTTGTAGACCAGCCCGATCTTGAGCCGCGCAGCAATCTCCTTCAGCGCGGACGCCACTTCGAGCGCGTGCGCGCGGCTCTCGAGCTGGCACGGGCCGGCGATGATCGAGATCGGCAGCTCATTGCCGAATTTGACCGATCCGGCGGCGACGACCGACGCAGCTGGCATGTTGGCGTTCAAGGCTTTTTCCTTATTTCGAACCGGACCATGCCGGGCCGCGGCAGGCGGATCAACCCTCGCGCGCGTATTCCGCAATGGGTACCGGTTTTGCTTCGCAATCAAGTTTACGCAGATTGCGTAGACTTATCCGCGACAGAATACGCGCTAAACATCTATGCGGTCTCGAATATCAGGGTTGCGCCACAGGCGACATCCGGCAGCACGACGAGCCGCCCGACATGGCGGTGCGACGCAATTCCTCCCTGCCGATGCAAAGTTTCGGCTTGCGCAATGTCTGTGACCTTGAAGCGCAGCCCATTGAGGGTCATCGCCTCGGCGTCCACGGCCGGCGAAACGCCGAACTGATCGCGAAACGATACCGGCTCCATGATTTCGATATCGCCATTCTCTGTGCGGGCCCTGACGCCGATCGAGCTCGAATGCAGGTCGCTCACGCCGGTAAACGCTTTCAGGAAGATGTGATGGTCGGTCGGATTGTCGGCGACCATGATAGCGCCGGGTATGGCTCGGGCGCCGTTGGCGTGGGTCTGAAACGCCGGGTCCCAGAAGTTTTCCGGAAAATGATGCTGGCACACCGCAAAGCGCACATTCGGCGAGGCCAGATCATGAGCGAAAGCCAGCGAGAACGCGAGCTTGACCGGGGTTCCGTCGGGTTTTGTCCCCTCGCGGGCGAAATCGAACACCTTGGAATTCCCTATTCCGGATGATTCGAACGAACGCGCATCGTCGACCGCATTGCTGCTGTTGAGGATCAGCATCGAGAAACCCTCACGCTTGGCGAGAAAGTCGCGATGATAGGCGCCGAATGAAAACGAGCGCGCGCTGTGCGGCACGATTTTTTCTGGCTCGGCGACTTCAAGGATTTCGATGTAACAATTCTTCAATTGCACAATGCGGTTGTGCGTGCCCCACGCATGACGGTTGCGCGCGCCGACGGTGAAGCCGGCGCGGCGATAGAACTCCGCCGCCGCGTCGAGATCGCGGACGGCGTGCACGATATGGTCGAGACCGTGAGGCATTCGGCGGAGCTCTCGCCTTCTAAATGCCGGTCACTTCAACGATGAGAATGCGGTCGGCACCAGCAGCTGATTGACGATGTTGCCGACGATCTGGCCGTCCGCCTCGGTTTTCGCGCGTGCGGCGATCCAGTCGGGATCGCTCTGAAATGCCGCCCATTTCTTCTCGCGTTCGGCGAGCGATTCCCATGCCACGAGGTAGGTCAGCTCCTGATTGGATTCGCCGACCAGCGTGGTGAAGAACCCGGCCGTCCTGATGCCGTGCTTCTCCCACAGTTTCAGCGTGATCGTCTCGAAGCGCTTCAGCAGCGCCGGCAGTCGGCCCGGTAGACAGCGATAGACGCGCATTTCGTAAATCATGGACTTCACTCCCTGCTCTATTGTTCTTGCAGTATTGGGGATTGTTTTGTCGCAACAATCGGCGCGTTCGTCAAAGGTGGCCGATGCAAGCCATCAAACCAGCCGCGACTGCACCACCGCGGCCTGAATGAAGGAAGCGAACAGCGGGTGCGGTTCGAATGGCCGCGATTTCAGTTCGGGATGGAATTGCACCCCGATGAACCAGGGGTGGTCCTCGTATTCGACGATCTCCGGCAGCACGCCATCAGGCGAAAGCCCTGAAAATTTCAGGCCGTGCTGCTCGAGGCGGTCCTTGTAGGCGGTGTTGACCTCGTAGCGGTGGCGGTGGCGTTCCGAAATCTCAGTGACGCCGCCATAGACCTCCGAGACCCGGCTGCCCCGCTTGAGCACCGCAGGATAGGCCCCAAGACGCATGGTGCCGCCGAGATCGCCGGCCTTCGATCGCTTCTCCAACTCGTTGCCGCGCAGCCATTCCGTCATCAGGCCGACCAATGGTTCGGGTGTCGGGCCGAACTCGGTGGAATTCGCCTGCTCGATGCCGACGAGATTGCGGGCGGCCTCGATCACCGCCATCTGCATCCCGAAGCAGATGCCGAAATAGGGCACGTCGCGCTCGCGTGCGAACTGCGCCGCGCGGATTTTACCCTCTGCGCCGCGCTGGCCGAAGCCGCCGGGCACCAGAATGCCGTTGACGTGCTCGAGAAACGGCGTGGGATCCTCGTTCTCGAACACCTCGCTCTCGATCCAGTCGAGATTGACCTTCACCTTGTTGGCGATGCCGCCGTGCGACAACGCCTCGATCAGCGATTTGTAGGCGTCCTTCATGCCGGTGTATTTGCCGACGATGGCGATCGTGACGTCGCCTTCGGGATTGCGGATTCGCTCGTTGATCACGTGCCAGCTTTGCAGTGCCGGCGGCCCCTTTGGCACGATGCCGAACGCGGTCAATACCTCGTCGTCGAGGCCGGCGGCATGATACGCCTCGGGCACGGCGTAGATGTTGTCGACGTCGCGCGCCTCGATCACGGCGCTTTCGCGCACGTTGCAGAACAGCCCGAGCTTGCGCCGCTCTTCCTTGGGGATCGGCCGGTCGGTACGGCACAGCAGGATATCCGGCTGGATGCCGATCGAGCGCAGTTCCTTGACGGAATGCTGGGTCGGCTTGGTCTTCAATTCGCCCGCGCTCGGGATGAACGGCAGCAGCGTCAGATGAATGTAGATGGCGTGTTCGCGCGGAAGGTCGTTCTTGATCTGGCGGATCGCCTCGAAGAACGGCAGGCCCTCGATGTCGCCGACGGTGCCGCCGATCTCGCACAGCACAAAGTCAAATTCGTCATTGCTGTCGAGGATGAAATCCTTGATGGCATTGGTGACGTGCGGGATCACCTGGATCGTGGCGCCGAGATAGTCGCCGCGCCGTTCCTTGGTCAGAATATCCTGATAGATGCGGCCGGTGGTGATGTTGTCGGCCTTGGTGGCGGGACGTCCGGTGAAGCGCTCATAGTGACCGAGGTCGAGATCGGTCTCGGCGCCGTCGTCGGTCACGAACACTTCGCCGTGCTGGTACGGCGACATCGTTCCGGGGTCGAGATTGAGATAGGGATCGAGCTTGCGCAGCCGGACCTTGTAGCCGCGCGCCTGCAGCAGAGCGCCGAGCGCCGCTGAAGCCAGACCTTTTCCGAGCGAAGAAACCACACCGCCGGTGATGAAGATATACCGCGCCATGGGACTTAACCTTTAAGGCTACAGAGGCGATTCGCCAAAACGAATCGCATGCCGCAGCGAACATTCTGTCGGGCTGTGGGTGACGCGAAATTAAACGTGTTATCAGTGTGTTGATGGGGATTGCTGATGCAAGACGGCAGCCACCGTCCTGCATGGCCACCCTGCTTTATTGCGAACGCGGCGCCTGCGGACCTGACGGTGCCGGCTGGTTCTGCTGCCGCTCGTCCGCTTTCTTCAGCGAATCCAGAATGCCTCCGCTGGTCGGCGGGGATACCGGCGTTGCCGGTCCAGCCGGCTGCGACTGCGAGGTAGGATTGCTGTCAATGATCGAACTCGGCTTGCGGTCGGAGCCTGCGAGCCAGGCCAGCCACAGGCTGGTCAGGAAGAAGCCCACCGCGAGAACCGCCGTCGTGCGCGTCAGCAAATTGGCGGTGCCGCGGCTCGACATGAAGCCGGCGCCCCCGCCCACGCCAAGGCCACCGCCTTCGGATTTTTGCAGCAGCACGGTCGCGATCAGCGTCGCAACGATCATCAGGTGGACTACGATTACGACGGTCTGCATCTCTACCTTCCATCACAAGCTTAGCGGCGAAAAGCGCGGCCGATCGACAGGCTTGCGGGGTTTGAAGTCGCGCGGTGTTACACGATTGGACAGGGCATTGTCACCCCCGAACGGCCTTTGAAGAGCCGCCAATTCCAGCATTTCGAACTACTTAGGGGCAGCCCGCCGCAATCGCAAGGAAATCGGCCGCTTTCAGGCTGGCGCCGCCCACCAGCGCGCCGTTGACGTTCGCAACGGCCATCAATTCCTTGGCGTTCGACGGTTTTACCGAGCCGCCATAGAGGATGCGGATCTTGGCCCCTTCACCGCTAAATCGTGCAATCAGGAGATCCCGGATAAGTCGATGAATTTGCTCTACATCCCCAACGGTCGGGGTCAGGCCGGTGCCGATCGCCCAGACCGGCTCATAGGCCACCACCAGATTGTCGGCCTTAGCCTTATCCGGCAGCGAAAGGCGGAGCTGTCCGCGGCAGATGTCGAGGGTTTGCCCGGAATCGCGCTGATGCTGGGTTTCGCCGATGCAGACGATTGCGATGAGACCGGCGCGCCAAACCGCCTCCGCCTTCTGTCGAACCAGCACGTCAGTCTCGCCGTAATCGGCGCGCCGCTCGGAGTGGCCGACAATGACGGCGCTGGCGCCGGCATCCGCCAGCATTTCGGCTGAAATATCGCCAGTATTGGCGCCCGACGCCTTGGGGTGGCAATCCTGCCCACCGATCGCCAGAGTCTTTGAAGCGCGTGCTTTTTCGGCGAAGGCGGCAATCAGCGTCGCCGGCGGGCAAACCAGCAGGTCGGCCTTGGCAGCGACAGCGGAGGCACCCGCAAGCATGGCCTCGAATTCGGCCGATGAGGCCTTGAGGCCGTTCATTTTCCAGTTGCCGGCAATCAGCGGCCGGATGGAGTCGGGCATATTCGGATTCCTGCGGATTTTAGGTCAAACATGCGCTAGCAGAGCACGGCGACCAGTTCCAGATACCGCACTTGCGATCCCCGGGCCGTTAACCGCTTCGCTTGGCCCCGTTTGGCCCTTCTTTGGCCCTCCCCGCCAAGGTTGCGACGGGACGGCTGCCACTTTATGATGCTTTATCAATTCGGTGACGCCCTTTTGTGGAATTCGATCTCGAATTCCCCTTGGGCGCGACCCGATCCCCTCCTGCAAACAAGTTGGACCCATGCTTCGAGGAATGCGGAATGCCTCATCAAACTGGCTCGGCAAGACCATAATGGCCGTGGTGATGGGCGTCTTGATCATCAGTTTCGGGGTCTGGG
>Ga0097691_1001350_pt1 | contig 18324 bp, 15 predicted proteins | sample NGESurdeep072012_8_FD_72858 | JGI IMG/M metagenome (GOLD analysis project Ga0097691, IMG submission 72858) | Arctic peat soil microbial communities from Barrow, Alaska - NGEE Surface sample 210-1 deep-072012 | ecosystem: Environmental > Terrestrial > Soil > Wetlands > Peat ... | reverse complement strand
AGTATGAGCAGGTACTTCATGGATACGGACGGTAGCACCTGTCGGTATCTCACAAGACTGCCCGGGCCGATCCGTTTGTGCGAGGATTTGCGAATTCGCCATGGACAGGTTTCGATCGGCAAATCGCCGTTTATTTCGGCGAATAGTTCGAAGCTCTTCTCAGCTTGGTGGGCCGTTTGTTTCTCCCATGCTCGTGTTTGGACCTGTCGGGCAAGAAAAGGTTTCGAGAATTCTGAAAATAGTGGGCCTGCGGGCTTTGGTGCGGGCGTCTTAGTGATCGGCCCCTCTTGTATTGGGGCAAAATTTGCGAATTGCGCTTTGAGAAGTTGGTCTCGTGGTTGGTGATTAAAATCGCCTTCGTACCGCGCCTTCATGTGGTCGGCGAGGTCAATGCCGGCACGCAGGATGGCCTGGCGAACCTGGTTGATCTCGTTGCGCTTTAGAGTTCCCGCAAGTTTGTGCTTACGAAGCATTGCCTCGGAAACGAAGGCTGCGTCAGCAAACTGGTTGCCCCCGAGTGATTGTTTGGTGCGTTCTGACACTTCTTTGTAGTGAGCGATGCGGGCTTGGCGCGCTTCCTCGCTCAACGGTTGCCCATTAAGCCGTAGTGAATTTTCCTGACGAATGACCGTTTCGTAGAAGTCGCCAACGATGAGCGTGAGCTGTTCGTCTGAAAGCATGGGGGTTTCGCGCAAGCGTTTAAAGAAATGTTCAGAGGCTATGTATAGCGCCCTGGATTTTAGTTTTGCAGTGCTCGTGTCGGATGTTTTCAGACTGCAGGTGAGCTCCGTTCGGCGAAGCTTGTGACGGATGGAAAAGGGTACTGCGCGGCGAAAGTGAAAAGTGAATCCGCGACGCAGGACATTTGGAATCGACCGCACGCGTCCTTTCCGCCATCGGTCTGTAGCAACGGAATGTAGCAAACGCCGATTCCGCCGGACGACGAAGCGAAAAGCTAACGCGCTCAGAAGGTTAGGGGGCGCTGGCTGGGGGACTAGGATTCGAACCTAGATAGCCAGAGTCAGAGTCTGGAGTCCTACCGTTGGACGATCCCCCAGCAGGGCGGGGCTCGATTGCGGTCGAAACGCCGCTGTCGGATAACCCGGAGGCCCCTGACATGGGGCAATTCGGTTGATTTGACAAGTCCATAACCCGCGCATGATCCCGAAAGGCTTGTCCTCGGCTTGATCGGGGATGGGAACCGGTTTTCGGACAAGATCTGGCGCAATCAAAACGTCGGGGGGCTCGCAGGCTCAGGCCGCCCGGCGGGGCCGTGTCACAACCGTGACGATGGCAATCAGGCTGAAGGCGGCCACCAGCAGGAACACCAGGCGCGGGCTGCCGTGGTCCATGATCGCGCCGAAAATCAGCGGCGAAACGATGCCGCCGATATTGAAGCCGGTGGTGACGAAGCCGAACACTTTGCCGAACGAGCCGGGCGGCGTGATAGCGCGCACGATCATGTCGCGCGAGGGCATGATCACGCCAGAGAAAAAGCCGGCCACCGACATCGCCACGATCAGCAGCAGCGCGCCGAGATCGATATTGGCGATCAGCGCCATGATCAGCCCCAGCGCCGCCAGCCCCAGGGTCGCGACCACGGCATGACGCGTGGTGCGCGCGACCAGCAGCCCGCCGATCAGCACGCCGATCGCTGTCAGCAGCAGATTGCCGGACAGGGCGATATTCGCCGTGGCCACCGGTGTTCCATACATGACGCCGAGCGCGACCACGGAATAGTTGTAGATGCCGCCGCTGATGATCGCGAGCAGCATGAAGAAAACCAGATTGAGCAGGATCGGCGCCGACAGCAGTAGCCGCCACCCGACCGCGCCGGTATCCGAGTCGGCGCGCGGCGGCGCCGCGGGTGCCGGCGCTGCGGTGTTATCGTGAACCGCCAGCAGGATCGCCGCCACCGCAAAGCCGAGAATGCCCGCGCCGATGAATGCGCCGCGCCAGCCCCACAGGCTTTGCATCATCAGCAGGCTTGCGGGCGCCACCGCCGAGCCGAGCATGCCGGCGAAGGTGTGCACCGAAAATGCCGGGCCGATGCGGTCCGGCGGAACATGCTGCGACAGCAACGCGTAGTTGGCCGGGTGATAGACCGTATTGCCGACGCCGGCGAGCGCGAACATCGCCACCATGACCCAGAAGGAATCGACTAAGCCTGCGATCACAAACGCGCTCGCGCCGACCGCCAAGCCGACGATCAGCAAAACGCGCGCGCCGAGCCAATCAACCAGAAAGCCGGCGGGAGTTTGCAACGCGGCGGATACGATGTTGAAGGCGGCGAGCGCCAGCCCGATCTCGGTATAGCTCACGCCATATTCCGCACGCACGAACGGCAGCAGCGGCGCCAGCAGCAGGATGTAATAATGCGAGACGAAATGCGCCGCGCTGATCACGCCGACGACGCGCAAGGGAGGCGCGCGGCTCGCGCCCAGGAGTTCGGTCGCCTGACTCATCGTGCGAATGTTCCCGGCAGCATTTATGCGGGCTGCTTGCGCTTGGCGTCTTCGATTGCCTGCCAGATCCGCGACGGCGTCATCGGCATTTCCAGATGGCGGATGCCGTAATCCGACAGCGCGTCGATCACCGCATTGGCGACGGCGGGCAGTCCGCCGGAAGTGCCGGCCTCGCCGCAGCCCTTGGCGCCGAGCGGATTGGACTTGGTCGGCACCGGGCGGCTCGCCACCTCGATCATCGGCGCGTCGTGCGCGCGCGGCATGGCGTAGTCCATGAACGAGCCGGTGACCAATTGGCCGTCGGTATCGTAGACCGCCTGTTCCAACAGCACTTGGCCGAGGCCCTGCACCACGCCGCCGTGAATCTGGCCCTCGACCAGCAGCGGATTGACTACGGTGCCGAAATCGTTGACCGCGTTGTATTTCACCACCTGGGTCGCGCCGGTGTCCGGATCGATCTCCACCTCGGCGATGTGGCAGCCATTGGGGAAGGTGCCCGGGATCGGCTTGGTCACGTGCGTGACGTCGAGCGACTGCGGAACGCCATTCGGAAACTTCACGCCGGAGCGCAGCCGCTCGGCCAATTCCATGATGTCGATCGCGCGGTCGGTGCCGGCGATGATGAAACGTCCTGACTTGAATTCGATGTCGCTCACCGAGGCTTCCAGCACATGCGAGGCGATCTGTTTGCCTTGCTCGATCACTTTCACCGCGGCCTCGCTCACCGCCGCGCCACTGAGCATGGTCGAGCGCGAGCCGCCGGTGCCGCCGCCGGTGACCAGCTGATCGCTGTCGCCCTGCAGCAGACGAATGCGATCGAATGGCACACCGAGTTTTTCGTTGAGCACCTGCGCGAAGGCGGTGGCGTGGCCCTGGCCGTAGTCGAGTGTGCCGGTGACGATGGTCACCGTGCCGTCGGCGTTGAAGTGGATGCCGCCCATTTCCATGGTTTGCGCGGCGGTCATTTCCAGATAACAACCGATGCCGAAGCCGCGCAGGAACCCGCGCTTCTTGCTCTCGCGCTTGCGGCGGTTGAAGCCTTTATAGTCGGCCATCTCCAGCGCCTGCTTGAACAGGCCAGGAAAATCGCCGCAGTCATAGGTCATGTCGGACGCGGCCTTGAACGGCAGGTCGCGCGGACGGATCATGTTGCGCTTGCGCAGTTCAATGCGGCCGATGCCGAGCTCGGTCGCGGCATAATCGAGCGCCCGTTCCATATAGTAGTTGCCCTCGGGGCGTCCGGCGCCGCGATAGGCCGACACCAGCGTGGTGTTGGTGAACACGCATTTGGTCGCGACTTCGAGCAGCGGGGTGCGGTAGACGCTGGCGACGTTCTTGACCACGTTGCCGGTCGGCAGCAGCGGACCAAATTGGGCGAGATAGCCGCCCATGTCGCCATAGCCGGTGAGGCGGACCGCCAGGATGTGCGCATTCTCGTCGAACGCGACCTCAACCGTCATGTCCTGGGCGCGGCCGTGATGGTCGGACATGAAGCTGCCGGAGCGCTCGTCGGTCCATTTCACCGGCCGGCCCAGCGCACGGGCGCCATGCAGGATGCAGACATATTCGGGATAGGCTGAGGCCTTCATGCCGAACGAGCCGCCGACCTGACCCGTGAGCACGCGCACCTTGTCGGCGGGCGCGCCGAGGATGTCCATCAGCGACGTCTTCAGGCCGAAGACGCCCTGGCTGCATGAATGCAGCGTCCACTTGACGGTCGCGGAATCGTATTCGCCGATCGCCGCGCGCGGCTCCATGGCGTTCACCACCATGCGCTGATTGGATGTCTCTAGGCGCGTGACATGCTTGGCCTTGGCGAAGGCGGCTGCGACCTTCGCGGCGTCGCCGAAGTGATAATCGAGCGCGATATTGTTTGGGACTTCATCGAACACCAGCGGCGCGCCCGCCTTGACGGCTTGCGCCGGACCCAGCACCGGGGTGAGCGGCTCGATGTCGAGGGCCACCGCCTCGGCGGCGTCCTTGGCCTGGGCGACCGTTTCGGCAATCACGCAGGCGACCGGATCGCCGACGAAACGCACCTTGTCGCCCGCTAGCGCCGGCCGCGGGGTGTAGTGAATCGGCGAGCCGTCGCGGTTCTTGAGCGGCAGGTTGCATTTGAGCCCGCCATAGCCGGCCAGATCGGCTGCGGTATAGACGGCGAGCACCCCCGGCATCGACTTGGCGGCGGCGGTTTCGATGCCGCGGATGACGCCATGTGCAATGCTGCTACGCACCATCACCGCGTAAGCCTGGCCGGTTAGGCTGATGTCGCCGGTGTAGCGGCCTTCGCCGCGCACCAGTTTGGGGTCTTCGCTGCGCCGGACCGGCTGACCGACGCCGAATTTGGTCAGCGAAAGCGCGGCTTCGGTGGTTCTGTCATCCATGCCGGGGCTTACGGGGTTCGTTTTCGTCGAATGCTCCAGATAAAGCAGGCAGCCCGCTCCCACAAGAATAGCTTTCGGGGGACGAGGGTTGCGTGCCGCCCGCGCGCTGTTACACTTTTCGTGATCGAGGGAACATTGCCGCAACCGCGGAGCGCTGGGAGGCGACTCGGGAGCGGCAGGAAGGTTTGACATGATGAGCGGCGAGGCCGGGGACACCCCAGGCCTTGACCCCGTTATCAACCGGGCGCCGCAGGGGCGGCTCCCGTGGGGTCGGCGGTCGTCTGGATGGCCCGATGCAGGCTTCGGCAGCGATCGGGGCGGTCCGACCTATGCCGCGCTCGATCTCGGCACCAATAATTGCCGCCTGCTGGTGGCGCGTCCGGCCGGCGACGGCTTCCGCGTGGTGGATGCATTCTCCCGCATCATCCGACTCGGCGAGGGCGTTTCCACATCCGGCCGCCTGAGCGAAGCGGCCATCGACCGCGCCATCGCGGCGCTGGCGATCTGCCGCAACAAGATGAAGAACCGGGGCGTCACCCGCGCTCGCCTGATCGCGACCGAAGCCTGCCGTGCGGCGGCGAATGGCGAGGAGTTTCGCGTCCGCGTCGCGGAGGAATTAGGGCTCGTGCTCGAGGTGATCGATCGCGAGACCGAGGCGCGGCTCGCCGCCACTGGCTGCACGCCGCTAATCGATCCGAAGGCCGACGGGGTCGTGCTGTTCGATATCGGCGGCGGCTCCTCGGAGCTGGTGCGGCTCAACCGCTCGCAGAATACCCGGCGCGGCCCCCCGCTGCCACAGATCCGCGGCTGGATTTCGTTGCCGCACGGCGTGGTGACGCTGGCCGAGCGGTACGGCGGGCTCAACGTCAGCCCCGAGATCTACGAGGCCATGGTGGCCGACGTGGCGGCGATGATCGCGCCATTCGCGCGCGAACATGGCGGCGACGGCTTGCGCGGCATCCATATGCTCGGTACCTCCGGCACCGTGACCACAATTGCCGGCGTACATCTCAATCTCAAGCGCTACGACCGCAACCGCGTGGATGGTTGCTGGATGAGCGCGCCCGAAATCAATGTGGTGCTCGAGAAACTGTTGGCGATGACTTACGAGGACCGCGTGGCGAGCCCCTGCATCGGCGCCGACCGCGCCGATCTGGTGCTCGCTGGCTGCGCCATCCTGGAAGCGATTCGCCGTGCGTTCCCGTGTCCGCGCCTGCGTGTCGCCGACCGCGGCTTACGCGAAGGCATGCTGGTGCAGATGATGCGCGATGACGGAGCATGGGGCGGCGGCAATCAGGCGGCAGCATCGTGACCGTAAGCGGTAAGGGCAGCGGCTCGCGCGCGTTGAAGGTTCGGGTCAAGACCGGCAAGACCCGCAAGCTGTCCTCGAAGTTGTGGCTGGAGCGCCAGCTCAACGACCCTTACGTCGCGCGCGCCAAGCGCGAAGGTTTGCGGTCGCGCGCCGCCTATAAGCTGTCGGAGATCGACGACAAGGCGCGCTTCCTCAAGAAAGGCGCGCGCGTGATCGATCTTGGCGCGGCGCCCGGTGGCTGGAGCCAGATCGCAGCCAAGCGCGTCGGCGCGCCGAGCCAAGGCCGCGTGGTCGCCATCGACGTGCTGGCGATGGACGCGCTGCCGGGGGTCGATTTCATCCAGCTCGATTTCCTCGACCCGTCAGCACCCGAGAAACTCAAAGCCATGCTCGGCGGACCCGCCGATGTGGTGCTCTCCGACATGGCGGCCAATGCCACCGGCCACCGCAAGACCGATCACATCAAGATCGTGGCGCTGGTGGAGGCCGCGGCGGAATTCGCCCGCGAGGTGCTGGCGCCGGGCGGCACGTTCCTCGCCAAGGTGCTGCAAGGCGGCACGGAAGTGGCGCTGCTGGCCGCGCTCAAGCGCGACTTCGCAAACGTCAAGCACGTGAAGCCGCCGGCAAGCCGTTCGGATTCGGCCGAGCTTTATCTGCTGGCGACGGGGTTTCGCGGCTAGCGCAAGACTCTGAGTATTAGCGCCGCTCGTTCCAGATGTCGGTGAAACGGGTGTTGCGGCGGCGGACGTCATTACCGTTGCCGCGGCGCTGGATGTCATTGGTGCCCGCCCGATAGTGGCGGACTTTATCGGCCGCGGCGGACGTCTTGCGCTTCTCGGGCGCACGCGCCGTCTTCTGCCGCTCCTTATGCGAGCGTGCCTCATTCTCGCGTTGCTTGGCGGGACGTTCCGCCGTCTTAACGTCGCGCCGATTGCGCGAAAGCTTGTCGGCGTCCTTCGACGGTAGCATCGTCTTGTCGTCGTTCTTGTCCGCGCGCTTGGCGTTCTTGTCGTCTTTCGGTGTTTGCGCGGCCTTGGGGCCAACGCCGCTGTCACGGGTCGACCGCTCGCGTTCCTTGGCGGCCGGTTCGGCCTTGTCCTCGCGCTCGGCCAAGCGCGGCTTATGCTGACGCTCGACGGCCATGGTGCGCGCCAGCGCCTTGCGCGCGTCGGCCATGTTACGGTCGCTCCCAATATCTTAACTTAACGTTCGATTATGGTTAACGCGGCGGCGGCGGAGGGGGCTCAGCCGACCCGCTGGTCGGACGTTTCGGTCGGGGTGGGCACCCGATCGGCCAGTTCCGCCCCGGCATCGGCCGGAAGCCGAGCGAAAATGAACACGGATAGGGCCGAAATGACCGCTACGACCAGGAATGCGGGCGGGAAATCGGGTGCCTGCAGAGTTCCACCGCCCCTGAACTGGATCGTGAGCTCCACCGCCAGGGCGCCCAGCGCCACCCCCCCCGAAATCGACAATTGCTGACCGACGCTCACCAGGGCGGTCGCACGGTTCACCCGGGCGTTCTCCACCTCGGCATAGGCGATGGTGTTGATGCTGGTGAACTGCAGTGAGCGGAAGAACCCGCCGACCAGCAGCAAGGCCAGCATGGCGGCGACCGGCGTGGTCTGGGTGAAGGTCGCGCAGGCGGCCAGGAAGGCGGCGCTCACCAGCGAATTGATCAGCAGGACGGTGCGAAAGCCGTAGCGCTTGAGCACGGTCGCCGCCGCCATCTTCATGCCCATGGCGCCGACCGCGGAGGCGAATGTGATCAGACCGGATTGGAACGGCGACATGCCAAAACCGACCTGCAGCATCAGCGGCAGCAGGAACGGCAGCGCGCCAATGCCCAGCCGGAACACGAAGCCGCCGAGCACACTGGCGCGGAAGGTCGGAAGCCGAAACAAAGTTAGATCGAGCGCAGGGATCGGCGTGCGTCGCGCATGCACCAGATAGGCGGCGATGAAAATCGCGCCGGCGGTGACCAGCGATACCACCACCGTCCAGGGCAGGAAATTGAGCCCCAGGATCGAGAGCCCGAAGGCTACCCCCGCGATACCGAGCCCGGCCAGGACCATGCCGACCACGTCGAAGCGTTCATGGTTCTCGGCGCGCACGTCCTCGATGAAACGGGTGGCGAGCACGATGCCGATGAGCCCGATCGGCACATTGATGATGAAGATCCAGTGCCAGCTGGCGAAAGTCGTAATAAAGCCGCCGACCGGCGGCCCGATCATCGGCCCGATCAGCGCCGGCGTGGTGACCCAGGCCATGGCGCTGACCAGTTCGCGCTTGCTGATGCTGCGCACCAGCACCATGCGTCCGACCGGGCTCATCATTGCACCGCCCATGCCCTGCACGATGCGGGCGATGACGAAGCCGGTGAGCGAGCTGGACAGCGCGCAGCCGATCGAGCCGAGCACGAACACCGCAATAGCAGCGCGGAACACCGTGCGGGCGCCGAAGCGGTCGGCGGTCCAACCGCTGGCCGGGATGAAGATCGCGAGCGAGAGCAGGTAGGAGGTGACCGCGAGCTTGAGCGCCAGCGGATTGCTGCCGATATCGGCCGCGATCGCCGGCAGCGAGGTGGCGATCACGGTGGAATCCATGTTCTCCATGAACAGGGCGACCGCGACGATCAGCGGAACGATGCGGTCTCGGCGCATTAGCGCATGATCCCGAAAAGTGGATACTGGTTTTCGGAAAAGGTCATGGCGGCTCTAAAGGAAGCTCCGGCGGGGCATGGGCGGTTTCAAGACCTGCGTCTTGACCCGCAAAGCGGTGGCCGAAGGAAGGCCGCAATGACGCGTTCATAACAGCCTTTCGACAATGGGCTTTTTACTTGTCGCATTGTCGGATGGCGAACCGGTGCCCGCTTCGCCTGACAATGCTCTAGGAATCGGCGCCTTCCCATGCTAACGACCCACGCCAACCCAAAAGCGGGCCGTGACGTCGGGCGAGGGACCCCCTCGCGACAGGCATTTTATAAGCCTGCGGCGGCAGGTCTTATTTCCCTTTTCGGGTGAGACGGAGTTGGCGATGGTCGCAAGAAACAACGCAAGCCCGCGCGAAGCGCTCACTTTCGACGACGTGCTGATCAGGCCCGGTCTGTCCGAGGTGCTGCCCTCCGACGTCGATATCCGCTCCCGCGTCACCCGCTCGATCCCGCTCAATATCCCGATCATCGCCTCCGCCATGGACACGGTGACCGAATCCCAGATGGCGATCGCCATGGCGCAGGCCGGCGGCATCGGCGTCATCCACCGCAATCTGGAGCCGGACGTCCAGGCCGCTCAAGTCCGCCAGGTGAAGAAATTCGAATCCGGCATGGTGGTGAACCCGCTCACCATCGAGCCGGGCGCGCCGCTGCAGCAAGCGCTCGACCTGATGAAGGACAATCGTATTTCCGGCGTTCCGGTGGTGGAGCGCGCCGGCAGTGGCGGTCCTGGCAAACTGGTCGGCATCCTGACCAACCGCGACGTGCGCTTTGCCACCGATCCGCAGCAGCGCGTGGCCGAACTGATGACCAAGGACAAGCTCATCACCGTGCGCGAGGGCGTCAGCCAGGACGAAGCCAAGCGCCTGCTGCATCAGCACCGCATCGAGAAGCTGCTGGTGGTGGACGACCAATATCGCTGCGTCGGCCTGATCACCGTCAAGGACATGGAAAAGGCGGTGGCCAATCCATACGCCTGCAAGGACGAGCAGGGCCGCCTGCGCGTCGCCGCCGCGACCACGGTCGGCGACAAGGGCTTCGCGCGCACCGAGGCATTGATCGCGGCCGGCGTCGATCTGGTCGTGGTCGATACCGCGCACGGCCATTCCAAATATGTGCTCGACGCCGTGCTGCGGATCAAGCGGCTGTCGAACGCGGTGCAGGTGGTGGCCGGCAACGTCGCCACCAGCGAAGGCGCCAGGGCGCTGATCGACTGTGGCGCCGATGCCATCAAGGTCGGCATCGGCCCGGGCTCGATCTGCACCACGCGCATCGTCGCCGGCGTCGGCGTGCCGCAACTCACGGCCATCATGGATTCGGTCGAGGCGGCGAAGAAATTAGGCATTCCGGTGATCGCCGACGGCGGCATCAAATATTCCGGCGATCTCGCCAAGGCGCTCGCCGCCGGCGCCGATGTTGCGATGGTCGGCTCGCTGTTGGCCGGCACCGACGAGACGCCGGGCGAGGTGTTTTTGTACCAGGGCCGTTCCTACAAGAGCTATCGCGGCATGGGCTCGGTCGCCGCCATGGCCCGCGGTTCGGCCGACCGTTATTTCCAGCAGGACATCAAGGACACGCTCAAGCTGGTGCCGGAAGGCGTCGAGGGCCAAGTCGGCTACAAGGGCCCGGTCGCCAATGTGCTGCACCAACTGACCGGCGGCTTGCGCGCCGCCATGGGCTATGTGGGTGCGAAGCATCTGGACGAATTTCACAGCAAGGCGGAATTCGTGCGGATCTCGGGCGCCGGCCTGCGCGAAAGCCACGTGCACGATGTGACGATAACCCGCGAAAGCCCGAACTATCCGAGCCGGGTATAAGGTATTCTCCCTTCCCTGACGGGAAGGGTCATTATGGCCAAGACCTCAACCGACCCCTTCGCCGCGGTGCGCGAGGCGACGCTGGCGCATCGCGCCCAGCACGGCTGCGGCGCCTATCCTTACGACAATGGCGCGCTGCTCGGCGCGCTCGCAGCCTGCGCCAATGCGCGGCGCGTGCTCGAGCTCGGCACCGCGCTCGGTTACACCGCGCTGTGGTTTGCCAAAGGCGCGCCGGAAGCGGTGGTGGATACCATCGAGCGCGATGCTGAGCATGTGCGGCTCGCGCGCGAGCATGTCGATGCGCATGGCATGGCTGGCCACATCGTGGTGCACGAGGGTGAATTTGCCGAGGTGCTGCGCCTGTTCGACCCCGGCTACGATGTGGCGTTTTTCGACGGGTTGGCGCCGTCGCGGCCGCTGCTTCGGGACTTGCGCCGGCTGTTGCGGGCGCGCGGGCTGCTAATCAGCGCCAATTTGACCCATGCCGGCGCGGAGGCCTATCTCGCCGCCTTGCAAGAGAAGAAATCCTGGCTTACCGCCTTCATCGACGAGGAACACGAAACGGCGCTCAGCATTAAACTCTGATAATAGGGCTGCTCGCGCCGGTTTTAGGAAATCGACTATGTCCATCCAGGCCATTTTGCTGCCGCTGTTTGTCGAGGTCGCGCTGACCTTGGCTCTGCTGCTGTGGCTCGCGGTCTTGCGCCGCAACGATGTTACGAGCGGCGCGGTGCATCCATCGCAAATCGCCTTGCGTGAGCCGAACTGGCCGGTGCGCACGCAGCAGGTCGCCTATAGCTTCAGCAATCAGTTCGAGCTGCCGGTGCTGTTCTACGTGCTGACGATCCTGGAAATTATCACGCGCCATGCCGATCTGGTGTTCTTCGTGCTGGCCTGGATTTTCGTTCTGATGCGCTTCGCCCAGGCTTACGTGCACACCACCAGCAACGTGGTCTTGCGTCGCGGCACGCTCTACGTTGTCGGCGCCATCGTGCTGATCGCGATGTGGGTCATTTTCATGGTCCGCATATTGCTGGGTTTGCCGTGACCCCGGCAGCGCGGTTGGCGGCGGCCATCGAAGTTTTCGCGAATCTAGAAAGCGAGCGCCGGCCGGCGGCCGACGCGCTCAAGAGCTGGGGCCTGGCACATCGTTTCGCCGGCTCCGGCGACCGCGCGGCAATCGCGGGGCTGGTCTATGACGCGCTGCGCCGACGGGCATCGAGCGCTTGGCTGATGGGCGCGGACAGTGCGCGCGCCATCCTGCTCGGCATGCTCAAGCGCGAGCGCGGGCTCGACACGGACGCGATCGCCAAGCTCGCCGACGGTTCGAACTATGGGCCCGAAGCGCTCAGCGATGACGAACGCAAGCGGTTAGAGGCAGCCGACATGGCCGGCGCGCCAGCCCATGTCGCCGGCGATTATCCGGAATGGCTCGAGGTGCATTTTACCCGCGCCTTCGGCGATGCCCGTGCCGAGGAGGGGGCGGCGCTGGCCTCGCGCGCGCCGCTCGACCTGCGCGTCAATCCATTAAAGGCGGACCGCGACAAGGCCGCCCGCATGCTGTCCGATTTGAAGCCGGAGCCGTCGCGCTGGTCGCCCTGGGGCTTGCGCGTGCGCTTATCCGCCGACGCCAAGAGCCCGGCGATCCATGCCGAGCCCGCGTTCCTCAAAGGCATGATCGAGGTGCAGGACGAAGGCTCGCAGCTGGCCGCGCTATTCTCCGGTGCCAAGCCCGGTGAGCAGGTGATCGATCTGTGCGCCGGCGCCGGCGGCAAGACGCTCGCGCTCGCGGCGATGATGGAGAACAAGGGCCAGATCTACGCCACCGACGACGACAAGCGGCGGCTAGCGCCGATCCACGACCGGCTGGCGCGTTCGGGCGCGCGCAACGTGCAAGTGCGGACGCCGAAGTCGGTCGGCGGCGAGATCGCCGATCTGGCCGGCCGCCTCGACCTCGTGCTGATCGACGCGCCCTGCACCGGCACCGGCTCTTGGCGGCGCAACCCCGACGCCAAGTGGCGCATGCGCCCCGGCGCGCTGGAACAACGGCAGAAGGAGCAGGTCGAGATTCTCGATCGTGCGGTGCCGCTGCTCAAGGCCGGCGGCCGTATCGCCTATGTCACCTGCTCGGTGCTCGATGAGGAAAATGGCGCGCAGGTGCGCGCATTCCTGTCGCGTCATCCGGAGTTTTCGCTGCAACCGCCCGCTGACGTGGCGAATGCGCTCGGCGAGCGCGCCTTCTTGTTCACTAAGGCGGCGCGGTTGTCGGATGAAGGAATTCTGATGACGCCGCGCACGACCGAAACGGATGGCTTCTTCGTCGCGGTGGCCCGTCGCAGCGGCTGATCGCACTGGCCCCGAATTAACGATTACGATACGCGAATACCCCGATTGCGCCCCAATCCCGGCCAAAATTCTCCGCGTTGATTGCGTGATTGGAGGCCTCGACGTTCTTCAGCCCGAGGTTTTCCTTCATGTTGGTGGCAAGGCGCGATCCCTTTCATGCCGGGGTGCACGACGGCTCATTTTCCGTAGGCGGTGGCGCCGCCGCCTCGCATGCCGGTGGTGCCGTTCCCAGGTTCGCCCGCGCTATGAGCGCTTTGCAGATTGTCGGCACCCTGCTGGCGATCCCCGTCGGCATCGGCAGCGCCTATTCGATGTACCGCGCCAATTTCTCCGTCGAGACAACCTGCCAGAGTCTGCGCGCCAACATCGTCGTGATGCTCGACAAGAACGTCGACGTCACCGCGCGGCACATGCTGGTCCGCCGCGACGTCGAGGCGTTCGAACGCGCCTGCGGCGGGGTCGACGCAGACGCCACAGCGGCGTTCAAGGCGCTGCTGGCTACCGACAAGGCGGCGGCAGCTGCAACGGCCACCGCGCGGCCTGCCGAACCGCGGCCGGAGGCAGTGGCGCATAAGGCCGAACCGCGCCCGGACCTCGCCGCGAGGCAGCCGGCCGCCAACACCAGCGCAGTTACGGCCGACACCGAGCCGGTCCATCGCGACGCCTCCGCGTCGGATGCCGTCTGGCTTGCGGCGGTCCGTCGCGCCTTGGTGACCAACGTTCCCGATCCGGTGCCGTCCGGCGATGTAACCAAGACGACAGCTGCAACGCAGGCCCCTACTGCTGTCCGGCCGATTTTGCGGGAAATCCATGCAGTGAGCGACGCAGCGGCACAACCGGTGACGCTAGCGGCGCCAGCGCCGGCTTTGCCGCCGGCGACATCGGTGGCGCCAGCTCGCCCGCCGCAATTGGATGTCGATCATCCGGTGCCACCGGCGCCGATCCCCGAGATGACGCCATTGTCGAAAGAGGCCAATGCGACAACGGTGGAGGGCCGCCCGCGTTCGCGGCTCGGCGCGCTGGTCGCACAGATTCCGCTGGTCGGGCGGGCGTTAGAGGCGATGGACCTCGGGCCACATTGAGCCGTCGCGCCGGTCGCGCTGCGCAGAGCTGAACCGATATTTCGCGGTCAGCCGGCCGGATGATCCGCCGGCTGCCAATGCGACACGGTGACAAGATCGGCCTCGACCTGCCAGCGGCCGCTCTTGCCGGGCAAGCGTACCGCCATGGCCAGATGGCGGAGATAGGCGCGCCGCGGAATTTCGCGAAAACCCATGTTCCGCCACAACGGCGCGATCAGCTTGCCGTCGTTGAAGCGGTAGCCCCATTTGGCCAGGTGCCAGTTGAGCACGGTCATGCCGATGCGCGACGCATTGGACTCGCGCGAGAATTGCGACTCGGCCGAGAAGCCGGCGCCGGTGGCGACCCCATAGCCGCCGGCGACAAGTTCGCCCGCCTTGTTCCAGACCTCGAATGTGTGCACGTGACCGGCGTCGAAAGCGTCCGCATAGGCATTGCGGCTACTTTGGTTGGCATGATGCCCTCTCAGGCATCGGCGTGGTACTGCGTCGCGCGCAGCGCTAGCGGCGCGAGGGGTTGGGCTACCAGCAACGACCTAGCTCGTGCGCGGTACAATGCACTAGTTCAGTGTGCGGTTCGCACGCCGCGTCGTTACACGTGTTATGTGACCGGCTGCCGTTGACGACAAACGACGCGATACGGTTCCGCGATTAAAAACGGCATGCACACGCTCGCTGCGTGGGGCCTCGGTCGTGCCTGCAATCACTTTCGGGTTCTCGACGTGAGCGGTTAGCGTCACCGAATAGGAAGCAGAGGAAGCGTTTGACGTAGATCGCAGTGCATTGTAACACGCGCGGATTCAAACCGAGGATTATCAAGATGGCTAAGAAAGTAACGAGACGCCGTAAGCTCAAGGCGTGGACTTCGAAAGATCATCGCGAGCTGAAGGCGCATTCAAAAGCCAGGACGCCTGTAAAGAAGATTTCTAAAGTGATGAAACGAACAATGGGTGCAATTCGTCAAAAAGCGTTCAAGCTTGGGTTACCTATCGGTCATCGCCGCTGATAACTGCGATCACAACGCAGTTATCCCGACGACCTGCCGGTGCCGTCATTCGGCCCGAGCAAGCGCCAATCACGCGAACCAACAGCGCGTCTGATCTGGCGCCAATCAGGCGGTGACTCGGCGCAGGGCACCCGATGACGGTGAAGCCGGATAAAGCCTATCGTCTGGTTTTGCCCGCATTGACAACTCATGCGCCGCGTCGTTGTATCATTCGGCTACCACTACTTTAACTAGAGCCGGCACAATTCGGTGAAGACGGCGAGCATTTCAAGCATTGTTTCCATTCGGCCAGCGCTTCTGGCTGCGATTGTAATTCTTGCGACAGGTTCGCTGCTTGTTTCATCGCTGCCAGCACTCGCGGATTTTGTGCAGCAGGGCGAGAAGCTGGTCGGCACCGGCGCGGTTGGGAACGCCCAACAAGGCCAATCCGTCGCGGTATCCTCTGACGGCAATACCGCCATCATGGGCGGGCCTAACGACAGTGGAAACACTGGAGCTGCGTGGGTCTTCACCCGCAGTGGCGGGGGATGGACCCAGCAAGGCAACAAGCTGGTCGGTAGCGACGGTGTTGGAAGCGCTGAACAAGGCAAATCCGTCGCGCTGTCTGCTGACGGTAACACCGCCATCGTGGGCGGAGATCGCGACCATGGCCAGAAAGGCGCGGCTTGGGTCTACACGCGCAGCGGCGGCGTCTGGACCCAACAGGGAGCCAAGCTGATCGGCGACGACTACAATTTTGGTATGTCCGTCGCGCTGTCCGCCGACGGCAACACCGCCATCGTGGGCGGAATTGGCAGCTCGGGCAATGGCGCAGCATGGGTCTTCACTCGCGGGACAGCACAAGGGAACGGACGAGGCCCCCTCGCCGGCCTATGTGTCCGATTTCCTCGCCACAAAGGACGGCCTCGCACTCACGAAAGCATTCATGCAAATCAAGGACGCCAAGCTACGGCGCAGCATCGTGAACCTTGTTGAAGATATTTCATCCGTATAAATTTCTACGGATTGATCTGGCAGGAAATCGCCGGGCAGAGTTTGTTCGGGCCACCGCAGTCGTGCGAGCATCCGCCGAAGCCTAAGCGCGTGCGCTATTGGCAGTCGAGGAAGCTGGTCTAGCAGGCCCATGATGATCCAATATGCAAAAGGAGCGAACAATGGACGCTGACCTTGAGCGACTGAGCGCCGACCTTGCGCGTCTCAGCGGCGCCGTCGCTCAAACTCTCAAAATCGCCCCCCGAAAATTCGGAATCCAAATAACCCGAACCTGCGGCTCGAATGTATTTCGCGGCGGCGGCGTTCGGCGCGCGGTCCGACTTTCGGCTCTTCTACGGTGGTTAGTGCCAGGCCTGCGGCGGCCGTGCCGGCAATCGCCGCCGTCCTCGCTGCGTCGGTAGACGGCGGAGCCGACGCTGGCACCGCCCCCGGCAGTCTGGGCTCGGCGCCTGGGGGAGTGGGCATTGGAGGGGCCAACCTGGCCAAACTGGGACCATCCACCCTCGGGTCCGGCGTCACAACAACTGATGTATTCGCGGCATCTCTCACGGTCGGTTTAGGATCGCTCGGCACGGTCTGAGACCGACCCGGCGCCGGCGGTTCAGCTGCCGCAATTTGCGGAGCGGGAGGCACGGCTTGCGGGGCCGATGCTGATGGTGCCACCGGCGAAGCCGATGCATTTGCCAATGGCGCCGCATTATTTTCAGCACGAGTCAGGCAGCGAGCTTCGATATATGGCCAGGTCTGTCCCGCGCAGCCTTCTTTTGTCGCCCTAGGAGCGATTATGACCCGCACTGGCACAGCCGGCATCTGCTTTGTCGCCGTTGCTGCGGTGGGTGTCGTCGCTGCGGTGCCCGTCGAAAGCGCTGGCAGGGAGAGCGCGGCAAGCACACTCACCGCCACAACTCCCATCAACGTCAGGCTAGCCGCGACGCGATCGGTTTTAGCCGCGGCGCGGTCGGTGACAGACGCCGCTTCTTGCGAGGACATCGTAACCTCCTGTGCGATTCTGAAAGGAACGTTCGGGACCAGTGGAAAGTTCCGCTAGGTGGATGGGTAGCAAACCTCTCCCATCCACCAAACGCCCTATTCTGCGCCCTAGATGAAGGATCGAATATCGCTTCCCGGCGTTGAAAAGGCATGCAAAAGATTCTGTTTATCTTCCTGATTTTAGTCCTCGGCATCGCTAGCGCAGATGCGCGCCGGGGGCATGGGCATCGCCACTACGATCGGCTGGCCGAGCCCGATTCCCTGGAGCAGACCGTCCCGTCGTTACGGCAGGGCCCGCCCTCGGAAAGAAACGTTGCTATGCCGCCAGCCCGATTGAGGGCCGAAGGGGCCGATGATGATATCGCCAGGCTGATACCGGACTGGCAACTGGCGCCGGCGGAACCCGATTGGAAAGGGCGTCGGTATATATCGCCAGATGGTTCAGCATGGATTGCCGTCTATGCCAGTCAGGTTGGCGAGGAAACCGTTACTGCCCACATGAAAGGCATCGCTTTTGTCGAGGGCGAGCAAATTACTTATCTGCGCGGCGAACGCGATTGGATTGTTGTGTCGGGCCTCAAGGACGCCCGCGTTTTCTATCGCAAGGCCGCCCTCGCCTGCCGTGGCCGGACTTGGCACCATGTTGCTTTCGAGTACGCGGTGGAGTCTAAGCGTAAAATGGATGGTCTTGTGACGCGACTTTCTCGCGCTCTCGATAACTATGGGAATGCGGGTTGTCAGCCGACCGCTTCCTCGCAATAAATACCCACCGCTGGCGAGAGGCGCGCCCGCCCGGTGTGTGTACCGAAAACCTAAACACGGACATAGTGGGGATGAAGTCCGCAAAGGACCGGGCGTGAGCTTATGATTCTAGTCCGCTGAACGGGGCGAGAGACCGGCGCATCTTTATCCAATGACCGATGCGTCCTGACGTCGTTGTAATAGCGAGCGTAGGTTCGCAGAATTCGGCGTAGATGCGCCTCACCCGAACAATGATATGATTCAGACATTCGCGACGGATTGATCCAATCAACCGTTCAGCAAACCTATTCTGCCAAGGCGAGGCCGGTGCTTTGGGCTTGTCCCGGATGCCCATGGCGCGCAATCAGCGTTGACGAATGCGGATAAGGTTTTCGGTACACACAGGCACTACGTTCTGGCATTCTTCCAGAAGCTTCCACCATGCCTGGTCGGCGTCGAGGCCTGTGCTTCATCACAC
>Ga0097691_1001349_pt1 | contig 18327 bp, 20 predicted proteins | sample NGESurdeep072012_8_FD_72858 | JGI IMG/M metagenome (GOLD analysis project Ga0097691, IMG submission 72858) | Arctic peat soil microbial communities from Barrow, Alaska - NGEE Surface sample 210-1 deep-072012 | ecosystem: Environmental > Terrestrial > Soil > Wetlands > Peat ... | reverse complement strand
CGAGTAGCGTAAAGTCGGTTCGTCCAAACACTGATCCGTTATGCGAAACGGAATTGGAATGGATGAAGAATTACTCTGACGAAAGCGACGATATGAGAATATCATAATTGAGCTGCTGCCGGTGTGGCTGAAGTCCGCTTGCATGATTGGGCGAGGAGTTAGCACGCGGAGTAGCAAAAAAACCGCATTCCCTAATCAAGGGAAATTTCAAATTTCCCTCGGAAATTACTAGTTCCACGCATTAAGGTTCGAACAGCGACGCTAGGATTCGCCATAAGCTGGGACTTATGGTCATGACGTCGCGCACTGATGCTGTTGTACTGCCACCGAGAGAGCAAATCGGCCCGAATGCGCCGGTCGTTGGCAAACATTGAACGAATGAGAGAACTATGCCGCGTCGAGGCAAAGGCCCGAGGCTTTACTTGCGCCGTGCTCGCCCACACATTGGGCGCAAGGCCGTGTGGCTCATCCGCGACGGGCGACGCGATTTCGCCACGGGATGCGTTGGAAGCCCGGCTGACAAAGGGCCACCAGAAGACGCTCAGCAAGCCTTAGCGGAATACATTGCCAATAAGTACCGCCCAACTCGCAAGGCGCGCGATATTGAACAGATCGACGTGGCCGACGTGTTATCGATTTACCTAGACGATTGTGGTGACGACCAGTCGGACCGAAAAAAGTTCGAGAGGCGCATATCACGCCTGAATTCATTTTGGGGCGGTCGCATGCTTTCTGACGTCTCAACTGCAATATGCAAGGAATATGTCAAAACACGCGGAAATACCGGCGGAGCGCGACGCGACCTGGAGGACCTGCGTGCCGCCATTGGCCACCACGCATCAGAAAATCTCCACCGTGCGATTGTGAATGTCTGGCTTCCGTCAAAGGGGGCACCTCGCGACCGTTGGCTTACACGTTCAGAAGCGGCACGTTTGCTCTGGGCGTGCTGGCGTCACCGCGAAATTCAAACGCGCCACCGCGGCCCGGACAAAGGCCGGAGGATTCCGACCAACAAACGTCCATTGCGGCACCTGGCGCGCTTTATTCTTATTGGGATTTATACGGGCACGCGCGCAGGCGCCATCGCGACTGCGTCGCCCGTTCGTGCAGAAGGGCGCTCGTTCGTCGATCTTGATCAAGGCATCTTTTATCGTCTCGCCCAGGGTAAGCGAGTAACGAACAAACGTCAGCCGCCAGCGCCCATACCGCCGCGTTTGTTGGCGCACATGCGACGTTGGCATCGCCTTGGTTTGGTTGGGGGGCATTTCGTCGAGTTCAATGGAAAGCCGATTGCCTCGGTTAAGACCGCGTTCTCGCGCGCTGTAGAGCTTGCCGGCCTTTCTGCCGAAGCTGGCAAAATCGTTCCGCATACGCTACGCCACACTGCCGCAACGTGGCTGATGCAACGCGGTGTGCCTATTTGGCAAGCGGCGGGGTATCTCGGGATGTCGGCTGAAATGCTTGATCGCGTATACGGTCATCACAGTCCCGAGCATCTGAAGGGCGCGGCCCACGCAATCACCGGCAAGAACAAAGCAAACGTTTCTGTGGTCGTTTCTGTGGTCGATGAAACGCAAGCCCGCGCAAAACTTAAAAAAGTTCTATAAATTGTTGGTGGGCCCGGGAGGACTCGAACCTCCAACCAGACCGTTATGAGCGGTCGGCTCTAACCAGTTGAGCTACGGGCCCTCCCGCCCCTTCTATCAATGCGCGTGGGCTGCGCGCAATCGCCCCTCTCCTGCTCGGCCGCCGAATACGCTAGGCTCGCGGTACCCTCATTTCGCCGGAGATCAAGCGGCATGCATGTTTTCAGCCTCGAGCGCGAGCAACAGTGGGATCCCAGGCACCATGTGGAGAAGATCCTAGGCAAGATCGCCGATGGCGACGTCACTGTCGCCTGCTGGGAGCCCGGGCAGATCAGCCCCTACCACTGCCACCCGGACGCCACCGAAATTTATTTCTGCTTTTCCGGCGGCGGCACCATGCGCACGCCGAAGGAGACCATCGCCGTTGCGCCCGGCGCCTTCGTCGTGCATCCGCCTGGCGAGGTGCACGAATACCAAAACGGCCCGGGCCGCACCATGCTGTTTCGCGTGCGTTACGGCGTCGACATGCGCGCGCATCATTGCGCCTGGCGCGGCAATGCGGAATGGAAGCAATCGGCGGAGGATGCGCAGTATTACCGCGCCCACCCGGTCGGCTAATTACATCTTCAACAGCCGCTTGGCGTTGCCGCTCAATATCTTCGCCTTGTCCTCGTCGGACAGCGGAATGTCCTTCATCCATTCCGTCGCCGGCGGGTTCATCACGAACGGCCAATCGACCGCGAACAGGATATGATCGATGCCCATCTCCATCACGGTGCACAACAGCGCCGGATTGGAGAAGAAGCCGCTGGTGGTGACGTAAAAGTTCTTGCAGAAGATGTCGCGGAAGCTCATCGGCTTCTGCCCCGGCCGCTTGAGCGAGGCATCGATGCGCCAGACCAGGAACGGCAGAGTCTCGCCCAAATGGCCGAGGATGATCTTCAGTTTCGGATGCGCGTCGAATACGCCGGAGAGCACCAGCCGGATCGCCTGCGTCGCGGTTTCCACCGTGTAGCCCCAGCCCGGACGCACCACCAGCGGGAAGTCCTTGGCGTAATCCTGGTAGTAGATTTCGGTCACCTTCGGGTGCGGCAGCGAGGGATGGAAGTAGATCGGCACGTCGAGTTTTTCGGCGCGCTCGTAGATCGGCCAGTATTTCTTGTGATCGAGGAATTCGCTGTTGGTCATGCCGTGCAGCATGGCGCCCTTGAAGCCGAGCTTGGTCACCGTGCGCTCGAGCTCGTCGGCGGCGGCTTTCGGATCGATAGTGGGGAGCGCCGCGAACGCCGCGAAACGTTTCGGGTTGGCCGCGCACACCTTAGCCAGGCGATCGTTCACCGCGCGCGTGAGGTCGGCGGCGATATCGAGCCCAAGCTTCTGCGCCGACGGCGCGCCGTGCGAGAGCACCTGGATGTCGATGCCGGCCTCGTCCATTTCCTTGATGCGCAGGGCGCCCAGATCGTAGAGCCGCTCGTCGGTCTCGTTGCCGCGGCCGGCTTCCGGGCCGGTGAAATGCTTAGCCAGCTCCGGATCCCAATAATGCTCTTCGATGGCGATGACCGGACAATTGGGTTTTTTGAACATCACGCTTCCCCCCTACAACACGACTGAGGGTCATTTCCTAGCAACCAGGGCGGCGGCTGTCACGGCCTCTCCGTGTCTTGCATCGCATGGACTCGCCATGCGTGTGGCGGGCCGGCGATTATACGAAGTGGGTACGGAGTTTGCTTTGGCGTTTTGGCCGACTCAGTTATGCAAAGGCGATGCTGCCGATGCTTCGGATCCTCCCAGTAGGCGGCGTATTCCTCGCCATTATGCTCCTGGTCCTGGCGCTCAATTCGCCGGCCGGCACGCATATGCAATTGACGCCGAGCGCGGCGCCGATGCGCGGCGCGATGATCGCGCGCGATGAGCATCCGGAATGGCGGCAGTTCCTCATCCTCGCCGCGATCCGGCGCGCCGATGAACTGAACCGCCTGCGCGAGCTGCCGGACACCCCGACCCGCACCGACGCCGCGCCGGCGGCGCCCAAGGTCGCCGGCCTGCCGACCGGGCGCAGCGACACCGATCCGGAAGCCGACGACGCGACCGGGTCGATCGTGCAGCCGCCGGCCGCGACCATTCCGATCGACATCGGCGAAACCTCGTCGACCGAATTGCCGGTGGCCGCGCCGGAGCAACAACCGCCGGTGATCAGGGTCAAGTCGCGCAATGAAAGCCGGGTCAAGGGCGCGCATCACGCGCGACGCGGCAGGACGCCGGGCAAATCGGAATCGCCTGCCACGTTCAATCTTTTCGAGCCGTTTTCCGGCGAACAGAAGACCAAGCGGCCGCCGAAGGTCGGCGCCAGCACAGTCACCCGCTAGTTGAGGCCGGCGCCAAAACGATCCGACGCGGGTGAGACGCCCGGGACTGCGGCCTGCGCCGCGTGCGAGTCTTTTGCGCGGCCGCCCGCGGCGGATGCAAAAGCGTTGAGCCCGGATTCCTCGGTCGGCGCCGCGCGACCCTTGCTCTTGGCGGCGTAGTAATAGCCGGCGGCGTAATAATGCACCGCGCGGTTGGCATTGCCGTCAGCCACATGATAGGCGCCGGCGAGATATTTCACCGCATAGGTCATGTTGGTGTCGGCATCGAGCAGGCCGGCGGCGGTGCCCTGATAGCCCATGGAGCGGGCGGTCGCGAGCTTGATCTGCATCAGGCCGAAATTGCCCTTGGAAACCACGCGCGGATTGCCGCCGCTTTCGCGCTTGATGATACGGCGCACCAGGTCTTCCGGCAGATTATTGGCAGCGGCGTGCCGGGCGATCAGGCCGTTGAGATTGCCGTTGGCGTCGAGCCGGGCCACGCGCTGGTTTTTTGCGGAAGCGACCGAGGCCGAGGCGGTGAGCGCAACCAAAAAAGTTGCAATGCATATTTTGCGAATCATGTCGTCTCCGGTTTTTTTGGGATGCCCTGCTTTTCGTTGGGAACACCGGCAACTTTGTGGCCCAACTGGCTCAAGTTCCGCGGATTTCATCACGAATTGAGTCACGTTGTTGCAGGACGGGCAGATGAAAATAATAAAATGCGAAGCGCGTCATGCGCGCGGCGGAACAGGCGGCGGTGGGCCGCATCACCGCTTAACGAACGGATAGCGCTTGTGCGCGGCGAAGGCCCGCAGCTCGGCTTCCGCGAATATATCGAGCACCGTCGCGATGACGGCGCCGACACGCGCGAAACCGGCCCAAACGTGCGGGGTACGGGGCGGTAGCGTGGACATCGTCTTAGTCTCCTGAATTCGTTTCGTTGCCAGCGTTCACCAGGACGACGCGCCGGTGAGGAAGCGGCGCTCGATCTCGCGCTCGGTTTCGTCGGTGAATTTGCCGCCGCTGCCGGCGATAAAACGCGCGATTTCGCGGTCGGCCTGGCGCTGGCGCGACTCCGCCATGGCGGCGAACAGCAGAGCGAACAGGCCGGGGCCCTTGCGGGCAGGTGACTGCGGGAGTGCGAAGCCGCGCAGTGATAGCGCCAGTGGGGCGTAAGCCATGGGGTCATCTCCTTTGAAGGGCCCGACGATCCCAGGGGTTTCCAGTCGAGTTTCTTATTGTTGCAATGCAATATACGCCGATACTGCCATAACAGTAGTCCCTACAAAGCATTGGTTCCATGCGCCTGACTCATACGCTGCATCGCACAAATGTCATAAATGCAGGCAAATTCGCCAGAATCGATGAGGGAAAAATTAACCCTGCGGGGCGGGCGGCGGCACGTGCGCCCAGGCGATTGCAAAACCCGCGATTGTTCCCTATATACCCATCGTTCCGATTTCGCCTGCCTTGCAGTTTCGCCCGCCAATGGGCCTTCCCCAAGAACACGCCGAATCCGGATATGAGGCCCATGCGAATGGTTTGCATGGGGCATTGACGCCTTTGCGCGTTTTTAAAAGGAGGCCATCATGGCCACAGGTACCGTTAAGTTCTTCAACGCCCAAAAGGGCTTCGGCTTCATCGTGCAGGACGGCGGCGGGCCGGATGTGTTCGTTCACATCTCGGCAGTCGAGCGCGCCGGCATGAGCAATCTCAACGAGGGCCAGAAGCTTTCGTTCGACATCGAAGCCGATCGCAAGAACGGCAAGTCGGCCGCTGCCAATCTGCAGGCGGTCTGACACTAAACGACTGGAGAAACCCCGCGCTTGCGCGGGGTTTTTCTTTTTTGTAGTTGAGTGCGAATCATTCAGTTCGTCATTCCGGGGCCGGCCGCTGGCCGGAACCCGGAATGACGGAATACTGAAAGGACAACGCCCATGGCCAAGAAACCGGGAACCAATCCCAAAGGCGAGTTCGTGTTCTTCGACGTCATCTATGAGGACGGCTCGCAGCGCTCCAACCGGCGCGTGCCGGCCGATCTTTTGGGCGGCCTGGAGAAGGACGCGCCCGCGCTCGGCTTTCTGATCGAGCAGGACCGCGAAATCGCCGAGAAATCCGGCCGCGCGCCGCTCAAGATCGAACGCATCGCCCGCGTCGGCGCCAAGCCCGAAAAAATGATGCGGGCCGGTTAGCGGTTGCACCTTATCCCTCCCCTGAAAGGGGAGGGATAAACAGAGTCGATACGCCGCACACTTTTCCCATCACGCCCCCTGCTCCCGCCGCGCCTCGATCTCGCGCATCACGCGCTGGACATGCGCCATGGTGCGCGCGCGTCGTTCCGGCGTGCTGGGCGGCAGCGGCGGCGCATTTCCTAACGCTTCGGCGAGCTCGTCAGGATGAGGCGGAACTAGCGAACCCGGCCGCCCTGCCCTTTCGCCCTGCCATGCGCATGCGCTAGGACTGTCGCCGAGACCCCCTCGCCCAACACGGAGCCGCCATGCCCAAGGCCTATTGGATCACCTGCTATCGCGAGATCAAACATCCCGACAAGGTCGCCGCCTATGCCAAGCTGGCGGGGCCGGCGCTGGCGCCGTTCGGCGTGCGCTATCTCTGCCGCGGCACCGCCAACGCCGCCTTCGAATCCGGCCTGAAAGAGCGCGTGGTGGTGACGGAATGGCCCAGCCTCGCGCAGGCGGTCGCCGCGCATGACTCGCCCGCCTATCAGGCGGCGCTCAAGGCGCTCGGCGACGGCGCGGTGCGCGATATCCGGATTGTCGAGGGGTTGGAGTGAGCGGGCGCCCCTGTCATGCGCGGGCTTGACCCGCGCATCCATGAGGCACCGCCAAGCGTGCGAGCCTTACGTACGGCCGCAATTGCCGAACGTCATCATGGATTGCCGGGTCAAGCCCGGCAATGACAAATTCTCACCGCCCCGCGATCCGCTCGGCCATCAGCACGATGGTCTTGCGATAGACCTCGGAGCGGTTCCACTCGCGCATCGCCTCGAAATTCGCCGTGCCCTCGCCGAACGGCGCGCCGGCTTTCCAGCCGTTGACCTTGAGCAGATTGGCGGTCGAGGCCAGCACATCCGGCACCGAATGGCGCAGATCGACATGGCCGTTGCCGTCGTAGTCGACGCCGTACTTGATGTAGGAGCTGGGCAGAAACTGCGTCTGCCCGATCTCGCCGGCAAAGGCGCCGACCAGGTCGCGCAACGGCAGATCGCCGCGCTGGACGATCTTGAGCGCGGCGATGAGCTCGCCCTGGAACAGTTCGGTGCGGCGGCAATCATGCGCCAGCGTGGCGAGCGTGCGGATCACCGGCAGCTTGCCGAGGTCGCCGGTGCCGTTGTCGGACTCCAGCGTCCAGATCGCCATCAGCACCGCCGGCGGCACGCCGAACTGCCGCTCGATGCGCGCGAGCAGCGCGGCGTGGGTCGCCAGCAGTTTGCGGGCGCGGTTGATGCGGGCGGGGATGACGCGGGTCGCAGCGTATTCCTCGAAGCTCTTGGCGTGGAACATGCCGCGCTGGCGGCGGTCAAACGCCAGCACCGCCGCATTGGGCGTGATGCCGGCAAAGGCTGAGTCGATGGTCGCGCGCGCGACGCCGGCGGCTTGCGCCTCGCGCGCCATGGCGGCGATGAAGGCGTTGAAATCGCCGCCGCATTGCGCGGCGCGGGCCGGCAAGGCGAGCAGGAGGGTGAGGAGCAGGCTTGCGAGGAGACGTCCAGTCATATCCGCTGTCATGCGCGGGCTTGACCCGCGCATCCATGATGCATCGCCAAGCGTGAATACGCTACGTACGGCCGCACTTGCCGTACGTCATCATGGATTGCCGGGTCAAGCCCGGCAATGACAGGCTGAATTAATTGTCCAGGAACGAGCGGAGTTTGCGGCTTCGGCTCGGGTGCTTCAGTTTGCGCAGCGCCGTGGATTCTTGGAATCGCGCGTCCATTGCTGTTATTCTCCCGGTTAGATTCTCATTCCGCAACCCAGGGGGATATCCATGATGCACGTGCGTTTGAGTGGATTTTTAGCCGTTGCCGCCATCGGCCTGCTTCTCGTTGCGCCCGCCGCCGCGCAGGAAAAGAAGGACGAGGCGGTCGTCGTCAATGTGCCCGCCAACAGCAATCCGCCGGTGCCGGCGAGCCTGAAGGTCACCTGCTTGCAAGGCCCGGACGTGCTGACCGACAGCAAGACATGCCCGGTCGTGAAGGTTCAGGGCATCACGACCTGGGCCTATAGCTTCATCGACAATCGGGTGTCCATGGCGCTCGTTTCCTACGACGCGCAGAACAAGGTCGTGCGGAATGTCACCAAGGACGGCGCGCGTTACGTCTGGACCATAACCTCGAGTGCGCGCAACAAGACCGTAACGTTCGGGGGCCAGGCCAAGCAATCGGTCAGCGCGACCTGGGCGGAGCTGGGCGCGCGCTAGAAAGCTCCCTAGGCTTCACTCCCACGCACGCTCCGCGCACATGTTCTCTCGCAGCGAGCAGAGGGGACGCGAGCGTGAGCTCGGGTCTGACAAAGAGGTCAGTTGTCGAGGAAGCTGCGCAATTTGCGCGACCGGCTCGGATGCTTCACCCCCGGGTCAAGCCCGGGGGCTAAAGGCTTCCTAGTTATCCAGGAAGCTCCGAAGTTTACGGCTGCGCGAGGGGTGCTTCAGCTTCCTTAAAGCCTTCGCCTCGATCTGGCGGATGCGCTCGCGGGTGACCGAGAACTGCTGGCCGACTTCCTCCAGCGTGTGGTCGGTGTTCATGCCGATGCCGAAGCGCATGCGCAGCACGCGCTCTTCTCTGGGCGTCAAAGACGCCAAGACTCGGGTGGTGGTCTCGCGCAAATTGGACTGGATCGCGGCGTCGATCGGCAGGATGGCGTTCTTGTCCTCGATGAAATCGCCGAGGTGCGAATCCTCCTCGTCGCCGATCGGGGTCTCCAAGGACAACGGCTCCTTGGCGATCTTGAGAACCTTGCGCACCTTCTCCAGCGGCATGCCGAGCTTCATGGCCAGCTCTTCGGGCGTGGGCTCGCGGCCGATCTCGTTGAGCATCTGGCGCGAGGTGCGCACGATCTTGTTGATGGTCTCGATCATGTGCACCGGAATGCGGATGGTGCGCGCCTGATCCGCAATGCTGCGGGTGATCGCCTGGCGGATCCACCAGGTGGCGTAGGTCGAGAACTTGTAGCCGCGGCGGTATTCGAATTTGTCGACCGCCTTCATCAGGCCGATATTGCCTTCCTGGATCAGGTCGAGGAACTGCAGGCCGCGGTTGGTGTATTTCTTGGCGATCGAGATCACCAGGCGCAGGTTGGCTTCCACCATTTCCTTCTTGGCCTGGCGCGCCTCGCGCTCGCCCTTCTGCACGCCGTGCACGATCTTGCGGAATTCCGAGATCTCAACACCAGTTTGTCCGGCCAGTTCGTGCACCAGCGAGCGGATCTCCTTGATGCGGTCCTTCTCCTTGGCGACCAGCGTCTTCCAGCCCTTGGCGGAGAGTTTCGAGATGCGGTTGAGCCAGCGCGGGTCGAGCTCGTTGCCCATGTACTGCTTGATGAAGTCATCGCGCGTGACGCCGTAGCTTTCGGACAGCCGCATCAGGCGGCCCTCGTTCGACACCAGCCGCTTGTTGATGTCGTAGAGCTGCTCGACGAGCGAATCGATGCGCGCCTGATTGAGGCGGAGCGACTTCACCTCGGTGATGATCTCTTCCTTGAGCTTCTTGTATTTGCGCTCCTGCGCCGGCGACAGCGAGGTCGAGTGCAGGCGGAACTGGATGTCCTGCTCCTGCAAGCGGCGCAGCCGCTTGAACGAGTCGGCGATGTTGTCGAAGGTCTCGACCACTTTCGGCTTGAGCTCGGCTTCGATGGCGGCGAGCGACAGGGAATTCTCCATGTCGTCTTCGTCGTAATCGCCCTCGGCCGCGGTCTCGGCCGGATCCTTCGGCTCCTCGCCCTCGGCGGCGGGAGCTTCGCCCGGCGCCTTGAACGGGGTGGCGGCGGGCGGCGCGGCGGGCGGCGCCACCGGCTGCACGACCTGCAAGTGCGGCGCGCCGGGCACCGGGGTGGCGCCCGGGACGACGGCTTGCGGAATCGGCTTGCCGTCGGGGCCGATGATCACCGGCACCTGCATCTGCTTGGCGTCGGGGCCGGCATAGGTCGCTTCCAGGTCGATGATGTCGCGCAGGAAGACTTTTCCGTCGTTCAATTCGTCGCGCCAGATGATGACGGCCTGGAACGTCAGCGGGCTTTCGCACAGGCCGGCGATCATCGCCTCGCGGCCGGCCTCAATGCGTTTGGCAATGGCGATTTCGCCCTCGCGCGAGAGCAGCTCGACCGAGCCCATTTCGCGCAAATACATGCGCACGGGATCGTCGGTGCGCTCGGACGGCTCCTTCTTCTCGGCCACCGCCAGCGACTTGGTCTTGGCCTCGACCACCTCGGTGCCGGTGTCCTCCTCGTCGTCGTCGTGCTCGTCGGCGGCCTTTTCGGTCTCGCCGTCCTCGCCTTCGGCGTCCTCAGTCTCCACCACGTTGATGCCCATCTCGCTGAGCATCGACATGATGTCTTCGATTTGTTCCGGGGAGGTCGATTCGGACGGCAGCACGGCGTTGAGCGCGTCGAAGGTGACGAAGCCGCGCTTTTTGGCGGCCTTGATCATCTTTTTGACGCCGGCGTCGTTGAGATCGAGCAGCGGCAGGGCTGCATCGGGAGCGCCTTCGGCGTCCTTTTCCGGGGCTTCTTCCTTGACCTGCGCCTTAGCCTTGCTCGCCATCTGTTTCTCCTGGACCTTTTTGGCCGTGCTTCCGAGGCGGGTCAAAATAGCCCTCCTATATATAGGCGATGGCCAAAAAGGGCCGCGCCCCAGCAAGGCGCCGCCCCCGAATCAGGTCGCCAGTGTCACCGGAACCCGCTTAAGCTCCGATTAACCCTGTTAATACAGCGGGAATCGACCCTTTATTCCCCGCCGGTCCAGCATTTCCGCGACTTTGTTACGTTTGCGCATGATCTTTTCCGAAAACCGGTTCCCATCCCGGATCAAGTCCGGGACAGGCATTTTCGGGATCATACGCGTCAAGCTCATAAGCTACGGGCGCCCCGGCCGGAAGAGGCTCCAAACCCCTCGATCAGGGCCTCGGTTCCGTCCATCCGCGCCAGGCGGGCCTTGACGTCGCGCAGCCGCAAATAATTGGCCTCGCTGTTGTCCTGACCGAGCGCCTGTTCGGCGTCCTTGAGCTCCCTAGTTAGTGAATGCCACTGCCGATGCAAGGCGACCAGCTGCTGCCAGGTCACCAAAACATCCTCAGGCGCGGCATCCGGACGGGCGCCCCAGACCGATTGGGTGGTGATCGAGGCGCCGATGCGCTCCATGGTCTCGGTCAGATTGCGGCCAGCGAGTTCCGCCTTGATCGCCTCGGCATCGGGCGCCGCGGCATGGGCGGCGATATCGATCAGCGCGCCTTTGAGCCGCTCGGCGTCGGCATGGTGGAACTCGAGCGAGGCCAGTTCCTCCAGATGGTCGTGCAGCAGCCAGGGATAATTGAGCGCGGCTTGCAGGATCAGCGCCTCGCGCTTGGGCACCGCGGTGCGATGACCGCGATGCACCGGGCTGGAGGCGAGCTGCTGGCTCACCACCACATAGGGCGTGTTCTTGCCGCCGGTGGCCGGGCGCTGGGGCGCGCCGTTGCGCGGCTGCCAATTTGAATTGCCGCGCTCGCGCCAGTTTTGACCTTGGCCCTGCCCGCGCTGGAAATTGCCGCGCGGGGCCTGCGCGGGCGCGAAGAATTGCGCCAGCCGCGCGTTGAAATCCTGCCGGTAGTATTTGCGCACGGAATCGTCGGCGATGCCGCTGGTGACCTCGTTGATGCGCGCCTCCAGCGCCGCGCGCCGCTCCGGCGTGGCGAACGTATGCCCTTCGGTCTCGCGCGCCCACAACATGTCGGCCAGCGGCCGCGCCGCGGCGATCACTTCCATCACCGCCTCGCGGCCGGCGGAGCGCACCAGGTCGTCCGGGTCCTGGCCTTGCGGCAGCAGCGCGAATTTCAGGCTCTTGCCCGGTTTCAGGCGCGGCATGGCGAGCTCGACCGCACGATAGGCCGCGCGCAAGCCGGCATTGTCGCCGTCGAAACAAAGCACCGGCTCATCCGCCATTTTCCAGAGCAGCGCGAGCTGGTCTTCGGTCAACGCGGTGCCGAGCGGCGCAACGGTGGCGGCAAAGCCCGCCGTCACCATGGCGATCACGTCGACATAACCTTCGACCGCGATGACCGGTGCGCCATCATGCGCGGCCTGGCGCGCGGTCGCGATGTTGTAGAGCGTCGCGCCCTTATGGAAGAGCGGCGTCTCCGGCGAGTTGAGATATTTCGCCTGCGCGTCCTTCTCCAGCGCGCGGCCGCCGAAGGCGACGACGCGTCCGCGCAAATCAGTGATCGGGAACATCACGCGGTCGCGGAAGCGGTCGAACGGCAGCGGAATATCGTCGCCGGAAACCAGCAGTCCGGCCTCCACCATGTCCTCGACCGGAATGCCGTGGCTGCCCAGATGCTCCTTGAGCGCGAAGCGCTCGTTGGTCGCGTAACCGAGGCGGAATTTCAGTTGCGTTGCGGAATCGAGCCCGCGGTCGGCGAGATAGCCGCGCGCCTTGGCGCCGGCGCGTGCCGCCAGCGTCGATTCGAAAAACTTCGCCGCCAGTTCCATGACGTCGTGCAGCGTCTTGCGGCGGGCATCGCGCTGCTCGTCTTCATGGGATACTTTCGGCAGCGGCACGCCGGCAAGCTGCGCCAGCCGCTCGACCGCCTCCGGAAACGCGACGCCCTCGGTCTCCATGACGAAGCCGAAAATGTCGCCGTGCTTGCCGGAGGAGAAGTCGTGGAAGAAGCCCTTCTGATCGTTGACCGTGAACGAGGGCGACTTCTCCTTGTTGAAGGGCGACAGCCCGATGAACTCGCGGCCCTGCTTGCGCAGCTTCACGCGGCGGCCGACCACCTCCGACACCGGGAGGCGGGCGCGCAATTCGTCGAGGAACTGGGGCGTGAAGCGCATGGGTATAGCGGCGCGCTTATTAAGCGCGCGGCGTTCGGGTTGGGCGGTTTAAGCCGAATCGGTCGCGCCATCATAGGCCGGCAAATCGAGACTTTCCGGGGCGGGCGCGGGAACCTGCACCCGGGGTGGGATTTGGGGGCGTTTTCCTAGTTATTCACAGGCTCCCGTCATTCAGGGACGGCCCACCCAGGTCGGCTATAGCCGACATGGGCAATTTAAGATTCCGATCTCGGGTAAACCCGAGATCAGTGGGCCGGGCCCGGAATCCATAACCTCGGTGCGTCGAGTACGGACAAGACTGGGACTATGGATTCTGGGTTTGCGCCTTCGGCGCGCCCCGGAATGACCGAGGAGATTACTGCGGCGGCAGGCCCGATTCCTTGACCACCTGCTCGGCGCCGGCGCGGCCGGTCTTGATGTCCCGGGCGAATTCTTCCGGCGTATCGATCGCCGGCACCAGGCCGCGGCTGATGATGTATTTCTCGCGGAAGCCCGGATCGCTCACCACCTTCACGATCTCGCTATTGAGCTTGTCGATGATCGGCTTCGGCGTGCCGGCGGGCGCAAACAACCCGTACCAGGTCTCCGACGGCGCGCCTTTGTAGCCGAGGTCGGCGAGCGTTGGCACGTCCGGCAGCAGCGGCGTGCGGATGTTGTTGACCAGCGCCAGCGCATTCATCTTGTCGGCCTTGATCTGCGCGGTGACGTTGCCGAGCCCGATCAGGCCGATCGGCGTGGTGCCGCCCAGGATGGCGGTGACCGCCTCGCCGCCGCCGCGAAACGGCACGCGAATCCAGTCGGCGCCCTTGTCGCGCTTGAGGCTGTCCATATAGACCACGCATGGAATCGACGCGGTGAGATAGTTCAACGTGCCCGGCTTCGCCTTCGAGACCGCGACCAGTTCGTCCACCGTCTTAGCGCCGAGTTCCGAGTTCACCACCAGCACCTGGATCAGGTGGAACAGGTTGACGATCGGAGTGAGCTTCTCCGGATCGAACGGGATGCTCTTAAACATGAATTGGTTGTAGATCATCGTATCGGCATTGATGATGCAGATGGTGTAGCCGTCCGGCGTCGCGTCCTGGCAGGCGCGCGCGGCGATGTTGCCGGCGCCGCCGGGCTTGTTCTCGATGATCAACGGCTGGCCGAGGCGTTCGCGCAGCGCATCGTTGAGCACGCGCATGAAGATGTCGCTGAGGCCGCCGGCGCTCGACGTGGTGAACACGCGGATCGGACGGTTGGGATAGTCGTCGGCCGACGCCTGCGTCGCCAACAAGGCCGCGGCCAGCGCCGCCGCCACTACAAACTTTTTCATGTGTCCTCCCCGAGTCTTGCTTTCGTTATTGCAGTTTTGCTTTCACCAGCGCGCTGGCCTTGGCCATATCCATCTGCCCGGCATATTTGCCGCGCAGGGCGCCGATGACTTTCCCCATGTCCTTCATGCCGGCCGCGCCGGTGTCCTTGATCGCCGCTTCGATCGCGGCCGTCATCTCGGCTTCCGACATCTGCTTGGGCAGATAGCCGGAGATGATGGCGATCTCCTCCTGCTCCTGCTTGACCAGGTCGGCGCGGTTACCCTTCTGGTAAAGCTCGACCGATTCCTGGCGCTGCTTGATCATCTTCTGCAGCACCGGCAGCACCTCCGCATCGCCGAGCGGCGGCTTGCCGGCCCCGCGCGCCTCGATATCGGCGTTCTTGAGCGTGGAATTGACCATGCGCAGGGTGGAAACCGTGCGCTCGTTCTTGGCCTTTTGTGCCTCGGTCAAAGCTTTATTGATGTCGTCGCGTAGCACGGGGAGCCCCTTTCATTAGACTTTTATCTGCTGGGGGCGGCAGGCGGCGGCCCCTTGCCTCTCCCACTATAATACGCAACTAAGGCGCGGCCTTAGAGATTGATATAAATATATCAATCACTTAGACCATGGTGCCGTACAGGCCTGTCCGCCGATCTGTACGTCAGCCGTTCAGGAGCCCTAGGAAGCGTCACGGGATAAGCTACCCGATTAAGGATCTGTTTACCAAAATGCACAGGCGGGCCTTCCCTAGGTCATGGCGGGGCATGATATATGGTGGGTCCCTTTGGACATTCCCCAATGACAACTAAGTCCGCCAGCATCCTCGCCGGCATGAAGGCCGCCATTGCCGCCAAAAAGGCCGCGCGCCGGCACCACAAGCCTTTGGCCCGCGAACATATCATCTTCATTGCGCGCTGCATTTCCGACTTAGAGGATGATGACGAGCGTGCCGCCGCGACGCGCGACTTTGCTGCCGTGCACAGAATGACCGCCGGCCGTTTCGATGCGGGCCACGTCCAGTTCGGCAGGATCACTTTCATCGGCCCGGCCGCGCCGCGCCGCCGAAAAAACCCTAACACCAGTTCGACGTTGACAGGTTGCGGTGGGCCAGCGCGCCGGGACGCGGGCGACGGGACGGCGGGCCAGGCCCTGAGCAGGACTGTCCCTTCTTTACGCTCACGGCGGCGGGTCCTGCTACAGCAGCCCGCAGGCGGGTGCAAGCGTGGGCACCATATGGGATCATCGCGGCAGGCGTTTCGCTCGCCGTTATCGCCGCCCTAAAGGGTATCGGCACGAAGCTGAATACGTCGTTTACGTCGATTTCGCCGCAGCTCAGATAAGCTCCTGTTAACTGCGCCCCACTAAGCTATTGAAGAGTACCGACCAGTATGAACGAACGTCGCGCCCGGAGCATTATTCGTCAAAGCGGGCACCGCGTTGCCGAAGAGAATGCGTCAAGACAATAGGTAGGGCGTTCCCCGATTCGAGCAAAACGGGAACCGATCCGGGGGGACGACATGGCGATCTACCAGGCAGGCACGAACGACGCGCCGGGCAATTCCGTCGTCACATTTTTCCGCACATTTGAGCGGACCGGGCTCTACAATCTCCTGAGCGCCACTCCGCTGATCGCGTGGTACGGATTCGCCGCTATCCTGCAGCTCCCGTCCCTCGCGCACCTGATCGCATCGCTCGACCTCGCAACGGCGGACGCACGCATCCTCGCCGACCTAGCTTCGAAGCTCGCCACGCAGGTTTTTTTCATAACGCTGGCGTTGCTGCTGGTGCTGCGTCGCAAGCCGCTCGGTAAAGCGTCCGGCTTCTATCCGCGGTTTGCTGCCATCGCCGGGATGTGGCTCGGCGGCGCCATCGTGCTGCTGCCCGAGCGAGAGCTTTCGGTCCCGCTTAATGTCGCCTCGACGCTGCTGATTCTCTGCGGCATTGTGTTCGCGCTGTATGCGGTGATCGGGCTCGGCCGTTCGTTTAGCGTGATGCCGGAAGCGCGGCGGCTGGTGACCAACGGGCCGTACGGCGTGATCCGGCACCCGGTCTATCTCGGCGAAGCGGTCGCGCTCGCCGGCGTGACGCTGCAATACCTCTCGCCCTGGGCGCTGGCCTTGCTGGCCCTGCAATGCATATTCCAACTGGAGCGAATGAAGAACGAGGAACTCGTGCTGTCACGCGCCTTTCCGGACTATCAGGACTACGCGGCGCGCACGGCTCGGCTCCTGCCGGGACTGTATTGAGACAAGCGTCGGACGGTCCCAATTGATTTTGCTGGCGCGCCCTACGGGATTTGAACCCGTGTTTCTGCAAGCTCGGCGGGAGCCGTGCCGTACCACACCCCTCGGCCAAACATAAAAAGCCCCGGCATCGCTGCCGGGGCCTTTAGTAGCCACGTGTGGGCGGTGCTACACAGTTACGACTGGCGCGGAGCACCCCCAGCCGTAACTGATCTGAATGTGTCCTATTTGGCCAGCTGGTCCGATATGACTACTTCGCAAGCAGGTTGCCGCCGAGGCCATTCACGACCGCGATGATTGCAAGCGAAATGCTAGCGGCGATGAGACAATACTCGATGGCGGTCGAGCCGGATTCGCATTTCAGAAGCTTACGGAGGTTTTCCATTTAGTCTCTCCCATGCTAGGCGGTTGAGGGGATATCCGTTGCGGCTTAGCGCCAAACGAAATCGAGAAACGGCTGTAGACGGATCGGATGCGTAGCGAATGCCCACGCAACACCGACGATGAGACCGATGCCAGCTTGCAGGATGTATCCGGCACACACGCACGCGATGATCCGTTTTATCATGATTTCCCCGCCGCGATTAAGTGCGCCATCTGCTCGATGTGAAGTCATCGAGCCCAGACTTTCGTGTAGTCTGGATGGATCGAGCGGACGCGGGCCGGCAGTGACGATGGATAATCCATTTTCTAAGGAATACTTTTCACTGACGAGCCAATCCTAACTCGTGTTGTAGGACCACGGCGCGGGCGCAACGCTTGCAGCAAGAGGGGCCGTGGACCAACAATAAAGAAAAAGCCCCGGCATCGCTGCAGGGGCCTTTAGTAGCCACGTGTGGGCGGTGCTACACAGTTACTGCTGAAGGAGCTCAGCTGTAACCGATCTGAAGGTGTCTTAAGCTAGCGCAGCCGCAATCGCTGTGAATTTGGCTGTGAGGTTTGTGCCGACGAGATTGACGGCCGTGATGATCACGACCGAAATGCCAGCGGCGATGAGGCCATACTCGATGGCGGTCGCGCCGGATTCGTTCTTCACGAAACGCACGATTAGGTTTTTCATTGGCGGCTCCTGTTGCTCTTTACCCTGTTGAAGTACGCCGACCCTAGATCGCAACCCTTTCGAGGAAGTGAATCTCACCGTGTAAAGTCGCGAACATCGCGGCGTGCTTAACTTGTGGTTGACGTGAAAGATTGAATCCGAGAGGAGGGAAGGGCCAGCGCGCCTTAACCACGCGCACCGGGTCGCCCTCGCAATGGCCGCTCGCGCCGGTACTTGCGCACGCGCTCTAAATCCTCCGCGACACGCTTGCCCATGGCACGCCTAGCCGTTCGGGGAGGCAGTAGGGCGCGAAGGCGCGAAGCTAAAAAAAACTTTCAGGAACTTCTCTCAATTTTATTTTGGCTTTTAGGATCTTAACCATCGCGTGGGAGCAAATCGCCGTAACGAATCCCGCAGGCGTCGCCGGGCTTACCATGGCGCTCGCACTTCGCAATCAGGTGCCGCAGGTCCGGCATCGTCACGTCGGGGCCGTACATAGCGAGCAGCGTTTCTTTTCGGTACTGGCCTTTGCGGTCGCAACGCGAGCAGATCACCCGAACCATCGGCTTCGGAAATTCCCCTAACGTCATTGAACTGTAGCGGCGAGACAGCGGCATGGTGGTTTTTAGTTTGCGCGCTCGATCACCGCAAGGTTGTCCAGTCTATGGGGCGCAGGATTCTCGACCGGCTCGACGAGCGGGAGCCATGGAAAGTTGGGCTTCTTATTGTCTTGCTCGATCACCGGGGCGGCCAGTGGCTTGTCTTGTTCGCGCAACTC
>Ga0097691_1001348_pt1 | contig 18335 bp, 17 predicted proteins | sample NGESurdeep072012_8_FD_72858 | JGI IMG/M metagenome (GOLD analysis project Ga0097691, IMG submission 72858) | Arctic peat soil microbial communities from Barrow, Alaska - NGEE Surface sample 210-1 deep-072012 | ecosystem: Environmental > Terrestrial > Soil > Wetlands > Peat ... | reverse complement strand
CTCGGCTGCTGGCTCCGGCGACGATCTGGACGCCCGTATTCTGGGATTGGAGAAGGCCGTCGGCACGGCGCTATTCAGAGGCATTCTGCGGGAGTACGGGCGCGTCAACCAGCCTAAGCTAATCCGCGACGCAGCCATCAAAGGGAAGGTCCTTCAGATGCTGGAGTCCGCAACGCGCGGCCTGGACCGTTTGGAAGCTGTCAGCCAACGGCTCGACCCGAACACGGTGAAGGGGCTGCTCGACAAGCTGCAAGTCCCACCGCTGGACGAGATCGCGGACATCAAAACCCTGCAAAACGTGGTCTTCGGCCTCGAAGAACTCGCCGGTTCCGACCAACACCACGCAGCCTAATCACCACTGCCACTCACGAATGCGAGGGCACACGGATACGTGTGCCCTTCGCTCGTTGAACACAGCCAGAAATGGCGTCCATACCAAAAAAAGCTCCACCACAAACATGCGGAGGCGGAAACGTGTCTCTGAAGGCAGTCGCACAAATCTCCCAGGTTCGCGGGGGCTCGCAAGCGCGAATCATGCTGGCCGATGACGGCAAGAAATATGTTACGAAGCTGATGGGCAACCCACAGTGCACAAGAGTGCTGGCCAATGACTACTTGGCCTGCAGACTGGCGCGGATGATCGGGCTCAGCGTGCCGGAGCCAGTTATTATCCTCGTGGACGACGACACAATCCGTGAGCAGGGAATTACCTTCACCCTGGCTGGACGGGCGGTTGCTGCGCGGCCAGGGCTTCAGTTTGGTTCCGCCCTGGTGACCGGTGATGTCTTGGACTGGATGCCAGGGACAATGCTTGGACGGCTTAGAAACGTGAGCGAATTCGCCGGTCTGCTCGCTTTCGACAAGTGGACTGGCAATGCGGATGGCCGGCAGGTGGTATTCCACAAGGAGCCGCAGCAGCGAAAATTCGACGCTTCGTTCATTGATTTTGGATACTGCTTCAATGCGGGCGAGTGGAGTTTTCCCGACGCGCCGCTGCGGGGAGTGTATGGGCTCAATGATGTCTATGAGCGGATCGAATCGTGGGACGACTTTGATCCGTGGTTGTCGCGGATCGAGCGATTCTCCCAGCGTCAACTGCACAGCATTGCGGACGAGATCCCATGTGAATGGTATGGCGAACGCTCCGATCTGCAACTCTTGCTGGATTGCTTGTTGGAGAGGCGCAGCAAAGTCCGGCAGTTAATCGAAGACTTCAGGACTTCCAGCAGAAACCCTTTTCCGAGCTGGAGCATGGAACGGTCGAAACCTTGCGCGACCGACGCCAGGGAAGAGCCGCTTGCGGTATGAGATCCACCCATCTTCAGCAAACCCTAGTGTGATTTAAAGCATATTTTGGCCGGGAATAAAGCATATCTTGGCCGGTGAAGGGGCAAGTGGATTTGGGCTGCTGTTGGGATCTGACGCCCTACTTTGAGATACTGAGCGCCTGGCGCGCCGCACGAGTTGCCAAACTAAGCGTCTTCCATTCGGTACAGGAGCCCTCGGGAAGGAGTTCGCGGATGCGGTTTACGGAAGGGTATACTCCTTGCCTCTGAAGTTCTGCCGCGATGGTACGTGTATCCTGAAGCAGCTTTTCACGACGCCGTTTTGTGTTCTCCGCGGCTCCCCGGCGGCATTTTTCGGCGATCATGTGACGAATAGATGGGAAGTACTTACCCATGAACCAAACTGTCACGCCCAGGCGCTTGCAGAGATCGCGCACTGATGGGACGAGAGTTTCATTGAGGGCGGCCTTTGCCGCCTTTTTCAGATCAGATCTGTACTTCTTCACGTGATTTCGGCGCCGTCTCGCAAGTAGATCGCATAAGTCAGGCTCGTGCGCTCGCAAGACGGTCGATGTTGAATAACCAAGGCGACGGCTTAATTCGACCAGGGTCGGCGCGGGGGACTCATCGAGCGCGCCTCCCAGGATCCGGCGAATGTTTAGAGAGCGGCTTCGCATTATTTGGGATACTCTCTTGCTGATTGCCGCGCACAGCGCCGGAAATTTGTGGCGAATGTATGCGTCGTTCGAGTAGCCAAGGTCAGCGGCGATTCGATGAACCGAAAGCGGTTCATCCGATTTAAGAGACTGTTCCAGGAGTTCTTTTATTCGCGGGGTTTCACAAATCCTCGCAGCCCCGGGCCTCTTCCACCAATGACTCTGGCCAGACCATCGATATCGAGCAGCGATCTTGTGGCAGAGGTCTCTGTCGGCTTGATAGAGCCTTTCAGTGTCTGCGTAGCCCATTCTCCGCGCAACGTCTGAGAGACTGCGCGGCACGGTGTCGTGAAGAGCTTTCTCAAGCGCTTGCCTGATCTCGCTCTTCTTCTGACATAGAGATACGCCCCGACTTCCAGCCCGAGCGATCGCCTCTTTGGCGGCATCTACATTTGCCGGTGCGGGGCCAGATGAAGCGACCAAACTCGCGATTGGAACATTCAAGGATCTACAAGTTCGCAGCAGATTCTCAAGCGTGGGAACAGTTGTGCCGGCCAACCAGTTTCTGAGAATGCTGGGTGGACAGCGAATGTACTCCGCCATAGCAACGACATTGCCAGCCGTAAGTTGATCGAGATACACAGCTAGGCTTGTGCGGAGCGCTTCACGGGCTCCCACCGGGTCAATCAACGGGAGCATTGCCAGCAAATCTCCTACTTGCGTAGAGGACCACGCACCGTCTTCTCCTCCTGGCGGGCCTGGTCGTTCCCGGCTACTGTCGCCGCCTGAGATACCGAGCCAACCATCGCAACGCTCACAGTATCCCGGCCGAGAAAAAACGCCCAGCGGACTCAGTGTGCGCGCACAATGGCTACAGGTATGATCAAGCGGCCGTGCGTGCAGCTGACAATTCGCTGACGCCTGGATTGACCAGATGAGCGGCTCATAAACTATCTGTCCGGCTGACCGCCATTGTTCAAAACAAAGTGCGCACCATGCCCGTCGCCGCCTAAACAAGCGGCCCGGAACCATATAGCGAAGCGGAAGAAGGGTTAGATATTGCAACTCGTGCCGATCAGTGGCGACCTCGAGCGCACGAACCCATTTCACCGCTGTCTCAGTGATGCCGTTGGGTGCATAGTTACAAGCTCTAAATCCATGCCCGCCCACTCTGGCTGCCTTGGCTGTCGGCGTGATGATCGCATCCTGTGGATGTGTAAGATCTGCAAGAACTCTGCCGACAAGGTCCCCCACGCTCACTGAGTGCGCGTCGGCTAATCGAGCCACATAACCAGTAAGGCTTTCGACCAATTCGGTGCCGACGCCGATCGGTTCCAGGGAATAGAGTTGGCTCCTTGGCGGCAAGAGTGGGCGAGATAGGGACCACGACTCAAGCAGGGGTTGCATTTGCCTCCGGCTGTCCAACAAGATCACGTATCGGAAGCCTGTGACCCGGCCGGCGATGTTTGCCTGAATGAACTTCCTGCGTGAGATCCGTCTTTGTGGGCGCCTCCGTACTCAAGCCTAATCTGCTACGAAGCCGCACCGATGCTTGGCTCCCTTCGTGCAGATTCAGTTCGCCATGTGCCGTTTCCGTGTGCATCTGTTCACATTGCGCGATAGACAAAGCCTGCGATTGAAGATTCGCTTTCGTCAACCGGTTGAGGCCCATCCGAGACGCGACAGTCGCGGCTCGCACAAGCCATTCCTTCAAAATCCCGATGCATCCGAGGCTCCTCTCATACAGGAACTCCCAATCGGCTACCAGATCAGATGAGCCCTCGAATGGAAGGGCCTTTTCGAAGGTCTTTACGATATTGATGAACATCTGCCGGTCTTCCGGATCTTCGGCTCTGTAGCGGGGGAGATGAATATCAATGCTTCGCCTGCTGAGTTGCGCATTGAGGTTTCGGAATGCAAGCAGCTCGTAGGTTCCAAGCAAAACGTGTACGGTCTTCGTTTGGTTGGCGATGGACTTGATTACGTCCAGTTGATCGAGCAGGCGGCGGCCCGACGGAATCTTGCCGAGATGCTGGGCCTCATCGATCATCACCGCCACAGGCTTGCGATACCGGATGGCCTGTTCTACGGCAAAGCGGTATTCAGTACCGGCTGCCCTCGATGGCGGCATGAACCGCATGACCGGACCAGCCTCTCTGTTCAGTTTGTAGTCGATCAGAGGCTCGTCAAGCTGATGGAGAAGGCGTTTGTAGTGATCGCGCCAATTAAAACTTCCTGATTCAGGAGCTATTGCCTCGACACTGACGACCGGAATCCGCGCTGGGTCCTGGTGAAGTTCACCCAGAAGTTCCGTTTCAATCAACTGCTCGGTCTTCATGCGCAACGTTGTCTTACCTACCCCGGTCGGGCCAAACACAAATATGAGCGAGTTCGGCTCGGCGCCATGGATCGCATTCATCAGAGTTTCTTTAGCTTCCACGAGCCGAGGATGCGCCACTGTGAAGGAGCGAAAATGGTCGATGGGTGATTCAGAGACATCTTGTTTATGAAGCAGGTCGACCGGCATCAGAAGTCTCCGTAGACTGCGGTAGCCTCAGCCTGATTGGGCGCCGATACTTCCCGCGTAGTATTGCTCGATTCTGGCTCTGTGGATTCCACTTCGGCGCCATGCGCGCGCGGAACAGACATGAGGCTATTTTGTCGAAGTGATGCGCTTTCCCGGTCTCGCAATCTCTGAAGCAGGCACTTTTCTTCCGCTTCGGCCGAGTCGAGAAAATCAGCAAGTTTGCGAGCCGTCAGCGTGAACCGTTCCCGCGAATGTAACAGGCTTCGCCGGCGTAGCTCCTTCGATGCCAACATGATTTCTTTTTCAGAATGCCCCTGAAGCACCGTATAGTGCTCGGAGTGGCACTCCGTCCAGCGGCTCTTAACAAAGGCGTAAGCAGTGCCGATATCAAAAGGATCGTACCTAACCGAGACGTCGTGATTCTCCACAGTAGGATCGCGAAATGCTTCAGCCCAGTAATACACGCGGTTGATAATGACCCCGCGCCCCGGTGAAACGTTCGCGGTGCCCCGCTGAGTTGTTGGAAGCGTCGCCAATAAGAAAGCCTGATCGTAAGGAATCGTCCTGTTCGAACGAATGCCTGTGCTTTGGAGAGCCTTGAGACATGCCTCCCGGGGAGTCTGACCGAGGGCAGGGTGTTCGATGGTGTCATATATCTCGAACAGGAACGACCACAAATAGTCGTAAAGACGCCCAAGCGGCCACCGAGCTTGGCCTGTTGGCTCGTTGCTCTTGGTAACCTGTCGAACGTTGCGCGTGATCTGTGTATTGCCGCGCAGGTTATGAATGAACTGGCTGTTCGTAGTTCCGAAGAGTCGTTCGCAGACTGAACCGAACCGGGCTTGCGCCGGGGGACGCACTTTCTTGGTGCACTCGTAGCGGGCCAAAAGCGTCTCGAAATAGGTGCTTTGGAACTCCGGCCCGCCATCGAGGACGATGATCTGGGGCAGGCGGGAATGGCGTCGAACACAGTCTCGCAAAATCATCATGCAGGACCTGTAACTAGGCGCATCGAATGTCAGGTAGAAGGCGAGACAACGGCGGGAGAATGCGTCGATGAGAACGGTCATCCACGGCCGCCCGAGTGAGCGGCCAGTATGGGAGCAGACAACCTCAACGTCCAGTTCCGTGTGATCGATGTGAGCAATCTCAAAAGGACGATCACCGTGACGGGGAGTAGTCGGCTCCAACTCGAAATAGAAGGATGAGTGAGTATATGCAGCGCGCCGTCCCTGCCGTTTCAATGTTCGCAGAAACGTCGGTCGTTCTCGCACGGCAGTGCAGAACGTAGCGTAAGTTGGCGCGATGACGCCAAGTTCATCGCACTTCCGCTTCAGCGCTGCCCACGATGCAACCTTCGTCTTTTGGCGGAGATCTTCATAGTCGTTTTCGACAAACTGCACGAGCAGATTGCGCGACTCTTCGGAAAGACGACTGGTTCTGTTCCCTTGGTCTCTTGCTTTCGCCAGCAATCCCACATATCCATTGCCGTAGAGGCTTTCTGCCGATCGATACTGCGCGATCCAGCGACGCAGAGTCCTCTCTGGAGTGAGACATGGTTCTGTACCGTGCTCAAGCCGATGTTTGACGATTGCAAAGCGTCGGTTTGCCACTGCTAAATCTCGCTCATTGGCCATTGCCAATAGCCGAAATGCTTCGCGATGTGCGCCCGACATTTCCGCGGGCGGGCTACTGATACGCCCGGCGCTGGCCCCACCCTCCTCCAGTTCGCGAGATATTTCCCTATATTCGGCGGCAACTTTGGCATTAGCAAAGAGGCGAACGTGCGCTGGTTCGGCGAGTACGACCTTACTCAGGTTCACGTACACCTCGCCGCTTGCGATCAGCGAGTAGATCACGTCTGGTTCCACAACACCGTGAACCTTCACCAGGAGATCCAACAGGGGTATTCCTGGCTCTGCTTCGACTATCGTTTTGACTGCGGCATTGACGGGCCCCGCTGTGCTCTCAGAATCGTATCGCAGGTAATCGTCGAGGAATTGCAGGTTGCGCTGGAGGTTCCAAATAACTCTAGTCGATGACCATACCCTGTAGTTCAGCCCCAATGCCGACGCGTGAGCTTCACCCGGCGGACAGCGCCAGTTGCCAACATCATCCCGAACGTAGCGGTGTGGACTCTTGATGGCCAGTTTTTCGAGATCGCCTTCAGTTTTGCACTCAACCCATCCGGCAGAGTCGTGGCGAAGAACGAAATAGTCCGGGGTATGCATGACCGACAGCCGTCTTCCACTCGCCGTGGGATAGGCAAGCGGAATTGATGGAGGCTGATCGTAATATTCCAGTACTGCGGGATCGTGCTCCATCTCCTGGACAAACGGCAATTCAACGCGATGGCTTTCAAACTGGATGGTTACGCCCATCTTGCGACTGGGATAGCGACCGGAGACATTTTGACGCCCGCCCCCAACCCGACGAGTAGGATTACGAGATCGCGCCGCAGTAATCGTTGCACGTGTTATCTCGGCTAATCCGAGTTGCAAACACCAGTCGATATAGTCTGCATTGTTGAGCACTTGCGACCTCCTCAGTTGGATCGCCCAAGGACACCCCGTGCTACTTTCGAATGCGCGAACTACGTTCGTTCTTCAGTGCTAATGCATACCTCCGGCCAGCTTCAGCCATAAGCTTTTGAAGATCTCGACCATTCTGTATCGCCTCTTTCACAGGCTCGACTAACTCGTCGGGAACATAGATCGAAAAGCGACGATCCGCATTGCGTCCATACAACGCATAACTGGAATGCCCTTGTCCCGACTCACAGAGTTGGCAGCGCTTTCGAATACAGGGGCTCTTTCGTAAGGACAGCGACCCGATGGCCACTGGCCAGAGATCTCCCACTGCCTTTTGGAACCAGCGCCTAACATCGTTTGTGGTTTCCGCTCTCGCCATGTGTATAGGTGCAAACTAGCACACATGCACACGCTATGCAAGATAAATCTCTGCGAATCGGCCAAGAAACACTTTATGCCTCCTCAGCAGAATCTGTGGGTTGATTCCGGCTCGGGTAGGCGTCCCAAGGTGTGATATAGGGCTATTTCCATCGCTTCGTAGGTACGGAAGCCATAGGATCGTCTGGTTACCACTCGAATCTTGTTGTTGAGGCCCTCGACGACACCGTTGGAAATCTCTCCCTTGGCGCGAAACCAGTTCAGCAGTAGGTCTTCGTGGGCACGCAGCATGCGGGCGACTTTCTTCATCGGTTCCAATCGGCTACGCATCGCCCGATAGCACCAGTAGTCAAGAAATTCTCCCGCCCAGGTCACGGATTGGTAGCTCCAGAAGTGGGAGAAGGTTTCCTTCAACTCCCAGGCGCGAGCTGTGGCCAGTTTGCTGGCCAACAGGGCGTCGAGCTTTTGCCGGGCCCGTCCACGGACCCGATTGCCCCGGCGCAGCAGCGGCCAGCGCATGTGCTTCAGTTTCTGCGCCTGCTGCTGGCTCACCGCCCGCAGCCGTGTGCTCTCGGCGCGGCGCACCTGATCCACCGCCTGGTTCAAGTGGGTGGTGATATGGAAACGATCCAGCACGTGCAGCGCTTGCCCGGCTGCGCTCGCGATGACATTCAGGTACGGCTTCCACATGTCGCTGCAGACAAAGCGCAACCCTTGCACCACCTCCGGCCCCAGTGCCTTCAGCCCGCGCCGCAGCGTCGCCTCCGAGCGCCGTTTCCCGACCCACAGCAGGCGGCGGCAGGATGCGTCGATCTGATAGATCACGGTCAGAAAGTTCTCCGCCCGTAGCCCGTGGCCCCAATGAATCTCGTCCACGCCCAGTGCTTCCACCCCCAGCAGTTGGCGGTGGGCCAAGCCCCATTGCACGAACCATTCCACCGAGCGATATACCGATTCCCAACTGGTCTGGAATACCTGCGCCGTTTCTCGCCAACTCAGCCGCCGCGCCCAGCGGGCCAGAAAGCCCATCATGGCGCAGGTCACCGGACGTTTGCCGTCACTCCAGGGAATCTGCTCCACCACCACGCCATGCGCGGCACACTCGACCCGCCGCGGGGCGTAGCGATACCAGGTCGGGATGCCCCACAACGGCACAAACTGCCAGCGCCGTTCCGGCAGACGGTCATAGCCCGGAGCCGGTCGCTGGCACAGCGAGCAGCGCCCGCGCATACCGCCATGCGGCGTGATCCGGATCTCAATGAAGTCCGGCTGCCCTCGGTGGCAATGCATCCGTACCTCTTCGTACACGAAACCCGTAAAACGTTGTATTCGATTCAGAATGGTTTTAACCTGCAGTTGAATAGCTGGTCTCCTCGGTCGATGAGTCTTGGTTTTGGCAACTGCAGACTAATCGAGTCCGCTGGAGTTCAGCTATTCTTCGTGCCGAGAGGAAACTGGAAAGTGCACCCGTCGTCGGGGCGGTGGGAAAAGTGAAAATCCTGCCGCTGTTGCAGGATTCTCAAGCGCAGTGGGAAAGTCCTGCCCTTCGGACTTTTCCACGAAGCGGCTTTTTCCACGGCCCTCTTACCCACAAATTCTGCTAAAGAGCCCACTTTATATCCGGCCAAAATATGCTTTAAATCACACCTAGATAAGTCGCACGCCGTGGAGGAAGAAATGAGAAATGCTGGTCGACTCAAACTCGGTTACTATCCCTTGCCGGTAGAGGAAGCCCGCAACATCCGCGCCTTGCTCATGTCCTCTGCGCCTTACTCGGCCATCGATCCGTGTGCCGGCGACGGTGCGGCGTTGATAGAAATCACCAAAGACACCTACGTCCATCTGGCCGGAATCGAACTCGATGCCGATCGTGCCGAAGCCGCCAGACATAATGGCGTGACCACCACCCACGGCAGCGCGTTTGAGTGCCGTGTGTTAGCGGAAACCTCTTCGCTTCTGTATCTCAATCCGCCTTACGACAGCGAGTTTGGCCCGCACAGTAATAAGAGGATGGAGTTTGTGTTCCTGGAACACTGTTATCGCTGGGTGACCAGCGAGGGCGTGCTGGTGTTCGTTGTTCCGGCGCCCGCTGTAGGTACGTGTGCACGTCTACTGGCGAGCCAGTTCGATCGGCTTTGCGTCTTTCGACTCGAACATCCAGAATCCGTCCGCTTCAATCAAGTGGTGGTGTTTGGCAAACGAAAGAAAGCCCATCTACGTGGGGAGCCCAAAGGAGCAGAGGAGTTGCTGCGGATTGCGTATAAGCCGCAGTTGCTGCCGCTGCTTAACCAAGAAGTGAGTGAGCGTTATGCGATTCCACCCTCATCGCCCGCAACAGTCACTTGTACCGGACTGCCGCTGGATGCGATTGAGGATGCGCTGCAGCGCTCTGTGGCTATGCAGAACGCCCGTGGCATTCTTGTCCGCAAGCAGCAGAAGATGAGTGGCCGGCCTGTGACGCCGTTACACAAAGGCCACGTTGGCCTATTGGCCTGTAGTGGCATGCTCAACGGCTTCTTCGGGGAAGGCGAGACACGCCACATTGCACACTGGCGATCGGTCAAGTATGTCGACGAGTTCAACGAAGAAGGTGAAGCCGAGGGGGAGACCGTCATTCGCAAACGCGAACGCTTCAGCCATGAACTGACCCTGGCCTACGAGAGTGGCCAGATCAGCGAGTTGAAGGAGACCAAGGAGCATCAACCACGCCATGAAGTTGATTCGTAATCGCGGGGCACTTCTGCGCCCTGGTGTGGTCGCCCTTCCTCCCGTCAGTCTGATATAAAGAGGTTCTCCGATGGCACTGAGCTTCGAATGGGACAAACGCAAAGCAGATATGAAGAAACGGAACAAGAGCAAGAGCAAGGCGCGTAATTCCGACCAAATGCGTCCTGAATACGATTTCAGCAAAGGCGTGCGCGGTAAACATGCTGCGCGCTGTGCAGCCGGTTCTAACGTTGTCGTCTTAGCGCCAGACGTCGCTAGGCAATTCCAGACCGCAGACGACGTAAATGAAACTTTGCGGGCAGTCGCAAAGTTGATGGAACGCCGCAGGAAGCGGCAAACAGCGTAGGGGCAAGCAGTAACAAAGCCCGGTGGCTGCGTAGGGAAGCGCGCCCGGCTCTCGTCAGTGTGCTCAACGTGTGCGCATTGCACTCCAAAAGTGATCTCCTTTGGCGCACCGAATTCCTCGTCTCGTGGACTTACCCGTCCTGAAGTTCGGATCCCCAATCTGTGGCCGGATAAATAGCATCCAGCAAAACTTGGGCTTACCGGTACCCCTTGATGGCAAGTCGAGTAAGTTAGTGTAGTTGTGTACACACACGTACACAGTGAGGCTGAGGCATGGAAGCCGTGAAGGTTGGGATTCGCGAATTTCGAGAGAAGCTGGCGCGCTATCTGCTCGAAAGTGAAGCGCCGGTGGCGATCACTCGGCACGGCGATACTATTGGCTACTACATTCCTGCCCGACGTAAACGGGCGGAGACGGAGCGGGCAGCTCTTAAAGAAGCCGCCTCTCGCCTGCAACAAGTGCTTGCTACCGAAGGGATTTCCAAGGAGGAAGTTCTGGCGGACTTCAAGCGCTGGCGCACGGGTAAGAAGAAATGACTGCGCGCAAGTCAACCATGCAGAAACAGGCCAAAATCACCAGCAAAGGACAAATCACTGTACCGCGCGACGTTCGCCGGGCCCTTGGGGTTCAGGCCGGGGACCATCTGGTGTTCGAGAGCATTGGTGACGAGTTACGTGTGCGCGCGCTTAAGACCAAGAGTGTGTTTTCCAAGTATCGCGGCATCGGCAATCCCGGAATCAGCTCCGGACGGAGGAATATCAGCCTGTGGCTGCGCGGGTTGCGCGGATAGTGACCGCCGCGATGGACGCCAATCTAGAACGACTGCGGGAGACTTCCTGCCATGAAAAATGCCCACGAACGCTTTGGCAAACTGACCTATCGCCGGCACACGGAGAAAACGGCAACCAACCTTCGCGTTTTCCTGGATGCCTTTGTGGGAGAGGACGGAGGCAAAGCCCACTTGGTCTCTGTGGTTGGCGGCGACGTGGAGATCGGCGCCCTGGCAGCAGCGTTTGCCAACGGTGACTCATTTACCGTGGAAGATCCTTACGGTAAAGACAGCATAGTCTCGCTGGGCGAGAAACCGCTGTGCTTCCGAGGCTCCATTGTGGTTCCCGGACGGAAAAGGCCGCTGAGACATCTTGTGAGTTGCTCGCAGGAGATAGCGGACACGAACTCCGATGGGAAACTGCTTCTCATCAGCGACGACCAATCCTTCATCTGGTCTTCGCTAGTGCGGCACCACGGCCTACCAGCCACACCGGAATGGGGACCGTGGCTGATTTCGCAATTGCAATCGCAAAAGCGGATTCAGCCGCTTCTTGGATTTGGATATGCCGGAGTGGCGGTCAAGGCCAAGCGAAAAGAGCTATTGGCGCTGCTTCGGAAGGGACTGCGCAGCAATCGGCTCGCGTTTCCTGCCCAAAATGGGGCCGTCGAATGGCCCGAAATCCAGCTCATCAAGAAGACCGCCTGATTCCCGCGTGAACAAGGGCCTTCGCCGATTGCTGCGGAGAACCGACCAGGCGCGGAGGTACTACATACCCACATTCTGAACAGTTCTGGGAGGAGCTGACTTATGGCGTTGCTACAGACAGGCGACCGCATTTGTGCATCGTGCGGAGCCATCAACGGCAAACACCGGCCCGGGTGCATTGGCGACGACACTGTTGAGGTAATCAGTATTTACGGTCGCCAACAAGCAATCGAGGACGGCATCCTTGTCGATTGCGAGCAAGCTCCAATGGGCGAAATGTGCCGCCAGCTTATGAAGTGGCCGCTTGCGATGACTGCTACCGCATTTCATCGCTACGTGTGGCCTATAGATGAGGAGGCGAACCTGCCGCCAGGACAGAGTTTGGAAGGCCGATTCTGGGATGTCGTTTGGATGTTCCATGCGGCCGTCAAGGGGACAGTCCCGGCCAGACGCATTGACCCGTGCAACCTGCTGTTCGACTTCTACTGCATCGTTGTAGATCCGGCACTGTCGTCAAACGAGCGAATCGACGCGACTGCCAGGAGTGGGACAGAGGGGATGCGGCTGGCAACGCTGAAAGCGGTTTCTGGGCCTGGCGATGATGGGGAGCCAGTGATGACGTTCATGTTGCCGGAGGAGGATTGAAGGTGGTCGGTTTCTGAGCCGCAGTGGACGAATCGAAAAAGGCTGACGACGATCAACCTCCCAAATCAGCTCTGGCGTGGCAGTTGCCGGAATGATTCCAGATGCCAAGGCCCATCGGGCGTCGATGCCTCCCGGCGCAGGATGTAGAGATTGCCGTCATCTGCACGGACTTTGTGAAAGGTATCCTGCGGGCCGTACCACTGGTCCAGTACTTCCTCGACCATGTATTCGTGCCCGTCCAGCCGAAAGCGAACCGGCCTTTCGTCCGCCATCCGCCCAGAGTAGCAGTCCACTTCCAGCTTCATCTTTTCCATTCTGACGCAAGGCGTCACACTCGCCACTCCGTTCACGAAACCAAGTAGAGCGCGACCAATGGCACCAGATTAAGCAAGATTATCCCGATCTTGTAGACAGAAAGGCCCGCGTAATGGAGCGCATCGAAGGTCTCAACTGAGAGCTTGAACCAGCGGGTATGCATTCCGTACATCCAGTTGTGGGCGAAGACAAAGACGCCGAACCAGACGAACAGAACCAAGTAGTTGAGACCAACACACCATAGAAGAACGTGCTTGAGATCAATCGTCGTCACAACACACCCCCAATGACCAAACGCAAGAAACTACGGCGGACAAGGTCGGCTTGATCTATTCCTAATTCTATTCCCGCATTTCAGAGTGACCCACTGTCTCGAAGGAGCCTCTTTGTTTCTTTCAGGCGCGATCACCGCGTCGCCTTCATCCTCGGCGAATGACAAGTCTTTTCACACCTCCCGTCTGGAGAAATCCATGCAGAGCCTAGACACAATTCACGACTACTTAAGGACACACACCGAAGAAATCGGAAATAGAATTGTGTCATCTTACCCAGCCCTGCACGGCGTCGACGAAGCCCCTTCTCCGCTGCTTTCCGGGATGGTGCGTGTTCCATATCCAGCCCAAACCCTGGCGATAATGGGTGTGAGCAAGCGTTGGCTTTCTGCGCGCAACGCTAATGTCGTGGCGGAGTGCGGCTCTGGCAAGACACTCATTGCTCTCGGAAGCATGCTGGTTCATAGCGCTGGCAGGCCATATTCGGGCCTGGTGATGGCGCCACCGCACTTGGTCGAGAAATGGGCGCGGGAAACCTTCTTAACACTGCCTCAAGTGCGGGTGTTTCTCATCGACGACATGCGCAATGGCGGCGATCCGACACAGCCGCATGGCATCAACGAAGTTCGGTTGCGTCGTGGTGAAATCGTGCGCGAAGGGCTGCACACCTCGTTGGCTGAATTGCGGCGTCTGGGGCGGAAAGGGTGGCGAAGTCTCTGTCCCGGAACCACGATCTTCTGCATTGGCAGAGAGAAGGCGAAACTCTCGTATTTCTGGAAGCACTGTTACGGCAAAAGCCGCTCAGGAAGATACCTTGGATCACTGACCAACCCGGATACCGGCTGTCCAGTTGAGACGGATGGGGTGCGGCTGAGCGCGCTCGACTTCGAGAAGAAGCGCCTGCACCAGATCGTAGACGACTCGAGGGCAGGGAAGACCAAGTACTCCGCGCTTTGGCAGGCGGACGGCAACAAGATTGCCCGCATGGCACCGGCGGAATACATGGGCCGCTACATGCCGGAATGGTGGGACTACGCCATCGCGGATGAAATCCATCAATTGGCCGGAGATACAGCTCAGGGAAACGCTCTCGGCGTGCTCAACAAGACGGCAAGACGGTTTCTCGGACTCACGGGAACCCTGCTTTCTGGCTATGCGGATGATCTGTTCAACACCCTGTTCCGCACCGATGCCAGGCGCATGGCTGAGGACGGCTACGAGTGGGGCTCAGCAGGCCGGGAACGCTTCACCCGCGACTTCGGGGTGATCGAGACCATTGAGCGCATCACAGTCGAAGACAACGCCTGCTCGAGGAAGACCAAGAAGACGGTCACGATCAAGCGCAAGCCCGGCGCATCACCGCTGCTGTTCGGCAAGTACCTGATGGACCACTGCGCGTTCATTGGCCTGGAGGACATCTCGGACGGTTTGCCCAGCTATCGGGAGGAAGTCGTACCAGTGGCGATGGAAGAGCCTCTGAAAACGGCTTATGAGGAGCTCGAAGAGGAGATCACTGCCTGCCTGAAGGAGCATCGCGGAAACAGCAGCGTCGCCAGCACTATGCTGAACGCACTGCTGGCATGGCCGGACCATCCGTATGGTTTCGGCACTCTCTACGGTTCTGAGTTTGATCCGGAAACCAAATGCCGCGAATCGTTTGTCATTGCCGAAACGGTTGATCTGGACAAGACCGAAACGCATGCCAAAGAGCGGGCGCTGATCGAGGAAGTCAAAGCCCAGCTCGCGCGAGGGCGCAAGTGCCAGGTCTTTGCGGTCTACACCAACAAGCACGACGTTACCGCACGGCTGGAACAGCTATTTCGGGCCGAGGGAATACGAGCGTCGATCCTGAGGGCCAGCGTTCCAACTCACAGGCGGGAAGCCTGGTACCGGGAGCAACTGCGACGGGGAATCGATGTCGCACTTTGCCATCCAAAAATCGTGGAGACCGGGTTGGATCTCCTGGACTTTCCGACAATCCTGTTTCATGAGACGGGCTATTCATTGCACACTTTGCGTCAATCCAGCCGGAGGTCGTGGCGCATTGGACAGAGACGGCCAGTAGAGGTAAAGTTCTTTGCTTATGCAGGAACCATGCAGGAGGTCTGCCTTCGCTTGATGGGCAAGAAACTCCTGGTTGCGTTAGCGATGGAGGGAAAATTTGCATCCGAAGGCCTCCAGGCCATTGACGGTGATGACGACATGCTCACGGCGATGGCGCGGGAGCTGGTTGAGAACAAGGGGATTGGGGAGTCTGCAGACAGTGTGTGGCGCGCGCTTGGCCAATTGCGGCCATCGACGTCGGCGCAGGCAGAAGAAGCGGAGGACACGGCAATTGAGCAAGGGGAAATTGACGCCCCCGCGATGCTGCCGTTGTCGATCGAGTTGGTTCCGGGTGCAGCCCTCTTGGAGGCCGACAGTTCATCGCGCCGTCTCCCGCGCAGAGATACACCTGCCAGTCAACTGTCGCTCTTCTGACATGCCAACCGAAGATCGCTGAAATTCTTCCCGAGCGAAGGCGATGTCACAACACTTAAACGACACATAGCACCCAGGCGCCTGGAGCGATCACGCTCCCTGTGCGGACTCGAGATCGATAGGGTGTCAGGGCAGCATCACCCCGTCGAGGTTTCCACAGCTGAGAAGTTTGCCTGATCTCCTCACGGGTCAAGAACACCACTACCCTGATGCCCTTAGCGGAAGAGGCCAAAGGATTGCCCTGCGACCCGTCCAACATCAGGCGGGCGATGCGCTGCGTGGCTGAGTGCTTCGTAAAAGTGCGGATCTGCTGGTACGCTTGCGCCCCCAAGGTCTGACCAGATCGCAACCACCTTCCAAGGAAGGCTGACCGGTCGATGCAGCCCGCAGTCACCAGTCCATCAATGCGTTCAAAATGGAACAGACACCTCCGAGTGGTTTCAACTATCCTCCTCACCGAGGATAAAAACATGGTAAATGCCAAGAAGACTGCGGACAGGATCAAAGACATTGGGCCCCAGCCGCAATCGTTCGACATTGAACGCGCGACAAAGGAAAACACAAATTACCGTTCGGTCGCCTGGAGCGGGCGCTATCTGCAAGTGACGCTGATGTCGATTCCCGCTGGCAGTGATATTGGCCTTGAAGCACATCCGGAAACTGATCAGTTCCTGCGCCTCGACGCTGGCAGCGGTCGAGTCCAGATGGGACCCGCGAAGGATAAACTGACTCTTGAAAAGGAAGTGTCAAACGGCTGGTGTGTCCTCGTTCCGGCGGGGACTTGGCACAACATCACCAATATCGGCGCGACGCCAATGCAGGTCTATACGATCTACGCGCCCGCGCATCATACGCCCGACAAGGTGCAGGCGACGGCGGCGGCGGCTGAAGCCGACAAAGACGACGAGCCAGCGGTCTGGTCAGTGCAGCCAAAACATACCCCCGACAAACACGGGTGACCGCAAGGAACTCAGAAGACTTTTGCAATCCCTTGCAGTGGGCGATCAGGTGGTGGCGACGCGCATCGACCGGCTGGCGAGTTCGTGTACCAGCAAAGGGCGGGGCATTTCAGGTTGTGCTGCCACGTTCTCGATGGAGACCGCACGATCGGCGTGGGCGTCATCGAAATTGAAGTGCTGTTCAAGGGTCGCTTCTCTGACGTGGGGCTGCCTGGCGCTCCGCCGGTGTAGCGACGAAATAGCTGGCGTGACAAGCCGATGCGCACGTTGTCCCGACCGGAGGGCGCTCAGAGCGGCTTGAGGCCTGCGCTGGGCCATTCGCGAAGACCCAACGACCTTCGCATCCAGTCCGGCGAACAATCTGCTGTTTCCGGGGGCGGCGGGTAACGGAAGTCCCGCTCCTTAATTAGGCAACTCTCAACGATAAGGAGAAAACCGATGAGCACGAGTACAAAAGACGAGATTAAAGGCACTTTTCATGAAGTGAAAGGCAAAGTCAAAGAGACGGTAGGCCAAGTCACGAACAATCCTGACTTAGAGGCTGAAGGCAAAGCCGAACACAGGGCCGGCAAAGTCGAAAAAAAGGTCGGGCAGATCAAGAAGGTGTTCGAGAAGTAAATTAGGCGGGCTCTGTCCGGAGCATATTCCTGCCTTCGGAGCGACTGACGCCCTGCCGTTCCCCGCTCAGTATTGCAGAGATTCGGCGGGCGTCATCTTGGCGCTCGAGTTCTGTATTGAAGCGGGCCACACATATCAGCCCCACGAACCAAGCACTTCGGCGCACGAACCCGTCCTGATGCCCCCGCTAAACGCGTAAATCACAGTTAACCCGATCGCAACAACTTACCAGCAACAGTAAAGACCAGCATAAGGAGAAGCAAAATGTCGGATCAAGAATATCGCAAACTACAGCACAGCGATCCGCAGAAGCCAGACGAGCAGAAACCTGTAACCCAGCCGAACGTGCCAGTTCCGCCGAAACAGGAGGTCCCGAGCGGACAGCCCAAGACTCCGCAGCCGGCGCAGGAGAAACACGATCAAGAGAAGAAAAAGCCGGCTTAGGCTGCCGTGGATTTAGACCGGTGAAATGGAAGGATCAGGACGGTTCGATTGACATAGAGCCGTCCTGATAAACGTCGAAGAGATTTGGCCGTCGAGCAGTTCTGATGTTTCGGCGGATCTCACCCTCACAAGTTCGCCCACAACATCACGTGGGATCAGATCAAAGGAGGTGTTCTTATGAAGAAATACGCAATTGCTTTGTTAACGTTGTCTTTGGCCACCTTTGCGTTCGCTGGTCCGGGGCAGCAAGACACCGCTGCGCGTTTACAAGCGGCCGGCCAGGTCATGAACGAGATCATGGCTGCGCCCGATAAAGGCATCCCGGAAGAGGTGCTGCATGGCGCCAAGTGTATCGCTGTGGTGCCCGACATGGCGAAGGGCGGATTCATTGTCGGCGGCGAGCATGGCCGCGGCGTGGTTACCTGCCGCACGGCCCATGGTTGGAGTGCCCCGGCGTTCATTTCGATTGGTGGAGGCAACTTTGGCTTCCAGGCTGGCGCTCAGTCAGTCGATCTCGTCATGTTGTTCATGAATGACAAGGGCGTGCAAGGGCTGCTCTCCAGCAAGTTTGAACTCACCGGTGAGGCATCGGCCACAGCCGGTCCGGTTGGACGGCATGCCTCGGCAGGCACCGACTGGAAGATGAACACGGAGGCTTTGAGCTACTCGCGTACCA